>FTEL01003215.1_pt1 | contig 18428 bp, 22 predicted proteins | sample 1658911 | NCBI WGS metagenome assembly FTEL01 (sample SAMEA3914869, study PRJEB12502) | metagenome | biome: forest; material: soil | place: USA | collected 2012-03-12 | depth 0.1 m
AAGGCCGCGGCCACGAGGGCGCGCCGGAAGCTGAGCATTGTGCCGAGTCGCCCGGCTAGCACGGTGCAAGATACGTTAGCCGGTTGGTTCCTTCAACTGTTGAGTGTATGCTAGCGGGCCGAGCAGCAGCAATCATCTAAAGGCTGAGCCCTGGTGTGTCTGTGCCTCTATGCCTCGTATCGACCGGGAACTGGGCGCATCCGACGGAAAAAGAAAGAAAGAAAGATGGCGGAGCAGACTAGAAATCTCGAAGGGGAAGAAACGAAGCAGTAGCACCCTCGCACAAGGAGGGTCGTGAAGCGGAGGACAGGCGGTCGCAAAGACCCCACTGGAGTGACGCGAGGTGTGCTGATGCATCCCCTTTCATGTTCGACAGGGGAGGTCGCGCGAAGTGCTTGGCGGAGCCGGAGAGGAGCTCGAAGGGAAAGCAGGGGTGAGAAATTCGTCGGCTGTTGATCGTACTCACAGTGGTAACGTCGCAACCTTGGTTCCAAACCAAAACCCACCGGCAACGGCTCGAGGACGAAGATCGGTGCCAAGGTTCTGTGGCAGCCCCGGACGGTGTCGTTTCACAGTCGACAACCCCTATTCGAAGGGTCTTCTGGCGGCATCCGCGGTAGCCTCGGTGCGTCGTTGACAGTTGGTTGATGTTGATGCGAGATCGAAAACCCAATGGGTGTGACGAATCTGCAACGTCTGTTCGCGAAGTGAATTTGGGACGAAGGGGCTTGCAGGGGCGCGTTTGTTGGGGGTGCAATGGACGAATGTGGGGGCGGGCTGGGCTCTGAATTCGAGACAGGCAACAAAAGTCTTGGCGCCCAGCGATGACGTTGTTCCCAGCTCGGGAAGGCAACAGCCACCCGTTGAGCTATGCTAGCCTCCTTCCACCGAAAGTTTAAATTTGAACCGAGTCTTGAAATGAGAGGGGAAGCCAGAAGACGCGTGATTGCGAAGAAAAATCGCGCCGACTCAGGCGCAAGAGAAGCTAAGGGTTACCAGCGAGTTGGGATCAGCGCTTGCGGCACGAAAGCTTACACCCAGTCGCGATGCGATGCAAGCTCCATAAAAATGCGACGCAGTGTTACGCGGGGTCTGCGGAATGGAAATTACACGTCATCTACTGCCGGGACTGTGCCTGCTCCCAGGTTCCTGGGCTCGGCTCGGCTGCATCCCGCAGCATCGCCATCGCAAAGCCATCGCAAAGCCACGAGGATCCCGTCGCTCCCGGCCTGAGAACGAGGCGTCAAAGGGAGATTCCCAAGGAGAATCGAAGACGACTCCTTCCGGCGCCCCAAGATGAGGCCAAAGCTCTGTCACTGTGGTCCCGTCGTGACGTTTTCGGCACCTCCACGGCGATCGACCCGGCGATCTTTTCCTGTGCTCGGTTCATTGATGGTGGGGCAGCCCAAACATGAAACGTGTGTGACCCTGAGATCCTTGCATCCCTGCGTGCTGGACCGGGTTGCTGCAAGTACCGCCAAGCAACACCATGATCTCTGATCTTTGGAGATCGCCGATTGTTGTCATGCACCCTTTGTTTGACAATTCAGGCTGCACCATAGCCGCCATTGATCGTAACTATGGTTGTTGATCCTTTCCACGCCTGAGGAAGAACTATATTCTTTGATGTTCTCGGGGAGATTACCTTTACAGCACCCAAACAACACCAAGCCTCTCGACCTTGGTCGTCACGCCGTTGCGACTCAGCAGAGTGCGCTCATGCGGGCTCTCCAGTGACCAAAATCCAATGTCTTTCTGTGGGTGAACCATGTCCCTCAGGAAAGATGACAGACCATGCGGGATTCTGCCGTGGGTGACACGGTGACACCGGGTTGGCACATCATCGACCTTTTAGGCAGATGGTGGGGGGTTTAGTTGGTTCGAGGCAGTTTGGGTTTGTTCTGGTAAAAACATCGCAAAGTCAGCCGCCAGTCTCTAGCATCTTTCTCTCGTACCGCCATGAGGTCTTGACTCTTGTCTCAGTTTCTTTCAAGGAAGGCACATGGAGAGATTTCACATTTCCATTCTGTGCTTAGAGATGCTGGGGAAGCCTGTCTCAGCTTTCATTCTTTTTCCTTTCTCCAAACATACAGGATGCTGCAGGTCAACAACGATCCACTGGCTGTCAACAAAGAAGCTTTTACTTTGCTCTGACTCATGAAATCCTGAGAGGTGCCCGGAACATTCTAATGACTCTCCGAGATGTCGCTTTGATACTCAACCCGCAGTTAAATATGAGATCCTCTAACCGCTCCTCTTCGACATTTTCTGCAACCCATCAACAACTCAAACACGAACCTTCGTCATGAACTACCGCAAGCCGCTACTCGGCAGAACCTTGCCCGCCACGAAGCCCTCCCAGGGAAGAAGACGCGGAACGAAACGACGCAAAAAAAGACGGGAAACGAAACGGCACAGAAGACGACGGGAATCAAAACGCCACAGAAGAAGACGGGGAACGAAACGGCGCAAACGAAGACGATGGTGCAGACCAGAGAAACAGGGGCGAATTCTGCACCTTCCAGACGACATCCTCCTCCTGATCTTTGACGTTCTTGACTACACGAGCGCCATTATCTTGACAAGGGTACATCCTCGGTTCTGGAATCTCGTCAACCCCGCCACATTCTACTCGCAGAAACGGAAATCCGCCGATATCGAGCATGCGCAACACACTTTCACGAAGTTCAAGGGCCGGCTTGCTTGTTATGGGTGTTTTCGACTTTTATCGACGGAGCACTTTGGGAAGCTTTTCACCATATTTCGTCAGCATAGGCGGCTACTTTTCAAACCACTTAAGCCGGAACAAAAGCTTCGTTTCCGCTGCGACGACCGCCATCAAGAAGATATTTCTGGGGAGGAATATGACAAGAGCCTTTTCTCTCTTGTGTTGATGCTGCCCCGGGATATGCGTCTTGCCGTTAGGCTTTCCTCTCGCGGATAGGAGAATTCGCTGCGGAGGATATCAGAAAAATCAGGCCAGGAGGCCGATCGGGTGGTGTTCTGGAGGCCGAAAAAAACACAGGATATCTTGTCGCTGATCCGCATGGTTGCCCTGTTTGTGCCCGCTGCATCCAAGTGAGGTGTGACAGCGTGTGTAAGAGAGTGGGTGACTTCGTCCCAATCTAGACCCAAAGTTGCCCAACTCTGCAAAGCCTTGCGGATACCACCCAGCCTTCGGCTCAAGAGAGGTCCGGGTTAGGACCTCGACAACCAACTTGACCCCGCTCCCACCCTCCATATGCGGTGTTTCGCCTCACTTGTACAATTACCAATAGTAATGAGTCTCACAGCGAAAGCCTTACTATGCATGGCTGCCGCGTCTTGTTTCACCACAAGAAAGATCGGAGAGGTCTCATCCGCAAGGCAACCAGAGGGGCGGATGGGTTGGCGAAAGCCGTCATTCTCTTACGTTGGAAGTGCAGTTTGCCTTGTCCCTGGAATAGCCTTCGGAGAAAATTGCCCAGCTGGAGTGTGATATCGGCGATGGAATGGGCAAGAATTCCGTTTTTAAGAAGCGGCATGACAGAGGCGTCGGGTTTCTTGTATCAGTGGTGGATAGAGTGATGTGATGGAGGAGGGCGGACTGTTACTGGACGGGTGTTAAAGTTACACAACCTAAAATCGACATTGAGCATGGTTGATGCCGCCGTGGCTTACTGTGCACCGAATACCGCAGGCTGGCAAGCAATACCATGTTCCCGACGTCTTGCTGCAAGCCGAGTCAAGCTGCATGCCCAATTCATGCCGGGCTGAAACCGGTGTACCGCCATTTCAGCCAGCCTCGAGGGCTGGATTTACTCAGGTCTGACTCGTGTTACCTGAGCCCAATATCCAAGGGACCGGTGGATGCTCGCCCAGTCTCGGCCGTCTCACCGGCCCCACACCTCCGGCCAACCCCAGATCCGCCCGGCTTGGCGCTCCCTGAGCGCTCTCGGCGGCTCAGGAATGCTTGGCTACGGGTACGGTTGCAGTTCTCTCTCTTGGGTCTATCCCGATAAGCAGATGGTATGTACTGTACTTGACGCTGCTGTGGCCGTACCCGTCTCCCGACACGCACCTGAAGGCGGAGGCCAGGCTAACACCTGTCAGGCTGCTGTTTCGGCCGGAAGCCCGAAGTGGGCCTCACTTATCACCTTTGCACGGCGGGTGGATCCGGATGGGTCTCACGGTTACCCCGGTTACGAAAGGCTCAGTGTGCCCCTGAACCCCTGAACCGTCTCCCGACCTCGCCCGGAGAGGGATTTTCTGCCTTGGTTGCCGACCCTTCGCGGCTATCGTGATTTCAGGAAAAAGTTAGTTGTCTCCAGGAGGGAGAGGCACGGCATGTGATGGGTAGGATGCCTCGGTTGGGCTGGGGTTGGGTGGTTGGCAACCTTCGGGAACGAGGAAGTGCACAATCATCACGCAAGGTCTTTGATGGATGACCTTGACCGGTTCTTTGTGAAACCGTGGCTACCGTGATTTGGTCATGCTTCGGATGCGGGATGGTGGTCGAGACGCAGGGTGCAGCAGGGGCGAGTGATCGGTGCTGCGGCGGAGAGGACGAAGAAAGGGGTTGTAGACTGATCGATATATTCCCACATCCTTCCGGGTGGATGGCATTGTTGCTGGTATGACATACCGATACTTTGCCCGACAGCAAAACGACTTCTGGAAAGACTAATGCCAGCTCCCAACCCGAGCCACACCCATGCTCGGGGTGGCGTCAATCCGCGTATCGCAAATCTCGAGCACATTATCACCGGAAGGTTCTAAGGAAATAAAGTCAAATTGCTTATAACAACGTAATATCCATCGGAGCAATCTTGGTCCGTACCACACACCCAGAATTGTGAGACATCGTTTTGGTGTCCTCGACAACACTGATGCAGGCCTGACAGAAGAAAAGAAACATGACAGTGCTCAAAAACAGCCCAAGTGGCAATTAACAGGTAAGACAGAACCAATAACAATCTCTTTCATCAACACTCCCATCGACACGAGTGTGTCTAAGCGAGCTGATCTTGCGGTGAAGGGTGGCGAAATACTACCCAGGAGGGGAGTGGCAAAAAGAAAAAAGAAAGAAAAGCCAAGAGAATCCGCTCCAACCTGTTTCTCCAATTGTTATTTCTTTACTTTCCATACTGTTCATGGCTCTTTGCGCACATACCATCTTATCTACCTTGGCCTTGGTCATTGCCTTGGCCCTGGTCGCCGTTTCGGTCGTCGACGTCGGCCTCGGCGATCTCGCGCGCGTAGTAGTACTGGATTCCGAGTTGGTGCGCCGGAGCGCCAACGAGAGCAACACCGAGATTGGGAGAGTTGGCGTCATAACCATGAGGCACTCCCAGTGGATTGTTACCATAGTCCAGCGCCACCGCCACGTTGTCTTTCCAACTCATGACGGAGGGAATGTTCTGTTGCTTGGTATGGCTTTCCTCCTTCTTGTCTTTTTTTCTGGAGCTGCGGGTGGCGGTCGAGTGACGGGACCTGGAGACAAGTGTCAGCGTCGTCACTGTTGATTGAATGAGAACGGGCCTTACTGTTGAGGAGAAGGAGGCGACGGGGGAGCGACAAGTGTCGATGATACCATGTCCTCGGGACTCGGCGTTGCGTAGTACGCTTGGAAGTTCTGCTCGGGTTCGGGCCCAGCCGTCGTCGCGAGGTATCCCTGATAGGGGTCGAGCGACGTCGCTTGGTAGTACCCAGTCGACGTCACGTCGTACCCCTGCGGATCAACGTAGCCCGCGTGCTGTGGATCGCAAAAGGCGAGTGCTGGATCCGAAGGCAGGGCGTACGGGGCAGGGTACACCGGCTCGTTTGATGGAACCGTGGATAGGGTGTACCCGCTTAAGGTCGTCGATGGAGTGGTCGAGGGGCGCCGTGGATGGGACGGGCGGTCAGAGTTTCTCCGGGCTCTGTTGTTGGGCATGATTGCGCACAGGTTGGCGGAGGTTTTGCAGAAAGGCAGGACACTTCAGCAAGAGTGCTAGAGATCTTGGCCAATATCTGTCGGGCAGGAAATATGGCAGGTTAAAATGGAAGGGGGATGGGCAGAGGGACGATGGGTTCTGGGGCTTGGTTGCCGGCAATCTCTCTCTTGATCACGATGGAATGCGGCTCTGCTACACGACCCACCAGAACTTCGACAGTCCGACGAGAAAGCGGTGAAGCATTCGACCATCCACGGCTGCAGCGACGGCGACGAACCACGGGCAGGGCTCCGTACTATAGGAGGTGGGGAAGATGCGGCCAGCGTCAGACTACGGCTTCATGACCACCTCTCCCGAAGCCGATTCGACACACAACTCCCTCGCTGGCGTGCCTGCCATGTGTCCTCCTCTTAACCTATCGCCAGTGAGGCGGGCGGCCGATACCGTTCCGGGAATGAAGGTCGACAACGGTATCGGGTCTGGATGCTTGCCGCTCGGTGGCCTGATGGGGCATCTGATCAAGAAAGAGGTGGACAAGGCTCGCAAGGCATCTCGGCAGATGGAATCGACGTGTCTGGAGTTGGAGGGTGAACTAAGTTCGGCGGTTCGTTGTTATTGGGTGGAATCTTTGGCCGCGGGCGGGAGGGCAGTCGAGGCATGGCCGTGGGCAGCCCCTGATGCGTTCGGAGTGCGGAAGACTCGAGTAGAATGCAATTGACTAGCGAGTCACTCGAGAGTGAAAGAACGATATGACGATGGAAGCCAGTGTCCCAGACTCATTGTGAGCTTTGGAGCGCACCCATACTTCTAATCTTTCCGTCCCCCCCTCCGTGAGGGCTGACGTGGCCTAGATGCAAGAGAAATCCCAACAATGATGACACAAGCGGCCCGTATCGCGAGCCCGCTTGCCGTCACACCCTCTTATTACTCGCTGGGTGTGCTTGATGGGCCACCTCCCGTGCGGGGGTGGAGGCTGGTGGCTTCTAGAAATCGGGAGATGTCGGTTCAGGGAATTTGACCTGTCGCACACCATTGTTCCTCCGTCTTCCCTCGGAGATACTCTGGCTTGGAACCACCCACGTCCCTGTGTTCCGTTTCCCATTCTTCCAGAAAGCTCACGCTAAATCACTCCCATTTTGAGCCGTGGGGTATAGCCCGTGATGAAGTTGGGCATCGCTTTCGTCAGGAGCACTCGTACTGCCTTCATGGCTTTTGGGGGGACCAAGCCAACGCCTCAACCTGGACCATCACTCTGCATGGGGGGGCTGAGAAAATTGCCCTGTTGAGTCCGAATCCAGTCAAGTATGGCTGTTCGTCGCGCGCTTGCCGCCCGCCCGCAGATCGAACCCGGGCCTGTCTCCCGCTCCCTCTCTCAGGCCGTCCTTGCTGCAGGGCCGTCGCCTTGAAAAGTTGACCTTTTCCAAGCTTTTGACGCCTCAACATTTGCGTCGCCACGTTGTGTCTAACTATCTTCCTTTGCCGCCTCATTTGTCTGCCATTTTCACCACTTACTCAGGCTTCAGGACCCAGGCAGTTCGAACATACAACTAATTTTGGGCTGTCTGCTGGCTCTTTCGGGAGTAGCTTGAAGGTTATTAAGAACCAACAACCACGCTACCCGCCGCCCGATCCTCCTCTCGCGGGGCGATTGCGAAATCAGGTGCAGTAGCGAGACGCCACGCCCGCCATCTATCCCTGTGAGTTTGATGCGGGGGCGAGCGGCACGAACGGGGGCGCAAAGCGCTTCGAGGTCGCCATCAAATCCGAATAATACGGGGCCTCCGCCCTTTGAGGCGAGTTTCTTTTTGGTTGGATTGACACGGGAACAGATTCCCTCCTACCCTTCCGACAGGTTCGTGAGGTGTGTGGCTACCGTTGACTCGTCTGGTTGTTGCGAGAATACCGCTTCTTCGACCCCAAAACAGCAATGACGCGCTCCAGTGTCATCTCGAGGTTGGCGAGACCTTCATTTTTCTTGTGCCACGCTAACACATCATTCGGGCATTCCAGGTTGCCGACATGGCCAGGTTTCGATGGCCTCACGACCCCTCCGCTTTCCCGTCGCCACCTGTGGGTACAGGAACCGCTTCTGTCCTCGCTCGGATCCCGGCACGCGTTGGCGCCAGCGCTTGGCCCCTCCCCCCCCGAGAACACGGTTCCCGGAACGGCAAGGTCACGAAACGCGACGCAAAGAACTACATTCAACAAAAGGCACGAGGAATCATGGGCACCGCATGTTCCACGCTCCTGCATGGAACACGCAGATATGCGGCATCACGCATGGCGGCCACGAGCAGCCTTGCGGTTGAGATAACGTTTACAGATCGGGCCCTGAACCCTGCCTGCGATCGCTCTTTGCGCGGCCCGAACCGTGCGGGGGGGCTTTGCTCCTTCACCGCCCCGGCGCTCCCGCGATTGGGAGCCAGATTGCTTCCGCGAGCCATTCTCTCGGGATTATGGGGCGGTCTGACCACTGGAAGCCCCGGTACATATTATACGTACATGAAGCGCGTCAGCGGTCCCGGCAGGGTGGGGGGTGGAACGACCGACCCTGGAAGCCGCGTGCTTGATCGCCCCGTGCCCACTGGACGACTGGCCGAGAGGTGCCGTACAGCCCCTGGGAGTCGGTGTGCGAAATGCAAGGGGCTCTGAGCTGCCGGACCGATCGGGATTCGAGAAACCGGGCTTCCCGGGAGTCGGTATTTGTGGAGGGCATGTGGTGCTGCAGCTCTGAATGGCGCAGTAGCAAGGCATGGCTTGTGGCGGTGACGAACACGGCGTCGTCAGCCACCTCGAGGACTGACCCCCCAGACCGGTCATCGAATGGGTCGGGTACAGCACCTGCTCGGCCGAGGTTCTTTCAGATCCGAGCATTGCTATTTGCCAGGGTGGCGTGCTGGCGGCGGGAAAAATTCGAATGGCAGTCGGAAGAGGACTCCCTCTCTTGTGTTGTCGGAAGATGCTGGGGGCGAATCGACTCGATTGGTTCAATGGTTCCCACCAAAAAAAAGGTCAGGTGCACGTCCTGTTCAGGAATCGCAGCAACCATGCCAGAAATGTAGAAACCATCGAGCAGAAGAGAATAGCCAAAAGAAGGACCAGGGGCAACATTGAATTGGAATGTTCTTTCCCCGACTCGATCCTGGTGGGGCGACTCACACACTGCCCCTGCCTGCTGCAGGCATCCGCTGTGCTGAAATCTCAACCTGGAAGTTGCTTTTTTTCCCGCCGATCAACAACGAGCGCCATAATCTCCCAAAAATGCCCCGAAAAATTGAGACATTTGTTCTCAGCCCTTGGTTCAAATCCAGTTGAAGAGAAGTGCGTTCGGCTTGGGCCTCTTCTTGCCGGAGGCACCTTGCGCTGCTGCTGACGGAACCTCTGCTCAACGAAGCCATCACCTATTCATCACTCAGCAACAATTCAGACAAAACCAAGAGCCAAGATGGCAGCAGTATGAAGCTAATTTCTCCTGACAATTTACCATTTCCGCCTTAAGTAATGCTATTGTGCTAACCGACAGTGATTCACCTAGACGCCTAAGGCCTACTATGGCCGAGACGCAGGCTTAATCCCTTCCGCTCCCATCAAGAGTGTACGTTCAAGTACAGGACACCGGTACGCCAGTGCTGGCCGAGTCTGCCAACTTCCGATGACCGACGACCAATGGCGTTTCGATGCTTGTCCCATCCAGCAACCCTTAGTTGGGACACACATGTTTCCAATTCTCCCCGTTGTCCAGCCCCATTCTCCCTGTTGTCCAGCCCCATTCTCTCCAATATCTGTGTGATGTCGACGGCCCTGGCGTCTAGGGACTTTGGCCTGACGAGGTTCCATCGGCTTCTGACACGCCGTTAGTGTACTGCGAGTGCGGCACTACACCAGACGGGCACGGCGGACCGCTGGATGAACTCTGGTTGGTGAACCACAACGTCAGCTCCGCGCCCCTCGAAGCTTCCTCTGAGGGCGGCGGTGACGGTGTGTCCCTCCTGTTCTTACTGTCAGTTGGCAAGTCCATGTTGCTTTTTGTATCAAAGAGATGTCTCACGCTTCTGGTGTGGGGGGCCGGGAAGAGTTGGGGTAGTCAACCCCCGAGGCGGAGCCCGAGCCGCCGGCTTGGTCCGGGACGGCGTTGGTGTTGGTGTCGTTGCCACCGGCATGGTTGCCATCTCCCTGATTTGGCGATGTTGAAGCCATGTTGGTCGAGTGCGGCGGCCCGAATCGCTGGAAAAGCCGACGGTTGTGTTACCCGAGAGTATTGTCTGGCACTCCAAGGTCTTGTTTGGGATTCGACTCTGTTGACGTCTCCTGGGCCAACAAGCTGGAACTTTCAAGCAAAGGGATGACGATAAACGGCCATTAAGCTTCTTGAGGTGCAAACTCGATCTGCTGAATTGGTGCTGTTTGGTGTCTTATGAGTGAACAGGAAACTGGGGGAAACACAACAACCGCTTGGCCAACTTCTTGTCTTGACCGCCGCTTCAACGAGAAAAGGGCAGGGGGGTGGGAGCAGCACAGACGGCTCATCTTGTATCGAGAGCTTGCTCCTGTCCCGGCTCGACACGCTGCGTTGGGCATCCTCGACTGCATCAAACACGGTCAGGCGGTGCGAAGAGCGGTGGTTCCTCCGGGATCACTGCAGCATATTTTCGGTTGCCTTACAGCTCATCCACTGAAAAGGCCAGGTCTTTCTCTTCGCAGGGCTGGCGAGCTCATCCGGCACCAGAACCATACCTTGGGTGCGTCGGTCCAATTTTCACTCGACTGGCAATGGTTGTCGGCGGATGTCTTGGCGCTTCCGACCTTCGGGGGAGCGCAATATCCCGAGACTTTGGCGTCGTTCAGGCGACCACATTTCGCTATCGGATCATGCACCTCTGGTCTCTCAAATCCACTGATCAAGTCATCATGTGGTAGCGTACAGCCCCACGTTCTCTTCGTCAGGCAACCAGCAGCCTCAAGAACAGGAGCGGCACGGAGCTCGCTGTCTGGCGTGTTGCCCAAGCTCATCCGAACGCTCTCCGAACAGGCCGGCCATGGCAACCGGGCCGGTTGTCGGCGCTTTCCAAACTTTACACCTCCTTTATTTGGTTAGGCTGGCCAGAGACCTTCCTCGTGTGCCCCCTGAAGACTTGATCAAACAATCATCTGTGTGGGCGAGAGGGTTCCGTGGCTTTTGGCCTGTATTTGGCCGAGGTTGGTGTGGTCGTCATCAGGCTGAAGGAATATTGCTGCGTCGGGTTGGCTGAATCGCCCACCGCTCTGGCGGATGACCCGATTGCTGGGTGGATAGCGGCCCGACGGGCAGGCAATGCAAGCCCCTTCAGGCAAGAACACTGGCACTCGCACCTCAATGGAGCACTGTCTGAGCCTTGGATGCGAAGAGCTGTCCGCCTCACTTGGTGCTAACGAATCATTACAGTCGTATTTGATCACAGCACGGTCTGTGGCAGGGCTAAACCATGTGCTGCGGCCTGCCCGACGACGGGAGAATCTTACGTTTTCACCACATACTGCGAGCGAAATTTGGGGGCATTACTCGGAACAAATTCCGAAGCGGGGTCTAGCTGAGGCTCAACATCACAATTGCTCACCGCTCCTCGCCTCGCTCGACGCAACCCGAGCACCCACGCCGAGTTTGTGTCGGGCTCGTTGTCGTGCTTGATGGCAGCACGGGTCTGAATGCCAAGCTCTCAAAGGCATACAATTGAGAAGGCGCAGCAGCCATGATCTGGCTTGCATGCTCGATCGAGGTGGTGCAGGACAACGCTTGACGGAATGCCCATTTGCGATTGCCCTTTGCAGCGGGATGGGCATGTTGGACCAGGGGACATGCTGGACAGGGGTGGTGAACTCAGACTTTTCTGGGCAATACGTATCAAGCCCAGAAAACGGCATCAGCTCGGGCGGCGGCAGGAGGGCGGCCAGACCGATGGACAGAGGATTGCTTCTCACCCAGAGGACAATGCCACGTCAACAAGGGCTTCGGAGGCTTGAGTCCGCACCCTTTCTGGTTCATGGTGGCGTCGTGATGAGTTCAGTGACGACACTTGTCGTCCCGCAGACTGGCCCAGAGAACCAACTGCCGCACCCAACGGCCTGCATCCCGCTCAAGCTACGAACGCTAGTCGGCGCCCGCCGGGATGAGCCGAGGACACCCGCCCCGATGCCAGACAGCCGAGAAAACCCGTCGGGCCAAACTGCCCATTGTGAAGTAGTGAGGCCAAAACTACCCGCTCACGAGTCTTACTTCACAAGCCGATACCGGACAGCGACGGGCTCGGCTCAGGAGATTCCATTCCCAGATTCCACATCGCTGCTCTGCTCTGGTGTGATATCCTGAGAGACCCCCACGGGTTTGGTGCCCGCCAAGAGCAGCCTAGCATTGCTTTGGGCTGTCACATCTTTCTGACTGGTTTGCTCTAAGCATGCCGTCAGCATGCATTTCCTGACGGCTGAAGCGCACCAAAACACTCTCCTTCTCTCAGGTAGGTAGCTCAACTCAAAGCTCTGTTTCCCCGGCTTTTCTGACCACCCGTTGTCACAGTGGATACGAGCAAGGGGTAAGAAGGGAGGTTATGTTAAAGAAAAGCTTAGAAGCTCCCTGGTTGAGCAAGTCAGAAGACGATCAGGTGACCCAAATCATGGGCCAAGGGGGTACAGGAAGCAAGCCTCGAGTCACGGCATGTTCCATGTTACACAGAGTGAGCGGCTGCAAGGCGGATGTGCGACGCCCTGACCCTGGCGAAGCCAACGTCGGGATCGAACGGCCACTACGGGTTCCAAGCCAAATCTGCTCGCCCAGATGCCGGAACGACTTCCACCCCCGCGTCCCCGCCTCGCTTGTGAAGCCACGGCCGGTAGCGGTGGCCCGATGGGCCTAAGAAGCATCTTACGCCGTGACAAGGCAGATTCACCACCCCCCCTCCCGCCTCACTCGCGAAGCAAGAACTAGTGGTGGTGGGGTGGTGTGTCGCAAGTCAAGAAGCATCTCAGATGAGACAGGGCGGAACCATACAACCCCAGCAGCTCCCCGCCTTACCCACAAAGCAACAATTTGCGGCTGGGATGGAGCGTGTTGACAGGCTCAAGAAGCATCAACACGAGGCGGTGACCGTTCTTATCCTGGCGCCTGGCTACCACACGCCTCATGTTGCTGTCCGGAGTATCTGCCAGCCAATCGCGGACAAACCGGCAGTCATGGCTGGTGTTTTTGTCGATCCATCGGCAACCTGTCACCACACGCGGAGCTGGTGAGGCGGGATGTCCGGGAGCTCTCGGGTCCGCACGACGGTGGGACCCGAAGCCATCCGCGCTCAACGCTCCCATCCTAGCCCAGAAAACTTGCCAATTCTAGTGTTATAAGGACAATCCTTCTGATCTGCTGTCGCTCGCCGCTGATCCATCGTTCAACCGGCAGCTTCAGTCGGAATCTCACAACAAGCGTCATCTCGCCCAAAATATTTACTTGCCCCTGAACACGTTGCCTGGGTAACATTCGGCATCTTGACAGTCAAGAAGGCAACACTTCACATCTTCGCGATTCCTGCGTCTTCCTCGTCCACGTTTCACCCTAAGTTTCACCCGTTGCGATGCCAGCGCCGTTTAACACCGCCCGCTCCCGCCGTCACGGCCCCGGCGACCGCCCCTCCAAGCCACCCACCAAACACAGCTACTCCCCTGACCTCAACCTCACGGATGACCACCCATGCGCACCTTCCATCCCACTTGCTCCCGTCTTCATCCCATCCGAAGCCGAGACCTGGTCTCGCTCTGGCACTCCTGGCCCGCCGTTCCATCCTGAGCATCACGGCCCCTCCCCTGAGTGGGAACACCCGCCGCAGCTGGCCACACCCCCGACGGCCAACCCCGGCGATACAAAGTCCCAGACCACCACCGCCACTACCCACGCCGAGCTAACTCGCCTCTCGGCCCGCGCCTACGCCCTCCGCGCCTCGGACCCAACCGACTTCGCCTCAGCCTGGGAGACCTCTATCGTCCCGCGGCTCACCGACCTCCTGCAGAAACATTGTCCCTCCGACTTTGCCGTCGATGTGCACAACTTCCCGGAACGGTCGAGCGAGGCCGTACCAAGGGTGATTTTCATTACCTTATCAGGCGGCTCCTCCTCCGACATCACCAGCAATGACACCGACACGTCCACGCCGTCACCGCTGCTAGAAGCAACAATTCAAGCCTCGCTAGCGCAGACCGTCCCACCACAGTTCCAACCCCTAACAGCTCAGTTCCGACGCGGGAGCACGCGCAGGTCCAACACCACCAACAGCCGGTCAGGAGACGCCGAGGGGTTCAATAACAGCTGGTGGGGCGAAACCGAGGGCATGAACCAGGACTCTGTATGCGAACCCAAAAACGTAACCTACCGACCATCACCCATAATCGGCATGTCGATCGGCCCAGCTGGCATTCACGACGGCGCGGCCTCGCTGGGCGGGTTCGTGCGCGTCGGAAGCAGCCTGTACGCCATGAGCGCGTTCCACGCCTTCGAGCAGGCGTACCATGCCTGCCGGCCGCGCGTGACACACCCAGCAGTCCCAGACCTACCACTGCTGGTGCCGCCGGATCCGGCCGCCCGGCCGTACGGTATCGGGAGCGTGGCCATGTGCACGCCGTTAGGGACGCTGAAGTCGTCGTTGACGTTTGAGGGGTGCGGGTTTTCACCGGGGCAGACGATGGTGGAGATGGATTGGTGTCTGATTGGGCCGGTGGAGGACGGGCGGAATGTGGTATCGGTGCCGTGTTTTCAGATGGACCGGTGCGTGGCTGTGGAGAGGGAGGTGCGTGTTGAGGGGAACACCGAGGTCTATGCTATGGCGAGGACTAGCGGGTACTCGCTTGGCTTCACGTCGGATGTGCCTGGCCTGCAGAGGTTCAAGGGCCAGCTGACGAGGGAATGGACTGTTCGACAGTACTCCCCGTTTGGAGATCTGAAGGATAGTAGTGAGGCCAGGGCTCCTTGGCAGACCGTTAAGCAATGGTACGTGGCTTCCGGCGTTATTCACCCCCATTTTACGAAGGAGATTTCGAGGTACATTTCTGGAGGGGCGGTTCTGGTCACCAAGTTCTACCTGCTTCAAGCTCCTCGCCGAGAAAGGAACGAAATAGCTGACATGGTGGTTAGGGTAACCAGCGGAATTGGTGTTCCAGGAGATTCAGGGGCGTGGCTAATCCGGCGTTCCGACAATGCTCTTATGGGGTTGATCTGGGGCCGCAACTACATCCGTGGCGACCCTCTGGAACGCGTCCGACTAACCTACTTCACGCCCATGGTCGACATCCTGGCAGATGTGAGGGAGCACGCGGCGGCCGATGAAACCGTGGCTCTCCCGGTGTACTCCGCCAGACCCTCGACACACGAAGTTGAAGTCTGCAACCCGCACGAGGTAGTCCCTATCGACATGTCCCAGGATCCGTGGACGGCCTATGCGCGGGAGGCGATCTGGCGGCATCATCAAAGCCAAGCGGACCTAATTCAAAACTACTTTGCGGATGACGAGGTGCCAGTGTCCGGGACGGAACTGGTGCCGAGTCCCAACACTGCCCTGTCGGTGCCGGAACTGTTTACGTCGTCTTCGGCAGGGTCCGACTCCAGTTCGGCTGGAGAATCGTCTGAGCTGTCGTCCATAGACAACGGCGTTCACGTTGTTAGCGAGGGTGACGCCGACACCATCGACACCGATGAGCCTATCCGGTCTAAGGCTATTTTCACCCCGAACTACCCAGAGGGCTTGATCAAGCCTCAGGCAGGGCATCCCTTGGCTGGGTTGACTGTCGAGGCTCGGATCACGATCATGGACAAGCCCTGGCAAGCGAGTCTCACCGAAATGCCTCATTCTCATGGCTCGGGCAAATTCAAGGCATCAAGGGGAGCAGCAACCGGGCGGCTCAGCGTGTCCCGAGTGGTGTGAAGGTTGCCTTGCGCAACAATTCAAGATTGTGATACCTCATTTCCCTCGCAGCCGCGTGTTTCGAGGGGGTTAAGGCGGTGTGATGGCTGTTGGTGAGGAAATGCAAAGCCCGCGTAGGGCTGAAACCAAATATGGAAAAGGGGCGACCGGTGTGGCTGGTCACCGTAGCACGGCTGACCGTTGACGAACTCACCGAGCTACCCAATGATCAAATGGTGGTCCCGAGGCTCCCGCACATGCCATCGTTCGCCGGAAACAGCCGCACCATGGCCGGGCAAGGAGACAGGACCGTCTGTCCGCATCCATGGATTGGTCGCCCGGTGTGTTCTGGAATGACAACCGCTTCTCCCGCCAACGTCCCGCGTGGTCATAGCCGGGAACCCAATGGGAGGCCAGAGCGGACTCCCGGATCCATGGTTCTGTACGCTGTGTTGCTGCGGATGCAGCCTCACTTTTGTCCACGACCCAGCCTTGTCCATACAAAAGCGGCGCGTTGTGCGGCACAGCGCGGGGCTGGTTGCCATGCAGCACGCAGCCTGCAGACCGTGCCGCTGGGGAAAAGGGAAAAGGTCAAGCAGAATTGGGGGAACACAACACAAATGCAGGGTATCGCGGCCCGTGGTGGGTCGGTCCTCCCGCTTATGCAAGCCAGTCAGAGGTCCGTGGGGCAACCAGGTCCGCCTGCTCCGGTGCCCCGTGCTCTTATTAGGCAGCGATATTTTGCCCTTCCAAGGCGTTCGAAGCTTCCACACCAACTTCCGCATTGTGCTCGAGAATAGGTTACAGAATAGATAGATGACGTCAATCCAGGCTGTGGAATCGAACTCACCGAGGAGAGTAGGGTTTCTCGAGAGAGCGACATGGTAGTCGCCGTACAGAATACATCCCTGCCTTCCATGGTACTCCCATTCCCCCACCCGCAAAGGCATGCTTTGCTCAAGACCTCAAAACAGGCTCGAGACAGGGCTTAGGTACGTGTAGGCAAAACAAGGCAACCGAGCTAGGATTCAAGGATCTTGCAGCAGACCCCACGCAGGCTTGTTCGATTCGAGGTGGGGTTGAGGCGCAGCCTGCTCGCCTGTGAACCTCCCGCGAGTCGGAGTTTTCTCCTGTCGCTTGGTGAGGAGGACTCCACTTGCTGAGCACTCTCGAAGCACTGCACGTGTATTTAAGGCGCCAGCGATTCCGCAGATCCGAGGGGCAAGGACAAATACCCAACTAATTTTGCCGCGGTTCTCTTCCGCACCCTATCCACATCTCGGCCTCCGTGGATGACTGCCCAGAGCGAGGCAGCCCGATGCGATGCCCCGCGTTGCTGTCAGCAACCTCACTGGCCGGCTTGGAGAGTTTCCCCCAAGCTGAGCAGTGCCCCCCTCCTTCAGCCTCAGCCACTCAGAACTCGCAATCGGCTCGCCCCTCAGTCTCGGGGGGGGCCAGAGTCAAAACCACCAGCTGACGGCCGGGGGACCACACAACTCGCACTCGAGCCAACTGAAGCCAACTCGCCGCAACAAGGCAGCCATTCTCTGACCTCGCTCGCCTCGTAAACTCGGTGAGAGCGCGAGGATTTTGGCCACCCGCCACAGAGTAGCATTGCGAGCTTACTGTATGGGCGGCGCGCCCTGCAAGTGCAGAGGCAGACCGCCACGGCTTGCCACGTCCAGGGGCGCTTGCGGTGGGGGCCGCGGTAATTATTTTGTTGTCAGCCAACGCAGTCCTAACCCCCAAAACCTTCACCGACTGACGCCTTCTCAAGCCCTTTTACCCCTTTTTTCTCCCCGCGTAAGATGGGGGGGAAGTAGAGAAAGAAGGACAGCGTTGCGGGATGGAACTGGTTCGGCTTGTGTAATTTGTCGCCCGAGGCTGCGCGTGTTTTGCCTCGGAGATAGCTTCCTATCGGCGCATGTGGGCAGACCTGGGTGGCGTGGAAAGTGGGGGCCAGAGGAAGGCGACGACAAGTCTGAAATTTTTTCTCTTCACCGGTTCTTGGATGCCTTTCGGATGCCGTGGGATGATGTGGAAAATATCGTGATTCTGACGAGATGGCATGTGTCCATCTTGATGGTGTCGTGTGTTGGGGCGGGCGGGATCGTCCGACTCTGCCGGCGAGTCGTCGTTGGATCTCGGGTGAGTTGTTGACTCTAGGTAATTGATACCTAGGGACACAGCTGAAAGTGGTTTCAGAGATAAAATCAAAATGGAGTGCCGAGAAGACTCTGACGGCACTAATCGTTGTGAAATGCCGTTTGGCTTTGATTATCGGACAGATATTGTGACGTTGTAGCTCGCGTTTCGAGACCATTGGACGAGGGTATAACACCTCGGCTTTGAGTCTGTTTCTCGGTGAGCCGTCCTTGAAGGAAGAAAGACTACTAGTAGTAGTAGAGGGTTGCAGTCCATACGCACCTGTACTGTGTAGAGCGGCTTGATTTTAAAGGGTAACGTATCTTATCAGCGAGCGAGACATATCAGCGAGCGAGACACTTTCCACCACTCTATAACAACCATCCTCAATTGCAATACAACAACCCTAGCAACCAACTATAATTACATCAGAAACAGCCGAATCAGATGCTTCTACAAC
>FTEL01010654.1_pt1 | contig 18392 bp, 16 predicted proteins | sample 1658911 | NCBI WGS metagenome assembly FTEL01 (sample SAMEA3914869, study PRJEB12502) | metagenome | biome: forest; material: soil | place: USA | collected 2012-03-12 | depth 0.1 m
GACTAGGATACCGTGTTCCAAACTCAAAAACTGCCGCGCGCCTCGCTGAGCCATTTTTGGCGCCCGGACGCGCTGTGGTAAACCGCGCATTGTCATCGACCCCTTGGGTCGTCCCCCGGAGCCCCGTGCTACGAACCCTAACCCTGGAGTGATTCTCATCGCCCCCCTTTGCCTTCGTTACCTACCCTCACTGCCTGCCAGCTCAGTGTCTGGACAGCATGTCGAGGTCCTGAGGAGAGAAGCCGGCGCTGGATTGTTTATATTGTCCATGTTGAACAGTTACCGCAGCCAAGGCACCAGCGAGGGACGGCAACGGGGACAAGCAACGGCGTGGTGCTGCCCCTAAGTACCAACCTAATTAGTGAGGTTGGTAGAGATCAGGGCAGAGTTGCTGGCGTCTTGTACACGCATGCTGTCAGCTAGGGAAAGAGGATACGAGTTCCGGATGAGATATTGGCTTGATGAACTCTCTCGGTACAGATGTGATGATTCGGAGACATGTAAATTAAATATCCCTCAACAATGCAGGACTGCCTGCTCACACCAACTCGCGTCTTATCATCAAAACCCATGACAACACGCAGGTACTCCGAGATCTCATTTCTTTCATTGTTGACATCCACTCTAATAAACTCCCCGAACGCCCCTGTCGAGTGCCGCCAGCGGCCTCTAGATCAACAAAACCGAGACCATCCCAGCAACAACCGCCGTGGCCACCCCAAACCGGATCGCTCCCACCGAATCCAACCCCCTCACCCCTGCCCCAGTTGCTATCCCACCCGTCGCCTTCGGCGCACTGCTATTGCTCCCCCCAGTAGGCCGATTCGTCCCAGTCGGCGTGCCACCGGTCGTTGCCGACGCAAGACTGCATTTCGCTAAAAGTCCGCTCACGTCTTTCCATCAAGTCAGCCAATACCCTTCAGTACCCTTCCAGCTCATGGTTGCCTACCACCTGTCGTCCTCTTCCCAATACAAGCCGCGCACAGCGCCTCCATGCCACGTGCGCCCATGCTCGTGACTTTGAGCTCCCCAGCGCGGCGGCGGAGGCCGTTGTGTTTGGTGTCGGTCGCGGCGCTGCCGCAGGTGTTGGTGCTGAGGGTCACGACGGCGCACATGGCTTTGCAGGCGCGGGGGATTTCGGTCAATGCATTGGTGTCTGCGGTGTGGGCGAGGGGCGCTGCTAGCGCGGCTAGGAGGAGGGCTGTTGTTGGGAGGTGCATTGTGATTTTGGTGTCGATTCGACGTCAATTTCCAAGAATTTTGGTCAACGGGGTTGAAAAGAGCCAAGAGAAGAGGTAGCGGTGGTTAAGTAGGGGCAGTCGAGTTTGAACCTCCCCCAGGGAGAAACTCGAAGCGGACCTCGGGACAAGCCTGCGCCAATGCGGCGTAAGAGATTCGTTTCGCTCCGGGGTGGCGTGCGTGGTTGCGAAGGTGCGGGTTTCACCACCCTGAAATAGGGCGGCCCAGCCCGAGCGTGACACCCCGGCTCCTTGTTCGAGAAGATTTCGCCTCGTTGGGTCGAAGCTTAATTTGCTAATGATGAGACATGTCTCATACCTTATCTACACCATGATGTTTAAATCGGGCTGTCGAGTGCCACAGACCAAGAGTTGAGACGCCAATCGTTATTTTACCCCTTTCTGCCCTTGTCTCTTCTAGAATGTACACAATATTATACATTATTTACTACCCCCGAGCTCTCCCTCGTGTCTGAAGTTTGACACCCCCATTTGGCGCAATATCTCATCTTCCCTCGGGTGGTACGAGTCTCTCCACAGACCGGCTGCTCCAAGACAACCACCGAGGCCTTGAGTCTCCTCCAGGCCATCAACCAGAGCCCCACAGAACACAGATAATTGCGTGTCGCCTCCTCAGAAAGCGAAGCACTTATCCGCAATAGGCACCTTCGTCTCGAACAGCGTCGTCTTAAAAAATTGCGTGACAAACCCAACAACACTGAACGCAAACTCGGACTTGATCTCCAGCCCCTGGTCGCACTGGAGCGCCCTCGGTCGCACCATCCGCGGCCGGTGATAGCTGGCAAGACTCGACGCATTGGCATTGCTCGAATCGTTCTTGTCCCCCCCAATCAGCGGCTGGGTCGCGCTGAGGATGAAGTCGTTGTTGAACGCTGGCCGGGCCGTGATGCCACCGCTGAGATCGACCACGCCGCTGAGGAGTTGGAATTGCAGCTCGACGGTGACCTCGGCGAAGGGGTCGATGGAGGCGGCGATTTTCTCGGTGATGTTGGCGGCCGCGGTGAATTTGGGCTCCCACCCCGTGGCTGAGGACTTGGAAGCATCCAGAAAATCGAGGTGGACCTTGCCCGCGGGGATGGAAGCACCCAGATCCGCCGTGATCTTCGCCCCCGCCTCGGCTCCCAGATCAGCGCCGATGGCAAAGGCCAGCGCAGGCCCGATTTCGACGATCCCCGGGACGTTGACAAAGCTGAAGGTCAGCGCGGGCGGCGCGAACTTGACGGTATTTTTGAAAGCGGCCTTGAGCTCGGCGACGAGGCCGACGTCGGCGGAAGTGGTGGCGTCGATGTCGAAGGAGAGCTCGGAGAGGTGGGCGGTGAGGATGGAGTACTTGAGGTGGCCGGAGAGGGTGATGCTGGCGCTGAGGTCGGCCTTGTTGGCGATGACGGAGAAGGAGGGGTCAACGTTGATGAGCGGTACGGGTGCGGGCAGGGAGAACGAGTTGGAGATGGTGAGGTCGGGGTCGAGGGTGATGCGTTTGGAGTTGCCGAGTGGGACGGAGGAGAAGGTGATCTCGAGTGAATCTGGGGGTGCAAGTGTCAACAGTGCGCGCTGGTTGTGGTGCATATGCTAGGGCTAACTTACTGGCAGTGCTGTTGACATCCGTCTTGTGGGCGCTCGCAACAACAGTCAAGTTGTCTCGGTTGGATGTGATGGTCTGGACGAGATAGAAGCCCCGCTCGTTGTCGGTATCGCAGTCGCCCAGATGGTTCGTCACAAGGATGAAGTCTCCGTTATCCGACCAGTCGGCAAGCGCCTCGTCAAAGCCCTCGGTGCTGTTGAAGGCAACCGACACGGAAGTGGCCGCGCAGTCGACCGACGAGATGTCGTCAACCTCCTCGAGCAGAACGGTCGGATTCGCCATGACCATGGCAACCTTTACATGGCCGTTGGTCTGAGAACCCCAGTTGAGAGACACATTGGTCGTCGGGATGAGGTTGCCCAGGTTCGTAGTGTCGGCATCCTGGTTAAGCACGGGATGGAGGATCCTGTCGCGGACTGGCCGGTTGGACTTGGTGTGAACAGTCGTGGCGGCCAGCGCTCCGTGAGAGCAAACAATCCCGGCCGCAACGGCGAGGCGGACGAGGGATGAGAACACAGCCATCTTGTTCACGGTCGGACGGTGAGTCTGTCATCCCAAAAACACCACCTCACGGCGATAGGGGGTATTCGAGATATATCCTCGATGTGTCCTTCTCGGTCCCCCCTTCCGTAGGGAGGGTGCACGACGCCGAGGATTCGGGTCAGCAAATCATAGCACGTAAATACGACTCTCAGGGGTGTCCCGACAGGGGATTGGGTGGCGCGGTTAGGGGGATTCGGCGAGGCTTGTGCTCGCATGATTGGGCTGATAGATGCTATTGGCGGCAGGTCCATGTGCTGCGGGTTTCACCGTCGGTATTGTAATGAGCGAGGGGCCCGGAATCAATCCCACCCCGTGCGGATGGCGAGCCCCTATTAGGCAGCCGCTTCGGCCGGCAGTGTATGCACGTCAGACACGTGAATCTACACACCGAGTTCAGTGGATGGCATCATCGACTGCAGTGGTTTCGGCAGTAATGTTGGCAGATATAGGGGACTGACATGTTAATGCTTGATTTACAGTGAACGGGCAGGATAGAAGCGAGCTTGAAATCTGGGGAAGATCCAGTTAGCCCTTGCATTTGGACTGTGCCCAGTCAACCCCAGACAGAAACGAGGACAGTATCTTGATGCAACATGGCGATCTATCTACTTATGGTCGCCGAGATCCAGATCATGACCAGGGCGAGAAAAGTTATTACACATGGCGAGCCTCAGTTGATTGTGACGGTGGCCATCATGACATCCCATGTTCGTGCCCGTGGTGGCGTGCTGTGCCGCTGACCACGACTCAAGCCTGCAACCATCACACACCACCCCCGTTGCCCCCACGTCCTGAGGCCACCGAGGCTGAGCCGCAACGTCCTGGACGCCCCAGATTGTGCCAGGACCAATGAATGATGACCGGCTTCCCACCTGGGCATTTCAAGTTCGTGATCGGGCAGGTAGGGTATCACCACCACCCCGGGATGCACCGCTGTGGGGTATTAACAACTCAACCATACAACCATCATGGGCTCAGTTATGCAGGGTCAAAAGCGGTCCCCAGATTCTACAATCTCCTTGTTCCGTGCGCAACCTCTTGGTTGGGAGCAGCATGGTCAGGACTTCCAGGAGACGAAACCTCTGGATATCCAACTCTCGACAATCCACTCGCATGTGCCACAGAGCACAGGAATGATTGGCGCTTATTTGGAGTGTTATCATCCCTTGACGATATTTATGAGTTCATGACATCTGAGTTGATCTGATGATTCTGATCCTTACCCCTGAGAGTTAGATAACCCTAACCCTCTTCCTCTACAACCCCCTTTTGTTCCTTGCTGGGGGAAGCAGGCAAACCCTAACCCTCTGAGCTTGTTGCTTCAACCCCAGGCTCAGCTGCTGCCTAGACTTCCTGCTGCTTGTTTATTTGCTTCTCCTCATGCCGCGTTTTGCCTGGAAAGAGGAAAGAATCAACAAAAGTAAACATTGAAAGCTATCCCAACCCCACGATGCCGACCTGCAGCCACGACTCCCTCCAGCTCGATGTCTCGCCACACGCGTCCGAGGCCGGCTTCACTCGCCCTCCGCCCGCGAAGCGCACGGCCGCCACCACGTCGTCAGGCCGCGCCCCCAACAAGCGCGTCCTCCAGCCCACCATGGACGAGCACACCAGCCCACTTGACCCCGAATCCCTTTTCCCCGGCCCGCTGGTGCTGCCCGGCGACGGCCTCTCAGTCGACCCCAAGGAGCCGCCCCAGAGCTTCCGCTCGTGGAGCACCTGCAACATGCGGAATTCCGTCACCCGGCAGCGCAACACCCTCTATGTCGCCCCAGCCCCGCGCGTGGCCGGCGACCTGCAATCCATTCTCAACGGCTGGGCTGTCCCGTCCATCCTGCCCGCGCCCCTGAAGGGCGGATGTGACACTCCCGACCCAAACCAGATCCAGGCATACCTCGAGGCCTTCTACCACCCACTGCCCGTCAAGCTCCTACCCGACGACGACCTGTGTTTCGTCCGCTGGACCGACGAAGGTGGCAGTGGCAAACAGCCGCGCTACATCGGCCTGCAGGGCGGCGACGGCGTCACACGCATCAGGACCCGCCCCTGCCCAGACAAGACATACCCGCGCCAGCTCAACCTGAACGACATCCTAGACACAGCCCTCGAGATCCTCCCCAACGACGCCTACGCCCTCGTCATGCTCACCAACCACGACCTATACGAGGACGACGACGACGACTTCTGCTGCGGCCGCGCATACGGGAGCAGCCGCATCGCCGTCGTCTCCTCGGCCCGCTACCACCCCCTGTTGGACAAACCCGAGGGCATCGACCGCGAGCACATGTGGCCCTTCTCCCACTGCGCGGCATACGTATCGCGCATGTGCGAGGACGCGGAACCTGCGCGCCCTTCGAAGCGCCCCAAGACGGCCCCGAAGCCGGCGGTGAAACCGTCCGCAACGGAATCGCCCATGGCCCGCGTCATCCGCGCCGGGCTTGCCGCCCCCGCGCCGACCGACTCTCACACGGGCCTCTGGCTGTCGCGCATGGCGCGCACCGTGTCGCACGAGCTGGGCCACTGCTTCTGTCTCGCGCATTGCTCTTACTACGCGTGTGTCATGCAGGGGACCGGGGGCATCGCCGAGGACATGCGCCAGCCGCCGTACTTGTGCCTTGTCTGTCTGGCGAAGCTGACGGCTGCGGTTGGGGGGTTGGTTGGCGGGAGGGTGGACAAGGTGAAGATTATGGTTGATAGGTACAGGGCGTTGGCGAGGTTTTGTGAGAGGTGGAAGAGGGTGGGGATGTTTGCTGCTTATGGGTGTTGGTTGGAGCAAAGGATTGAGGAGCTTGAGAAGGATCTGCCTGGGGAAGAAGAAGACCGGGCACCTCGACAGCAGCTCCGACCGTTATTTAATCAGACGACCTAGTTACCAGCGGGCATGCTTCCCGGCACAACCTCGACAAACGCCTTTGCCAGCACGTCTCTCGAACTAGCCTCCTCGCCATGGCCGCCGCTTGTCCCCCACTTGATCAGCAGGGGTGACGCGACCAGCACCACCACCCCTCCCTCCTCCTCGTTGGCGCCCCCGACGTCGATGTTGAGCGGAGCGCCCCGTGTTGTCATCTGAGGGTCGTTGTAGCTCTTGGTGAACCTCACACTCGCGAGATCGGGCATCTCCAACGAGAAGCCGGACCGCTCTTTGGCAACGAGCTGCGCGAGGGATACTGCCGACTTCAGCACAGCGCCGAGCTGCTTGAGCACTGAGCTCCTCAACCACTCTTCAAGTTCCTCAATCGGCGTGGCGGTGTGCCCCATGTACTCGTGCATGACCCTGGCGAATTCGCGTATGAGATAGTCCTGCGTGCTCGTTCTGCACGGCTCGTCATCCAGCTCGAGCAGCCTGGCGGCAGTCATGGCACGCCACTTGGCCGCGGCCTCGGACAGCTCTGGGAGCGTATGAGCAGTCAGCTACCAACCAGTGTGGACGAAGGAAACCAACTCACCAACGCCTTTAAACATGAGATGATAATCTTCATCCAAATTCTTCGCCAAATTCGACCCGAAACACCGAAACGGCCTCTCCCGATCCAACAACCTCCTCCCCAGAAACCGCCACACCACCAACCTCAGCAACTGCTTCACCACCCTCTTGTCCCTCGCCTTAACCGCCTCAATCTCCACATTATACGCCCCCTTCCAGATCGCACCCTCACCCCACCCCTCAAACGACACCGCCGCCGCCTTCTTGAAGAACGCGCCTTGGTACTTGATCAGGGCACTGATCTTCCCGTTGACGCCGATAAACTCCTTCAGCACAGCCTCATCAAACGCCGGCTCATGCCTATCCACCCCGGCGAGGACCTCCTTCTGCAGCGTGCCCAGCGCCTCCTCCGCGCGCCGCAGACGCGTGATGTCGATCTTGAGCTTCTCAACCTCATTAACCAGCGGGCGCAGCTGCGCGACCTCCCCCTGCCGCCGCGCGAGGTCCTGGTGCGCGCGCGCCAGCTCCTGCGTCGTCAGCTGCTCCGAGTGGTACGACTTGGTCTGGGCGGCCTCGAGGTCCCTGCAGCGCTGGTCGAGCTGCGCGTTGGCCGCCTTGAGCCCCGCACAGCGCTGGTCCAGCTGCGTGTTGGCGGTGTGATACGTGTTGAGCAGCTCCGTCCGCTGTTGGACTTCGGTCTCGAGGTGGGCGACTTGGGTGCGGAGCTGGGTGCGCTCGTCGGCGAGGCGGGTCTCGCGCGCGTTGATGCCGCCGCCGCCGCCGCTGTCGCCCGCATCGGGGTAGTCGTCGCGAGGGGTCCGCGGGCGGCCACCGCCGGGGGAGGGCGGCTCGCGGTTGAGGGCCGCCCGGGACTTGCTTCGGCGGCGGGAGGGTTCTCGCTCGCCCGTGGGTCGGGGTCTGGACGCGCCCCGCGTCGGGGGGCGGCGGTCGTCCTGCTCGCTGCGGTACCGCGAGTCGCGGGAATCGGAGACAACCGTGACAACCTGGCGCATTTCTGAACTTGAGGTGTGCGTGTCTCGAGCAGAACGGTCTTTGGGAGAAGTCGAAGTGTCACCCCAAACGTGGCTGGTGACGAATCCGGCTGCTGCTTTGCCCAACGAGTACATGGTTTATGACAGAGAGTCTGGTCTTCTCTGTGGTGGTGTGAGGGTGGGATCGATGCATTTGGACTGCTTATGGTCGCCGGGGGGGAGGGAGAAGCCCTGCCCGACTCGAAAGGAGGGGCGGGGGGCAGCAGCCAGTGCCGGAATGGTTCGCCAGGAGGGGTAGAGGCGGCTCCGCTGACTGCGGACAACATACGCCGGCATGAAGGCAGACAGATAAGATGGGCCAGGCTGTGCTCAAGACCCAATTACATCCTGCCAGGTAGAGCACACTTGTGCAGAAGCGCACATCTGGAGAATATGTGTGGACGGGGTGTGCTCTGTATCGTCAACCCCTTTCCTGCGTGGCGTCTTCCTGCGTCTCAGTGTGCTCAGCTCGACGCCACCAAGGCTCGAGCCTTGTGAGAATGTCACGCAAGCGCCGACAGACATATTGCATGCCAATCGTCTGTCAGTAGGTCGGTATGCGGGGGATCGTTGCGGAGGCCGTTGAGGAAATAGGTATCTGCGACTGCCCCGGCCAGGCTCCGGGTCAGTTTCCCATCACTTACCCCTGGCAACGCCTCTCAACCCGCGTTGCATCATCCCTTACCAGCAGCCCATCTCTTTTTGGGAGGCATTCCTCGGCCGAATACTCCAGACACACATCAGAAAGCTACGACAGAGACCTTCCGAAGCACATCGCCATGACGAACCGCCGGGCAAGGTTGGTGATCGGGTTGGACTTTGGAACCACCTACTCGTAAGCTCCGCCCCCCCACCCCCCGCTCTCTTTTTCTAGAACTACCTGCATGCTCACCAATGTGTCTCATCCTCCAGGGGCGTCGCCTACTCGGACCGCGTCGGCGACAATGGCTCCGTCAGCGACATCCACCTCGTCCAAGGCTGGCCGGGCGTCAACGTCATCAGCAACAACGAAAAGGTCCCCAGCCGCATCGCCTACCTGCCCCCCGCCTCCCCGGGCCACTCCGCCGGCGGGATCCTCTGGGGCAACAAGATCAAGCACACCACCAAAGCCCCTGTGCACGCGTGCATGAAGCTCAAGCTGGACGACACCGAGGCCTCCTCGCGCGGCTTCCGCGCGCTCATGGCCATGCTCACCTCCCGCATCGGCGACCTGGGCATGGACGACCTCGACGAGTACCTCGCGGCCGAGGAGCAAGAGTCCGAGGGCCTACCGCCCTACCCGGGCAAGACGACGGTCGAGATCATCGGGGACTACCTGGCGCAGGTGCGGGAGGTGGCGTATGCTGAGATTTCGAGGCGGTACGGCAAGGCCATGTTCTCGTCTATGAAGCGGGACTTAGTTGTTACAGTGCCGGCGGTGTGGAGCGAGAAGGCAAAGGACTTGACGCTACAGGCGGTGGCGAAGGCGGAGTGGGAGGCGGTCAAGGTGTCGCTGGTTACTGAGCCGGAGGCGGCGGCGATTTACACCCTCCTCAATATGAGGGAGGGACCGAATAAGGAGGAAGTTAAGGTGAGTGACCCCCTTTCCCTTCGGATTGACAGGCTGGTGTTCGTGTTCTAACGACTCTGGGGTAGGTCGGTGACGTCTTCGTGCTCTGCGATGCTGGCGGCGGCACCGTCGACCTGATCTCGTACAAAGTCACGCAGACCTCGCCGACGTTCCTCATCGAGGAGGCCGCTGTGGGGACCGGCGACAAGTGCGGAGCCAGCTTCATCGACCAGGTGAGGGACGGATCGAGAGAGGTGAAAGGGGTAAAACAGAGCTGACCGGGCGTTTCCAGGAGTTCTTGGTCTGGCTGGAGAAGTGGATCGGCTCCGACCGCTTTAGGAGCATCCCCAAGGAGAAGAAGCGCCCCGGGAGCCCGATGATGAACTCGTTCGAGGTCAACAAGCTGCAGTTTGGCGGTGAGTTTCAGGCTGGAACATTCCCATGTTAGTTGCTGATTCAGGCGTCAAGGCGACGACGACGAGATGAGCATCGCCCTCCCCTCCGAGGCGGGGATCCGAGACGACGAGAACCTCCAGATCGAAGACGGCAGCGTGTCCTTGACCAAGTACAAGCCCCGACTGTGACTGACAGGTGATATGGGGTGTTGACGAGTGACCGAACTACAGTGCGCAAATGAAGAAGCTCTTCGACCCGTGCGTGAACCGCACCCTGGAACTGATCGATGGCCAGGTGTCTGCGGTGAAGAAGAAGGCGGGCCGCAAGCCCAAGGTAAGAGTATTGTTGTTCCTTGCCGATCTCAATCTTCTCCGTTCTCTCTTCCGCGTCCTGTCTTCCGCGTCCTCTCTTTCCCCTCCTCTCAGTCTCGGCTCATTCCCCCCTTTCCTTGCCACGGCCCTGGCCGGATGAGTTTGACTGACACATACAAACCACTCCACCAACAGCTGGTCCTTGTAGTTGGCGGTTTTGGGCGCAACGACTACCTCTATCGAAGGATCGAAGAGTACTGCCAGGGCCGCGGCATCCAAGCTCGGCGGCCTGGGTTCCCGTAAGTCCAAGAATCGGCTCGTGCATCACCAGCCACGCCACTAACAACACACAGCTGGTCCGCAGTCGCCCGCGGCGCCGTCTGCCGGGGCCTCGAGGGCGCCGATGGCGGCCCCATCGCTGTCCGGCTCTCGCGCAAGTTCTACGGCACCCCCCTCAGCGTTCCCTTCGACCCTGACGTGCACAGCCACCACGACTCGTACATGGACAGGCACACGGGCCGCCGCATGGCTCGCGGCCAGATGGAGTGGATGGTCAAGAAGGCGGAGCGCCTCCCCGAGAGCGACCCCAAGGTGCTGACCATCGACGTGGCGCGGCACTTTGACTACGACGAGGACCGCGAGTTCAAGGCGATGCTGTGCGGTTGCACCGAGGACTATCCGCCGGCGCGGTTTGCAGATGACGGTGAGTACCTACCTAGCCTCTCTGTGGACGATCGCCGCAAGTCAGAGGCTAACCTAAGGCACTCCTCCTCCTCCTCCCCAGACGTCAAGGTCGTGTGCCGTGTGACGGCCGATTTTAGCGACATCCCCGTGTGGCAGTTTGAGCGGCTAAAGAACAAGAAGACTGGCAAGGACTATTTCGAGGTGGACGTCCAGCTTGAGGCGCGCTTCCAGGGCGGCGACCTGACATGGCGGATGGTGTGGAAGGGCAAGGAGTGGGGGTCCACGACGGTCAGCTACGACGATTAGAGGTGCCTCAGCAGATCCAGATATCATAGGTAGCGATATCTGGTCGGGTTTAGGTTGTGTGTTTGTTTAGTTTATTCCTTTCGAAGCAACGAGTCAACGGACACGTCCTTCATCGCACGTATCTACCATGCAGCATAGCCGAGCCTAGCTAGGTAGTTGTAGGTTAGTCTGGGCAAGATATGGAGGGCGCGATGGGATGGATGTACCTGTATGCGCATATACTCGCGGGCACGTGCAGGATATTCCCCTGGCCAACTACACAGCCCGCACTCTAGCTGAGTTACGAGTACTTGGCCAAGGACACAGAGCACACGCCGCCACGCCACACACACCCTTGATCCTATACCTCGCACCCAGTCACCCTTTCCACCACCCTTTCCACCGCCCTTTCTACCGCCCTTTCCACCACCCTTTCCACCACCCTTTCCACCGCCCTTTCTACCGCCCTTTCCACCACCCTTTCCACCACCCTTTCCACCACCCTTTCCACCACCCTTTCCACCACCCGCATGCCTGTTCCCAACAACTCAATACCGACCCTCCAGTCGCCCCATCAAACGTCACCGCCATGGATCCGACGGACACGCAGGTTCGGGAAACCGGCTGGCACACGCTGGAATCCCAAGAGCGCCTCGGCGGGTGGGAAGAGCGTCAGATGAAGCAGTGGTTTGGCCCTGCATTCCGCGACGACGCGCCCATGGTCGGCCCGCCTAGCTGTACCGCCGCAGACTTCAAGGTGCCCCGACTCCGCCGTTGAACATTTGACATGGAGGACCTGGTGTTGGAAGCCCGCCTCGGCGGCGGCGCCGATGGATGCGTCTGAAAGGTTCGCTTTGGCCAAGAAGGGCCTTTCGCTCTCAAGATGGTCAGTGTTGGCTGTCATCGTGCCTCTCTGCCTCGCTGCCTCTTGCTAACCGACACCCCGTCCGCAACCCGCCTCCAGTTTTGGGACTTCGAGCCGCCCAAGTCTTTGCGATACTGGGGCGTGCAGCGAGAATGCCAGAATGCCGCCCTGCTCCAGATGATGGAGACGGCCGTTGAGCAAGCAGTTGCCGCCCAGCGCCCCGTCCTAGTCATACCCGACCCGGCTTCCCACGACGATGCCAAGGTGAACCAAGCAGCCTTCTGCGACGAGGGCCGACAGCACCAGCCCCGGCTGCCAGCCCAACAACAACCAGAACCGTCGGCCGAAACCCCAGCCGCGGTGCTGGGGGTCCGCGCCATAACGACAGTCCCGCGTATGCGAAAGTGCTACGGCTGGCTGACCCTCCCCCGCGGCCTGTTCGACGGGACCCCGTCGTGGCTACGGCCCCCGTACCTGACCTTCGGCATGAAGCTGAAGCGCTTCATGCAGCCCGGCCAGGAATACCCGGCCATTCTGTACGAGTACGTCGAGTATGGGGAGAATGACCCGAGCAGGGTACAGGAAGCTCTGGACTTTTTCTCGCTGGCCGGCTTCAGTGCCACAATGTCCCCGCTAGCGAGGAACTGGAAGAGCAATGTGCTCCTTGACCTGGGCGATATCGTCCATGCTCGAGGCTTCGGCTGGAAGGAACGTTACTATAAGCCGAGAGACGCGGACATCGTTCTTTCGATAGGAGCAGGCGTGCCCGAGGAGGACTATGGCTTCGGTGGGTACCGACCGCCCCCCGAGGTCGTAGCCCGTGCCATGGCTTTGAAGTACGGGCCCGAAGGACCGCCTCCGCCTCGTCCCCCGCCTCTCCGTCCGCCTTGGGCGGTGCGGGACCGCCATGCCGTGATGGCGGAGCGGCGGCGCATCAGGGGGATTTCCCCTAGCGAAACGGCCCATGCCGCAAGCGCCGAGACGAGCGATTCCGCGGCAACGACTGAGCTTGCCACAACGACTGAACTTAGAGAAACAACCGAGCCGGCTCAAAGCAGCCCCAGCAGCAACACCATCCCGGGTTTGATGCCAACACGTCTCCGCCCTCGCCCGGATCGAGCGGCGGCAGACAACGTTTCGTCCCCAGCAAAACGATGGCGCCGTTCGGGCGCCCAAGGTCGGGCTCGCCGGGAGTACGGGAGGGTTTGACCGTCGCTCAATGGTCGATATACTTAGGGGGGTGACAACGGACCATGCATATTATGCTGCTGCCTCAACGGAGAGGAAGGGGGTATCTAGTATCATCACCGCTGGGGGCAAGGGTCGCGTCAGGGGGTTTGAATGTGGTACGGCGATATACCTACCTGCCTTGTTCGTCCTAATCTAACGATGAGAAGAACAAGTCGGAGGAGCAGTAGCAAGACGATGCCGGTCGACCCGCCCGGGCCGGATAAGGTGCCTTGCACTGCCTCAAAGGTCGGTTGTGTCGGCTGGACGATGGACTTGGGGCACTGATGTTTGCTTCTTCGCATCGGCAGCGTGCTGTCGAGACGGGCGGCCATGTTGTCGTCTCTTTGTTACGCAGCATACCTGATCGGGCACACTAGCGGCGACGAACGAATGTCTTCAGGCGGGCGACGCAATTCGCCGACTGCAGGTGTGCCAGAAGGGCCAGAAGCAGGCCACATTGATCATCCGACCACAGGAATGCGTAGAATGTACAATGCAGATGTCGGGTTTCGATCCTCCTGCTCACCCAGCTCGCTGTGGTTGGCGGGTGAGCACGCCCTTCGCAGGACAACAACCTGCCGAATCCGTCTATTCCCGGCATGCCGCATGTAGGCGCACTGGGTGGTGCGGAGACCGCCGTCGAATTGGGGGGTAACGGGGCATCAGGGTGGGGAAGAGGATCCCATCACGACAGCTCTGACTCAAGGAGATCCCAGTCATCGACATTTTGGGGTAGAAATATCTGGTTTCGCTCCCCCTTTTCGTGGACTCGGTCTCGAATCTCTCAAGAACTTTACAAACACCAAACATCCACCACTCAACCCCGACACTCGATAAGATGGGCCTCACACAGGAACTCACGGTGCGGGAAAAGGCCGACGGCGCATCCGAGGGAACCAAGCCCGGCCCCGTCACGTTTGGCCGCGAGCTCAAGGAGCAGCAGTTCCTCTTTGACCCAACCTACCGGAACCTCAACCACGGTAATTCAGTCTCCCATCCAACCCCCTTTTCAGTCCCACGTACTGACACCCCCAGGCTCCTTCGGCACCATCCCCCGTGCCATCCAAGCCAAGCTACGGTCCTACCAAGACCGCGCCGAGGCCCGCCCGGACCCCTTCATCCGCTACGAGTACCCCAAGCTCCTGGACGTCTCCCGCGCCGCCGTCGCCAAGCTCCTGAACGCGCCCACCGACACGTGCGTCTTCGTGCCCAACGCCACGGCCGGTGTCAACACGGTCCTCCGCAACATCGTCTGGAACCCCGACGGCCGCGACGAGATCCTCTACTTCGACACCATCTACTCGGGCTGCGCAAAGACCATCGACTACGTCCTCGAAGCCTCCCACGGCCGCGTCTCCTCCCGCGTGATCCCCCTCTCCTACCCCTGCGAAGACGCCGCCATCCTCGCCGCGTTCGAAGCCGGCGTCGCCGCCTCCCTCGCAGCCGACAAACGACCCCGCCTCTGCCTCTTCGACGTCGTCTCCTCCCTGCCCGGGATCCGCTTCCCCTTCGAATCCATCACCGCCGCCTGCCGCGAGCACGACATCCTCTCCCTCATCGACGGCGCCCAGGGCATCGGCATGGTCCCGCTCGACCTCGCCGCCACCGACCCGGACTTTTTTGTGAGCAACTGCCACAAGTGGCTGCACGTCCCGCGCGGGTGCGCCGTCTTCTACGTCCCCCTGCGCAACCAGCCGCTGATCCGGTCGACGCTGCCCACCTCGCACGGGTTTGTCCCCCGCCCCGTCGAGGGGGAGGCGCCAAGGTTTAACCCCCTGCCGCCGTCGGCCAAGTCGGAGTTTGTGAATAACTTTGAGTTTGTGGGGACCGTGGATAACGCGCCGTATTTGTGCGTGGCGGATAGCATCGCTTGGAGGGAGGAGGTGTTGGGTGGGGAGGAGAGGGTGATTGAGGCCCTGACGGGGCTGGCGAGGGAGGGCGGGGCGAAGGTGGCGGAGATACTAGGGACGGAAGTGCTGGATAATGAGAGCAGGAGCTTGACGAGGTGTTCGATGGTGAATGTGGCGCTGCCGTTGGTGGTGGAGGGGTCCGAGGCTGAAGGGAAGGGGACGGCGCTGCCCAAGGCCGATATCTCGGCGGTGACCAACTGGATCTTGCGCACGCTGATCGATGAGCATCAGACATTTGTTGCGCTGTATGTCTACCGCGGCCGCTGGTTCTCTCGCCTCAGCGCCCAGGTCTATCTGGAGCTGGAGGATTTCGAGTGGGCGGGGAAGACGCTCAAGGAGGTGTGTGAGCGCGCGGCCAAGGGGGAGTATAAGCAGTGAGAAACTGCTCTTTGAATATCATGACTCTTTTGGTTCTTGTTTACTGAAGCTCAACCTTTGAGCTAGTGGTGACTTGCTGGCGGTGGTGGCTGTCCTGAGTTGAACACCTCTCTCATCTCACCATCTCCATCCAGCACAGCACGTCTTGGAATGGCTTGATCACCATGAAATTGACAACATCCCTTCCTACATCAGAGAGAAATAATTACAAGTGCATTTGATGGCCCTCGAGCCTTTTCATTCCATGAACCAGGACACGCCACTTCCCAGTCATGACTCCCATCCTTGCCATGTCAATTCCCTCGCTCCTACGCCTAAGCAGAAATGACTCGAATTCGCAGCAAAAAGACAAATCCAGGGAAATAGGTAAAAAGAAAAAGAGAAAACGCCAAACAGATGCCGCTCCCATCCAAAGGTCGAAAATACTACCGACAGAGACCTCCCAGAAAGCGCAGAAGCAAGAGCAAAGCATCGCAGACAGGTAGATAGCGACAAGCCAAGCAAAAGGGGGTATCTCGACACAAACTTCCTCCCACCACTCCTCCTCCTCTGCATTCTCCCTCATCCCATCACCACCACACCACACCTCAGACAGGGGAGGACAAAAACTCATTGAGTCCCCTTCCACTCCATCATCTCCCTCGTACTCGGCAAAAACATCTTCGAGTCCCTCTTACTCGCCCCCTTCCCCGACGCCTCCCCCAGCGTCACCGCATACTCCCCCCTCTTCTTGATCAAAAACGCCAGCGCCAGCGTCGGCTGGACGTTCCTCCTCCCGGCGCCGGCGGCTTTCCACCTTCCCATCAAACCACCCCCGCCTCCCCCAACGACCGGCTCAATATCCTGGTGAAACAACGCCCGCGATACCGACGACGCGAGTTGCCGTGCGTCTGCCTCGGTTACTTGCCCGGTTGATGCAAGTAACACTTCCGCGAACAGGGTAAGCAAATGCTTGGTGAGGTTCCTTGACGCGGTCGGCAACCGGTTGAGGGCTTCTGTCCAAAAGTCCAAGCCGGTTTCGATCCGCGGGCAGGGCGGTTCGATGGCGCCCTCCTGGCGGGCGAGGAGGATCCAGGATTTGACGACGGATGGGGGGATGAGGGGTTTGGGCAGCTCTTCGAGGTAGATGAGGATGAGGCGGGCGGCGTCGTGGACCGAGTAGTCGCTGCCTTCGAACTGGAAGTCGTCGCCGTAGGTGGGGGCGAGGGAGAAGATTGTTTTGAGGTGAGCCACGTTGTAGGTATGGCCGGGGAGGGAGAAGATGTGGCCGTCGGTGCCGCCTGGAAGAATGTCAGAGAGGGGTTTTGGGGGAGGGGAGTGCGGTGGGAAGGGGAAATGGAAATGACGCACCTGCGCGGCGGATAAACTCGCAGCATTTGTACACCGACAGCGGGTAGGTGCGATAAGAGGTGCTGCGGCCCTTATGCGAGATGCGGATCTTCATGGGCGCGACGCGGATGCTCTCCTTGAGGTCGACGCCGAAGACGGCCTCGGGCTTCTTGGGCTGCGAGTCGCCCAGCCAAGTCATGCGGTGGAAGAATTTGGAGGTGGAAGTGTTGGTGGTGGTGGTGGCCTCGGAGCGGACGGGGGTGAAGAAGGGCGAGGTGGGCGTGACGGCGGGCGAGAGCGGCTCATCGCCGTAGTTCCCTTGCCGGGAGGGCGACAATTGCATGGGCGTGAGAGATCGCTTCTCCAAAAACTCGTCTTCGCCTGGGCGGCCGCCGCGGATGCGCGAGAAGATGCTCGACTTGCGCGCGCCGGCGCTGACGTTGCTGGGCCGCCACTCGCCCGAGCTGCCGCTGCCCAGCGAGCTGACGCTCCGCCAATGCCCCGGGCGGTCGCCGCGCGGGCTTTGGGCGGACTCGCCCGAAGCTTCGGTGGGCGTCAGCAGCGACACGCCGTCCGTGTTGGCGTCGTCCTCCTCCCGGATGATGCCAAGCCCGCCTTCCGACAGGTCCGACTGGGCCGACTTGGTCGACATCCTGCGGGCTCTTGCGTGCAGCTCAAACTCGGCGGCGTGGTTGGGCATCAGGGTGAGGTCGAGGTCGGGGGAGGTCGACTCGGTGAGCGGGCGGAAGAGGTCTGGTGCGACGCTCGGTGTGGCGGGGCCCGAGACGGAGGGGCTCGTGGTGGTTCCAAACAGGTCGTCGTGGTCGGGCATCAGGTCGGGGACGTCGCAGGGGTGGGCAAAGGGGAAGCGCGAGAGCCTGCACGACATATCGGGCACGGACACGGGCACGGGCGGCGGCGGGCGGGGCGACTCGAATGGTAGCGGCGGGAGGGTTTTTTGGGGAGCCGGGGAAGTCCTTTCCGTCGTGCGTCTCGGCTGTTGTGGGTGCAGGTCTTGCGGGAGGCGTTGGTGCGGGTGGTGGCGCGGGCGGAGGTGGTGGGCTGCGTCGTCGTCGGACCGACCATCCAAGCTGATGCCGCTGCTGCCCTCGTCCAGGCCCGAGTCGATGTCGAAGTCGGCGTCGATGTCGTCGTCCACCATGATGCTGTCGCTGTCGTCCTGGGGCGCGTACTCGATGACGCCGCGGTTGCTGTGGGCGCCGTAGCCGCAGCCACGGCGAAGACCGAGACGCGGACTGGGCTTCGGTGTGTCTCGCCCGGCGCCGTCGACGAGGGAATCGATAGCGGCGATGATAGTGTCCTTGGACCCGCGCTTCGTCCCACTAATATCCGCACTCCCGCAGCTCCCGCGCGCGAAGGGGCCCATGCCACCACGGGTAATGTCACTGTCCCCGCCGGCTCCAGGTCCAACTCCAGGGCTCGTCCCAGGTCCAGCTCCAACGGCTCCAGCTGCCCCCCAAAGTCCAGCTCCAACACCAACGCTGGGTCCAGCAGTGGTATTATCCGCCCCGCCAGGCCCAGCTCCAGCTCCAGCTCCAGCTCCAGCTCCAGCGCCATGGACAGCACCAGCACCAGCACCAACACCAGCGCCAACA
>FTEL01007793.1_pt1 | contig 18361 bp, 10 predicted proteins | sample 1658911 | NCBI WGS metagenome assembly FTEL01 (sample SAMEA3914869, study PRJEB12502) | metagenome | biome: forest; material: soil | place: USA | collected 2012-03-12 | depth 0.1 m
CCCCTTTCCACCCTTTTCACCCTTCTCCCCTTCCCCAACCAACACCCCCCCACCCACAACCCACAACACCACAAAGCAAATTAATAACCCAAACCACCAGGCCTGGGCCTACGGCCTCCGCAACACCGACAACTGCACCAACCCCAAGGAGATGCTGTTCAGCAACCTGCTCAACCGGGGCCATGTGAGCACAAGCGACGGCGATGCATGGGGCGTGTACCACAAGGGCGACAGCGGCGATGATACGTACAACCGGCTGCGAGGCATCTGCCGTCAGGGACAGGCCGGTCAGATCCTGCAGTTTATCAGCTTCGGGATTGCCACCGGCTTGGTTGTCCTCGCGTACTTTCAGGGGAAGAGGGGAGGTGGTGGTGGGGGACGGTACGTTGCTTGAGGTCGTGGACGACAAGAAAGGGGTTAGTTGGGATGGGGGGTCAGGGGGAGTGGTGTGGATAATGCGGCGGTAGATACGAGGGGGCACACCAAGTCAGATACACGGACGGTAACACAGGCGTTGGCGACGACAAGTAACTTGAAAAGAAGTAAAACAGGGGTTTATTTCGGGGTATCCTACACAAGCGGTTCAAAGCAAACAATCCCTCCCTCGGTCGACGGCATGACTTGTCCACCCATCATCAGCATGGCAACCGTTTTCTCTCATCATCCCAAGCAACTATCATGACCATGTGTGCCACATCATTCCGACAAGAAAACGACAACCGACCTCCCAGCAAAACATCATCCAGACATGTACCGAGTCAGAACTCTCATCCCCGGACAAACAAGCTAACAATATAAACCCAAACGCCCAACAAAAGAAACCCTGATCCTCCCAGCATTCCGTAAATTACCTCCGCACGCTGCTCGCGACACTGCTCATGGTGTCGCTAATCTTGCTCCCCCACCCGCCCACCCACTTGGGCATCTTGAGCGTCATCCTCACCCTGCCCTCCACCACCATATTCACCAGCGCAATCACCGCATACGTCGTGCTGCCGAGCGCTCTGAACGCCGCCAGCCCCGCGACCGACCACAGAATGAACCGCAGGTAGAAGTTGTCACCAATCGAGCTGCCGCCATAGGCCTCGCTAACAGCCATGGCGAGCGTCGCGTTGGCGACCATCCAGGTGACCACCATGTAGGTGCGCACGCTCTTGTAGTAGTCCTGCTGCATCTGGTCCTCCGAGATCGGCGGCGCGGGCACCTCGACGCGGTCGCGCAGGTTGCGCAGCGCCTCGTCGTACCCGGAGTCGATGTCGAGCTGCTCCGAGGGCATCTCCAGCTCGACGGTGCTGCCCTTGCCGATGGCGCCGCCCAGGTCCGTCTTGATGACGTTGTCGCCCTTGGTGCCCCAGGTGACGTCGTGGGTGTTGCAGAAGGCGTAGATCTGGAGCGTGCAGATGTAGCTTGGGAGCAGGATCATGTACTGCGCCAGCGAGGTGAACATGTGCCACGGGTCGAGATACAGGAAGGACATGAAGAAGTAGAGGCCAAAGGTTGAGACGGTGGAGACGATGACGTTGGTGAAGACGTTGTTGCCCATGGTGAAGTCGGGTCCTTTGTCGTCGCCCTGCTTGAACTGTCGCACCACTACGTAGATGCACGCAAACAGTGTGTAGGCCATGATGACGCCGTAGATGATCATGGACGCCAGGTACATCCTTTTCGCTCCCTGGGGCCGGTTGCCGAGCGAGAGGATGAACTGGGTCGAGATGAGGAGGACGCAGACGTAGCGCAGGATGAGGAAGATGTACTTGGCCGCCCCGCCGAACGGGTCGACGGTCGGGTCGGCGAGGCCGCCGGCGATGAAGTAGAAGGTCAGGTAGAAGTTGGCGAGCGAGAGGTACGTGAAGATGAGCTGGATGAACTGGTAGACGAATTCGATGTGGAGCAGCACCTTGCGGGCGATGGTGTGGTCCGTCAGCCAGATCTGCTTGAAGTGGACCAGGGAGTAGACGGCAGCGAAGAAGGCGCCGTTGAGCCAGCGACGGCGCTGCGAGACGAATTCGGGGACGGTGTCTGGGGGCAAAGTCAGTCAGCAAAACAGAAATCTTGGAACGGAACAAAGACGGCGGAAACTTACCAGGCACGTCTGTCTCGCCGGTGCAGCCCTTGACGTATTTCAACACCCATCTCTCCCCGCGCTTGGCCACCAACTCCCAGCACAGGATACGATCCTCAGCCAGGTACATATTCGCCGTAAACACGTCCGCATGCTGGCCATGCAGCGTCTCGCCCTTGAAGTACTGGCTCAGCGGGCCGTGGCCTGTCTCGTCGTTCTGCAGTGCGTGGTATCGGTACGCGCTGAGAGCACCGGGCAGCACGGTGATGTACCCGAACACGCTCTCCAGGGGCTTGTCGAGGATGTTGGAGAGCTTGTACTCAAAGTTTTGCGAGGCGACGAGCGGGTTCAGCAGGTTGCGGCCCCAGCGTCCTTTCATAGCTTTAATCTCGCCGCAGGCGCCGGCGACGTTGGAGTCGGTGTCGAAGGCCTTCCACAGGTGGTACAGGGCGGTGCCCGCGGGGCGGGTGCCGACGTCGAGCAGGATGCACACGTTCGGATTGAGGGCCTTGCCGAAGGCGTTGAAGAACCAGCGGTGCGAGTTGAGCTTCTTCTGGTTCTTCTCCTTGAGGCAGAAGATCATCTGGCAGGGGACGATGCCCTTCTCGGCGCCCTTGAACTTGAGGTCCGAGTCGAGCGAGACCTGGGTGGTGTACTCGTACACATGCGCCTGGACGGCCTTCTGGTTGACGTAGTTCTTTGCGATGCCGTGCTGGTACACGCCCATGGCAGCGAGCGCGTCGAGCGTACGGGGGTGGATCTTCTCGCGCCCGTCCGAGACAATGCAGACGACGATCTTTTGCCAGCCCATCTCGCCCCAGGTACGGCTGCGGCTGCGGGAGCAGAAGTGGCTGATATTCTTCATGACGGCGTGCATAGTGCGCGTGAAGCCGTACTCGTCCTCGTTGTACATGGTGATGCAGATGAAGAGCTCCGTCTCGCGCGCGGTGCGCCCGATGCTCTGGCGCAGCTTGTAGCCGCGCTCGGCAAAGTCGTCCGGGTCGCACGTCACGGCCGTGTACCGCATGTGCGTGAACTCGATCTCGTCGCGCCGCGGGAGGAAGCTGTACAGGATGGTCGGGATCTTGCATTCGAGCACGAGCTCGCCGTTGATGAGCTGCACCTCGCGCCGGCTCATCTGGGGCGCCCGCACGCCGCGACGCTCTTGTTTGCCCTCGGGCGCCGGCCCCGACCCGTACCGGTCCGTCTTCTCGTCCCACGACTCCTCTGACGCGTCTTCGCTTAGCGTCATCTGCGACGCCGCGTACGAGTCGCGGTGTTGTCTGCCGCCGCCAGCACCGCCAAGATCCGACTCGGGCGCGAACACGTCGTCCGTGTCCTCGGCCAGCGGGATGCTCACCGTCACGTCGTCAGCAAACGAGTGAGTGGAGTTGCGCGCCCCGGCGCCACCAGAGAAGAGCGGGGCAGGAGGCAGCGGACGGCGGGGGCTGCCGCCGTAGGTGGAGGCGGGCGTGCCGGGGCGGGGACTGCCGTTGAGGTCTGCCGGTTCGTATCGGGTGCTGATGGGGGGCGGTCGCGCGTAGTCGTTCGAAGAGCGCGTCGGCGTCCATGGCCGCGTGGCCGATGTGCCGGCCACGTCCCTGATGGGGCTGTACGAGCCATATGACTGCTCCGGGGGCGGCATGGGCGGCGGGTCGAGGATCGACTGGCGCGAGTCGAGCGAGGGCTCGTAGTGGCGTCGTGTTGTTCGGGTTCTGAGTTCGTGCTGGTGTGAGCTTGAGCTTGTCTTGAGAGTGAGTGCTGTTGATTCATCCTTGGGCGATTCCGACTCGCAGCGAGCTTGGAAGCGAGCCCGGTGCCGCGGGGATGGTCCCTCTGGAATCACGGGCAGGCTGTCTGCCATGCTTGTTGCCGTTGGACCTTGAACCTGTCTTCTCTGCAACCTCACTGTCGAGGCGCGGCTTGGAGACTGGCCGTCGGCCGACATCTTGTCTGCTGAAGCTAATCTCGACCGCAAACCCGTGGAATCTAGGGCGGCGCGGGGAGCAGAGCCAAGCTTGTTTCTGCTTGGTGACGGTCTCTCGCTCCGCAGCACGAGAGCGCGTGGCATCTCTGGCGCGGCAGAGGGGGGATCGAGAGACAAGTGTGCTTGCGGGAGCGGTTGCAAGGGCGGGAGGGAGAGAGGGGGAGGGAATGGAATCTGGGGTAAGACATACGGCCGCGGGTCATAAGGCTCCTCCATTGAGGTCAGCAAGCGCACGGCGGCGCTGTGGCCGGGCGTGCCCGTGGGCGTCGTGTCTTCGGTGTCGCCATACGCGGGTAGCTGGTACTCGGGCGGCAGCCGCGAGGGCGAGCGCCGGCCGTCCATGGTCCGAGGCAGCAGCTGCGGTGCTGCGCAGTACTTTGCGCGCTACTGCGGACTGAGAGATGCACTCCTGAGACACGCGCGGAGGTTGATAGAGTTGCGCGGACTGGTTGGTGCGCGGTGTGGTTGGGGAATGGCGATTGCGATAACCGCCACTGTCTGTAAGGGAGGAGGAGATGGAGTGAGGGAGGGTTGTGGAATGCGCGGCGAGGCGATACAATGCGATGCGATGCGCCGACTTGCGTGATGCAGTCTGAGCGTCGCGCGCGCAAAGTATGGTGGTTGGTGCTTTGTCGCGTCGCCTGTCGGACTTCCGTGGAAAATCCAAGATGCTGAAATGGATTGCCCTAAGGAATTGTCGTGGATCCCCAGGTCAAGCGCAGGAAAGGTGATTGCCCCGAGAGGGTGGGCTGGAGGGGTTCTTCGCTGGGATGTGTTTAGTTCTCCCCTGTGCGATTGTGTTGCCACGGCAACCGTGCAAGGGACCAGCACCCCTGGCGGTGGGACCGCCCAAGAACAAGGCACCGCGGGGCGAAGCGCCGATCTGTGCCACTCGATCGCTATTGAAAGGTGCTGGAAAGCCCAGGACGAGTTGCTCAGGCTCAAACTCGGATGTCTCGGCCGCATGCTGCCTCCTGGGAGCACAGCGTGGCGCCGTCGCCCTGGTACCCTCGCATCAGCAAGTCATGTTCTCGGTGTCCCTCACCATCCACACACCACGCACATTACGCGCGTACGGACACCAACCAAACACCGACCACAGACCGCAGGCCACATCCGCCTATCAACCTGGTCGTGCAGGTGCAGAGGCCAAACACCAAGACGACCATCGAAAACAGATATGCAATGTTGATTTTTGTTTTTGACGCCCAAATCATGAGTAATGCAGTTGCTCAACATCCATGCATGCGCCCGCAAGCAAATTAATCTACAGCCATCCCTCCACGACCTGTGTTGTCTTCCTATCCAGTTGGCCCTTACTCCTCTTCCTCTTCCTCGTCCTCGGCAACCTGCAGGCGTCTCAGTTAGCAACATGGTCCCAGACATAAAAACAAAGAATACCAGTAAAAGCAGTGTATCAGAAACTCACCCCATCGTGGAAGTCCCGGCCCTCCGTGGTCGCCTTAATGACGCCCGCGCGAATGGTCCAGTCGCCGAAGCGCTCGCCCTCGGTGCGCTCAGCCGCGTACCGCTTGAGCAGGCCCTTCATGATCTCGAGGATCTCGTCCTCCTTGATGCTCGAGCGGTACAGCTTGTTGAGCCGCTGCCCGTGGTAGCCGCCGCCGAGGTACATGTTGTACGCGCCGTAGGCCTTGCCGACGAAGGCGACCTCGGCCAGCCAGGGCCGCGCGCACCCGTTGGGGCAGCCCGTCATGCGCATTACGATCGAGTCCTGCCTCAGGCCGTTCTCCTCCAGGCACGCTTCCAGCTTGGAGATCAGCACGGGGAGGTACCGCTCGCTCTCGGCCATGGCCAGGCCGCAAGTCGGGAACGCCACGCACGCCGACGAGCTGAGCCGCAGCGCCGAGAAATGCAGGTTGTCGAGCTTGTACTCGGCCATGAGCGCCTTGAGCGCGGGGAGGTCCTCGTCGGCGACGTTGCTGAGGATCAGGTGCTGGTTGGGCGTCAGCCGGAACTCGCCCTTGTGCACCTTTGCGATCTCGCGCAGGCCCGTCTTCATCCGGAAGTCGGCCGTGTCCTCGATGCGACCGTTCTCGATGAAGAAGGCAAAGTGGTTCATGCCATGCTCGTCCTTGGTCCACCCGAAGGTGTCGACATTGCTGTCAAAGTGGAACGCCCGCGCCGGCTGGAACTTCTGGCCCCAGTACTCCTCCACCTTGGTGCGGAACACGTCCACGCCCAGGTCGTCGATCGTGTACTTGAGACGGGCGTGCTTGCGGTTCTTGCGGTCGCCAAAGTCGCGCTGCACCAGCATCACCTTCTCGCAGGCAATGTGCACGTCCTCGGTCGTGACGAAGCCCAGCGTCCGCCCGATCTGAGGGTACGTCTTCTTGTTGTTGTGCGTCGCGCCCATGCCACCGCCCGCCAGCAGGTTGAAGCCCTCGAGCTGCCCGTTGCTGCCCTTGATGGCGATCAGGCCGATATCGTGGGCGTAAACGTCCACGTCGTTGTGCGGCGGGATCGCGATCGAGATCTTGAACTTGCGGGGGAGGTAGGTGGGGCCGTAGAGCGGCTCAAAGTCCTGCACGGCGTCGCCGGCAATCTGAGTCTTCTTGTCGTCGTCGTCCGTGAGCCAGATCTCGTGGTACGCCGTCGTCGCGGGCAGCAGGTGGTCGCTGATCCGCTTGGAGCACTCGAACACCTCACGGTGGTACTTAGATTGCGCGGGGAGCGGGCTGCACATGACGTTGCGGTTGACGTCGCCGCAGGCGGCGATGGTGGTCATGAGCGACCGGTTGATGGCCTGCATGGCAGGCTTCAACTTGCCCTTCACGATGCCGTGGAACTGGAACGTCTGGCGCGTGGTGAGCTTCATGGTCTCGTTGCCGAGCTCGTTGCTGATGTCGTCCATCTGGATCCACTGCTTGGCCGTCGAGACACCGCCGGGCAGTCTGCAACGGATCATGAAGGAGTAGGCCGGCTCCAAGCCCTGGGCCTTGCGCTCGTCGCGGAGATCACGGTCATCCTGCATGTACGTGCCGTGGAACTTGGTCAGCTGCTGGTTCGCGGCCGAGATGGCGCCCGTCGACGTGTCCTTGAGCTCCTCGGCGATGGTGCCGCGGAGGAAGTTGGACGCGATCTTAATGTCCTCGTTGGTGATCGGGGGAGGCTCATCCGGGAGACCCTCGACGTTGGCCACGCCCAGGGCTTCCCAGAGCTTGGGCTCCCACTCGGAGTAGCCCGTCTGGAAGCCATCGGGATCCTGGTCGTCACCGAGCCCGACGGGGGCGAGCCTGGTGGCGCCAAAGTTGCCCAGCACCCTGTCGAGGTCCTTGGCGGGCTTGTTGTAGTAGACCCGGTCCTCCTTCCGCGGCCAGTAGTGGCTGTCGCCCAGGCCAAAGATGGAGAAGTTGACAGCCGCGAGGTCGAGCTCGGTGTTGTCCTTGACGGCATCCCAGAACGGCTTGCCGTTTTGCGGGAACTCACCCTGGCCGGCAGTGGAGGTGATGATGACGATGTTCTCCTCAGCCGGCAGGTCCTCGACGGGGTAGTCCTCCATAGCCATGACGGTGGTAAAGAGGCCGCGCGCCCGGCCCCGGGTGCCCAACCGCTTCGCCACGGACTGGGCGTTGCCGTTGTCGGAACCGAACAGGATGGTGAGCGGCGCGCCAAACAGACCCTCGAGCAGCTGGTTGTACGCATCCTTCGCCCGCCTCTTCTGCTGCGCCCGGATCTCGGTGCCGAAGTCCTCCGAGAGAACGCCGCCGAACTTGGGCTCACTCCGCATCAACTGGGTGAGGCGGTTGTCCCTCTCGAGGAACTCCTTGAGCTCCTTCTTGATGCGCTCCGAGTCCAGGGAGAAGTTGGCCTCGCCCTTCTTCTCGTTGTCAGGGTTCCACCGGTACAGGGGCCAGTAGCCGATATCGACGGCCTTCTTGGTCTCCTGGAGAACGGTCAGGGGAGAGTCGTGCTCGCCGTGGTACGGGAGATAAGCCAGGACGATCGAGGGGCCATTGAACTTGTCAGCCTCGTCCATGGCCTGCAGGACCTGGGTGTATGAGCTGTAGACGGCAGTCGAGGCAACGTAGGCGTTTCCGAAGTTCATGGCATAGAGACCAATGTCCTTCTTCCTCCGGTTGGCGTCGGCGGCGGCACGCTCCGAGTAAGGGGTCGAGTCGATGATTAGCAGGTTGACGTTCTCGCCCGACGCAAGGACGTGGTGGACACCCGAGTTGCCGAGATCATACGACCAGGCGTCGGACCCGACGAGCCACAGCGACTGCTTGCGGAAGAACTGCTTGTTGCCCAGGAGCGACTTGGCGGGGGTCGAGGTGTCGATGGTGAGCGCCGCGATAGCGTCCTCAGCGGCCTCCTCGGCCTTCTTGGCGTCGTCGGCGTTGGCAACCCAGTTGGCAAGCGCCTGCTTGGGGGTCTCAGTGAGGAACTGGCCGGAGCTGGCAGCCTCCTTGACCTCGCCAACGAACTTCTTCCTCCGCTCCTTCCGCGCCAGCAGCGAGCCGAAGCCGAACTCGGGGGTGGCCGAGATTGTGCTGGAGATGCCGGCATTGTCGGAATCGAGGGAGTTGGCGATGAAGGCGCGGGAGCCGAAGAGCTGGTCGAGGATCTTGGTGTAGGCCGTCTCCAGCTTGGGCTTCTCCAGCCCATACTCGGCGTCTTGGACGTGGGCCTTCTGGCTGCCAACCTCGAGGTTCTGCACCGGCTTGTCCGAGTTCAGATTCTGGAAGACGCCGCGGAGGGCCTGCTGGACAGTGTCCTTGGAGATGTAGCCGAGCTGGTGGCCGACAATGGTCTCGACGCCACCGGCGGCGCTCTTGACCGAGGTCAGGACGTCGATGAGGACAGGACCCCACTTTGTCGTCTTCCTCGACACCTGCTCGAGCACAGCCAGCTTCTTCACCGACGTGGGGATGGCCTCGAGAAGCTTCGCACCAAGCCACGGGCGATATAACCTGGGGATGAGCAGGCCAGCGTTGGCAAACGACTCGCCCGCCTGGGCCTGGGCAATGGCGTCGGCAAAGAGAGCGACTTCAGAGCCGAAGAGGAAGAGAGCACTCTCGGCATTGGCGGTGCCCTTCCACTCGAACGGGCTGTATTGCCTCCCGACGAGGGTGTTGAGCTGCGACCAGATGGCGGTCACGTATCTGTAGATGTCGTCGGACGAGACCACGGGCACGGAGGGCTCGATGGTAGTGGCGGCCGAGGCAAGGGGGGTGGAGCCGGCTGTACTCTGCTGGCTGGACTTGACGGACGACTGGGAGGTCAAGGTGGGAGAGGCGGGGGCCGTGTTGGCGGCAGACACAGCGCTGACGCTGACAGGTGCTGCCGACGAGGACACGGGTTCGGGCTGGTCCGAGACCACGGCAACGCGGCCGTCGTCGGCGTAGAGGCTGGAGCCCGCAATGGGGGCGGACTGGAACCTGCGCACATTGTCGAGGTTCAGGACGGTGCGAATGACATCGAGGCTGGCGATGTCGACAGGGGCCTCGCCGGCGCCGGAGCTGGGGTCGAAGAAGTGGATGACACCCTTGCCGGAGCGGACGGCCAGGGCATGTGCTGTGAGGGCGACATCGTGGGCCTCCTGCAGGGACCACGACTGGAGGAAGGTCCAGCCGGTGTTGCGGATGGATGTGATGGCCGAGTAGTCGGGGAAGCTCTTGGGGGAGAGGGCGACGTGGAGCACGACGGGGAAGTTGGCGAGCTTGTAGAGGTGGGCGACCGAGGGGAGGAGGATGGAGGAGCTCGCCGTGACGGAGACGAGTCGGCCCGAGCGGATCGGGGTGTAGACGGAGAGGAGGGGGTCGGTGTTGTGCCTCACGGACTGGATCTCGGGCACGGCGTCGGTGGTGGTGGCGACGAGGCCGGGGGCCTTGGAGGCAGCAAGCTGCTTGAGGTGGCCAGAGAAGTCCGAGTCGGCCGCCAGCGACGGCTGCACAGAGACCACCACATCGCTCGCGAGGTAGGCGATGGCGGCGACTGTGAGGAAGAGGGGTCCAATGGTCAGCCTGGTGTGTTCCTCATCTTGGTGGCCATCTGGGAGTGCTCAATGGCATCCGCTGCCTCTCTCCTGCTCAAGTCGACCAACATGAAAATGAAGCTGAAAATTGTTGCCGATTGCGGGGCGGCAGCCCTGCAGGCGCCAGCAGCAACCAGCAGGAACCAGCACCCAGCAACCCGCAACCAGGTACAAAACAGGAAAGCAGCAACCAGAACCAGAGCAAAAGAGCAAAACAAGCATCAATGGAAAGCATGACATGTGGCAGGGGCATATGAGTGGATGACTGGATGAATGGATGGGATCAACCTACCGGCCTCCTCAGGCGTCCTGAGCTTGACGTCTGCCATCTCTGCTGCCGTTGTTGCTGCTGCTGCTGCTGCTGCTGCCGTGAGAATGTTCCCTGCTCGACCTCACGCAGAAAACGTCACGAGCAACACCGCAAACAGAATTGGGTTGGTGATATGACGGCGGGGAAGAGTGCAGCAGTTGCCAGCATCACAAGGGGGGAGAAAAACTGCCGTCCTCCGTCCGTATTCCCTCACCGGCCCTGACTCTTATGTGACGTCCTGCGGTCTGCGGCCGGAGGCAGGTCAATTAAATTCCCCCAAGTGCCCTATATCGGCCCCGCAGCCCGTCCCAAATTTCTCAACTGTCTTCAGCAGCAAGGTGGGCGAGGGCGATTGCGTGATCGCCCTAGCGGCTCCCATCCCGGGTTTTGCCCAGCGCGCCCCCAGACCGCCCAGCGAATTGCGCGCGGGGGATTTCATTCTCGCTTTGTCATGGCCTGGCAAGGCCTGTCGTTGCCAGGGCCCAGGCCAGCGGGTTTTAGCCGCTGCTTTCTTATTTTTACTCGCTGTTTTTTGAGCTGCCCAGACAGCACTAACAAACCACCCCAAACAAGCGCCGCAACACTTGTTAGTGAGGCGAGCTCGAACAAAGAAATCGCAGCAACACGGAGGACCCTCGGATACTCGGCCACTGCCCCCCATTCTCCGCGTGCTCCCCCCAACGTTTCTCAGCCTGGCGATGTCGTCATCCCGAGTCCCTGACAATGCCGGACCGACAGCCGCTAGCCGTCCCTGGGAGTCGCGAGGGCTCCTCCCGACAGCCGTCGTTGGTGGTTGGCGAGACTCGCCTCTTTAACCCGCGGCCTGCCCGCGGGGGTCGCACTCGGCAAGCCACAATGCCGCTGCTCTCTCCACGCCGCGCTCCACGGCTGTCTCAGCCATTGCAGACATGTGGCACTGGCTGGAGGGGGCCTGGAACCCACACCCACCCTCGCTCACCGAAGCTGTGATGGTTGGGAAGGCTGAGGAGGTTGTCTCCGTTGATTAGGTGCTCCATATTAAAGTCTATCCATCCCTCCATGCTCTTGACGTATCCCTCGCATCATGCAAAACTCCAAGCAAGCCCTGGCAGTAACCGCAAACGCACACCCACAAACGCCACCAGCTATGCAACCCAACCACCACCCCGGACAGGGGAGAAGAACCATCAGAATTAACCGTGACCGTCGGATCTGGCCACGTGCTGTGGCCGTTCAGCCACGCCAACGCCCCCCCTTCCTCCCATGCCCCATGCCCCATGCCCCCCCACCCATCTCGTGTGCCATATTTCATCCCATTCACTCCCTGCTCCTCCCCCGAAGCTTGGAATTGACGGCCCGCGCCCACTCCTCGTCCTCCTTCTTGCCGCCGAGCCAGAACCCCCTCCCGACCGAGACGAGCGCCCTGCCGAGCCGGCCCCGCCACCCCTCGCCGAGGGGCGCGCCGACCGCGAACGGGTCCGCAGACGTGTCCCCGCCGTCGCCGCCGCTCTCGACGTCCTCGGGCATCCGCTCGTCCGCGAACCGCAGCACCACCCGCCGCGCGTAGGACAGCACCACCAGCGCGAAGTAGACGCGGATGAGGGTGAAGGCGATGATCAGCGCCATGCTGGCTGCCGTGTCGGGGCCCGCCGCCGCCGGTTGTTGTTCTGTGGTTTGTGTCTGCGCCTCGTTCCGCCGCTCTTCCTGCGCTACGTCCCCGTCCATGGGCGACCCGGCGGCAATGGCGGCAGATCCCCCCCCGTGCATGGTGGCGAGGTACCAGCTCGTCGCGAAGGCGGTCGTGTAGGCGGCGCTGGCGACGGTGTCGATGGCGTACACCCAGGCGAGGACGAGGTTCTCGAGCGGGCTCTGCTTGCGGATGTGCGACAGGCACAGCGCGAGGGTGACGAGCACAAATATGGAGCCCAGGTAGGCCGTGACCTGCAGCGCCGAGAGCGAGTAGCCCGTGAAGAGCGTGAGCATGCCGTAGACGCCGGTCGCCTTGTTGAAGAGCAGCGCGATCGAGATGAGCTCGGTCCCCGTCTGGAGGGACATGAGGCCGAGGAAGGACTGGACGTGAAGGAGCAGCAGCCCTGGTTAGCGCTCTGGATCGGGACATCATCCACCATGCGTCTCGCCATCGAGGTTTTCCCGTGCGCGCGAGGAACAAACAACAACGAAATCACGAACCTTGGGCCGGGGAAGCCGGAGCCACGAGCTCCGCGGTGTTGACAGCATCTTGAAACCCGCCTTCGCCTTCTTCCGTCCTTCGTTGCTGCGCTGCGCCGGCGTGTTGGCCTGGGGGTGTGCTCGAGAATGGGATCGTCTGTCGTCGAGGTATGTATTTTAGGTTGTAAATCGCATGTTCTCGGAGCCGTCAGATGCTCCCGAGCCCGTGTTCCAGGTGTGGAGCGAGTCTGGCCTGCTTCAGGCTGGGGTCTCATCCTTCGAGTCCCGCCTGTGGCCTGTGGCACCATGCGTGTGCGTGCTCGCTTTGCGCTTGCGCGGCCTCCAAACCCGGATGCGTCGGCACAGCAGGCGGGGCGCTTCCGCTGCCCAGCACTGCGAGACTCGATGGCATTGGCTGTTGGGGCCAGGGCCCTGGTTGTGGTCTCGTGCCATTTCTGTTTCTGTGTTGGCCCAGGGGTCCAGACCAGCGCTCTCCTCCCTCTGAGCAACCCAGGATCAATCGAAAAACAACAAAAACACTGAACTTTGGTCCAGTCCTCCTCCAAGTCCTCCCTCCTGCCTCTCACATGGCCAGCCCCTCCATAATTCCGAACGACGTCAGAGTCCAATTCGCTGCCCTGCCCTAAACACCAGCTGAGCGCCATCGTCCGCAAGCCCCTCAGCGCCAAGCCAATGGCAGCTGTCCGGCGGCCGTCGTGCTCCACGCGACGCTTCCACGCCGCCCATTGGCTCATCGTCACTTACACCGGGCCCGCCTCCCTGAAGGCACAAGGAGGGAGTCGAGTTTCGGACTCTGAAGCGGCAAGTCATGGAAAAGGGGGTGAAATATTGAACCATGGAGCCATCGCAGGATCTGAAAATGCAGAGATTTCGACCTGGTCTCCTCGCCGCCACGCTCTTTGCACTTCCAGGCTTGGGCACCATCTCAGGGGAAGACCAGCATCAACCCAAACGCCCGCAGGCACTTGACAAGACGCTCTCCAAGATCGGATTTTCCCTTCCTGGGTTCTGCCTCACACAGCCTAGACTATGCGTGCGAGTGCAAGCAGCCCAAGTGATGACGATATCTTCCCCTGAGAATGCCGGCCCCCTTTACCGATTTTCTGTCTCTTCGCCACCCGGTGGGCCCTCCTCAACAAGAAGGCTGCTCCAGGCAGGATCGGTTGGGAAGCCTTCACTCTGTTTCTCGCAGTTGAAATGCGTGTGGATTCGTTCCATCATGTGTGTGTATCCTTAGGATGGAGGTAGAGGGGAGCCAGTTAACGCGAGGACGATTGAGTGTTTCAACTCCTTCGAGATCGGGACTGCATCCGAGATTCGAGAACATTGAGGACAGTTGCGAGCGAGTTTCTCAAAGTTTACACCCAAAGCGTTGCAGCACAGGAGCTCTCTGTGTGTTGAGGAGAACCTTGGCCAGAAAATGGCTGGACCATGCCCGAGGTCCTCCAGTCATCTCGTGAATGATGAGTGATCCAACAGACAACCGGTTGAGTGGTTGATGAGGGTGATGCCTCGGGCATGTTTGAACTCGAAACCAAGAACATTAAACCTGAGTCACCACATACATGCTACAAAAGTGTGTATTCACGAATCGTCGTTTATATGCTGGCCCGATGGCGAGGCACGAGTCCTCTAGCGTAGCTAACTACCGAGTCCCGCGTTGGGGGTGCCTCCGCTGCCTCGCTGGTCCTTCGCCGCGACGAACAGCTGCACCCCATCTGCCTTCCAATCCTGACATCAAAGCAAAGACCTCGCCATGGCTCCGGGCGTGTTATGTACAGAGCTGGTAAGAAACCAAGGTCTACCGACTTATGCTCCCTTATGCTCCCTCCTGTATGCCGTCTTGTGATGCTAAATATGATCGAGCGCCAATGTTCACTCAGCTGTGCTTGATGCCCATCCGGTCGAGGTTCTTCTTGATGCTCATATCTGTCCGCTTGGCCGCCTTCTCCAGCGGGAGACGATGCTCGATCCGCTTGACGGTCCGCTCAATGGGGGGAGCGACCCTCTGGATGCCCCGCTCGACGGGGTTCCTGAACATGGTGATGTTGCGCTCCCAGCGGGGAGCCCACTTGCCAGTCTGCTTGGAGAGACGGTCGTTGGCCCCCGGGGCCATGAGGTAGAAGGGGGCAAAGCCGCTGACGCCGGCGGCGCCCATGCAGAAGACCTCAGTCCGGGTGGCGGCGGGAATGCGGACGGGCATGTTGAATGGTTTTGGAGTGGAGATTGTGTGGTGTGTTGTAAAGTAGGTGGTTCTGGTACAGTCTCGATGTTAGTCGAAAGCACAACATAGAAGTTGGTTGATGGAAGAGGAGGCAAGGACGTCGGGACGGGTGAGGCGGTCGAGCGGGGAAGGTCGAGTCTCGTATTGTGGCGAGAAGGCAGGACCAAAGCGGCCGAAACAATAAGAAGCAACAGCTGGACATACCTCTTGCCTGCAAGAGTGCGATGGGGTGGCCGCGCTCGTTAGGCTGCTGATGGAAGGAGTTTGTCTTGGAAGCTGGTTCTGATGACCAAGACGCGAATTAGGGAATATGGGTGGTTTGATGGATGGTGATAGCAACAACGTCTTTGGAGAAGCTGGTGTCGCACAGAGAGGGGAAGAGGAATGAGGAGGGTGGCAGCAACTCCTTTATGGAGGGTACGAGCGCCAGCGTTGGGCTGCTGCTGGCTGGGGACGCTGTGACAACGGCGCTCAGGTGACCAGCAGCTGGGAGTGGTAGCTGCGTGCCGCTTTGGAAGCCAGCGACGCCTCCTCCGCACTTTGCAGGGAGACACCCTTCCACCAGCAAGCCCAGACCGAGCGGGGTAACCAGCGCCGTATTAGCCAGCGCCAATCATGGCCTGGAATGAGACGAATGAGACGTCACTCTGCGGTCACCCAGCTCACTCTGGACCGGGCGGATTGGCTCCCTTCCCTGCTCAAGCTCGCTGGACTGGTGCCGTGATGCACACCCGACCAGGGGGACGGCGAGGCGATCGCTCCCAGGCATCTGCCTCATGTCCCAATCTGTCGCATCGAAGGGAATTCAGCTCTCGCTCGCCTCACTTCGATCCAGGCAGTTCACACTGTCCTGGAACTCCAGACGACCCGAACTTGATATCCAGATTCACCTTGGAGTTGCTCTTGGTTGCACTTAGCGTGCCCGGCAAGGGGGCTGGTGGATCCCGTCAAAGTGAAGCTCCACTTCCCCAGACTCCACCCCCGCGATGATGTGGAGCTGGTGGAGAGGCCAATCGCCCCGAGCCAACACACAACCGTTCGAGAAGCGACAGGTCAACCGCCAGCCGCACCTCGATCAGAACCCAAAGCTGCGGTGTGTAGAGGGGCGACAGCCGATCGACTGTACCGGATCCGAGAGCAGCAAAAGCAATTGAGGTTTCCACCACTTGGTACACGGTTTTCGGGAAAGTGTTCGACTTGAGATGGCTGTTTCGAAGGCTGGTCGCGGGAGCCACCCCTGGAAGCCCGCCCGCTGGCAACACACCAAACGCGACACCCCGATGCTCCCAGGCCCGGCTCAGCCGAGATCGCCAACGCTGGACGGGATTCACGGGAGGCCCCTCAATGGCATTGTGATAGAGAAAACCAGGAATTGTCCTCCGGATGGCAAGATGTTGCTGTCGCCCTCAAGACGTTCCAAATGTTCCAAATGTTAATCGAATGGCGCTGGTCTTGTGAGAGCCTGCTCATCCAGGCGGTGTTGGCGAACCGAGCCCCTGCAGCGCGAGCAGCCATCGCCCAGCCCAAACAGGGGCTTGGCGGCCGGCTTCCCGGTCCCAGAGCAACGAGGGCTGCGTTGGCGCGGCGGCAAGGATGGAGTCAGGTGAACAGGCGATGCAACCGGCCAAAGCCCACCAGAACAACCACAACAACGAGCAGCGCAAGCGAGGATGCCATCAGGGCTGCCAAACCAAGTTGGGCATTTGCCGCTGCGAGCGGAGGGCGAGTGATGGCCGCGTGGGATCACAATATTGCTAGGCTCAGTGTTTTGCAAATCCGGGATTGAGAGGAGTTGTTGGTGGTGATGGCTTCCAGCCGGAAACCATGAGCGGAACTGAGTTTAGGAGCAAGGGCAGGCGGTTCATAATCCCCAAGCTGCTGGCCCTTGTTCTTGGTGATTCTGCTTTCAGGCGTGAGACTTCGCTTCAACGGCCAACCCTAACCCTCAGATAGTCCTGGTCACTTAGCCCACGATAAGCGATTGCGCTCCCCTGACCCCACCTTTTTTCCGCCCATTCTGCGAAGGCGGTCAATATTTTTTTCGGGGGACAAGTTGAGGCCTTGCAGCAGCCAGTCCCCAGTTTGAGGTTCTGTGCACGCGAACAGCAGAAGCCCCCTCCCCTCGGCAACCTCCAAGACAACCACCCGGTTCCGAATCTCCAAGATGCGTGTCGACAACTGCTTTTTCTGCGGGAGGCCCGCGTGGCCCAGCAAGGGCATTACCTTTATGAGGAATGACGGTTAGTATCTTCCTTTCCTGCGGTGCGCAAAGGCTGTTCCACCGAGAGAGGGACGACGCCGACGAGGGCGAGACACACGATACAGATGTGCTGACCCGTTCTCTTTCCCCAATCGCAGGCAAATCCTTCCGCTTCTGCCGCTCAAAATGCCACAAGAACTTCAAGATGAAGCGCAACCCGCGCAAGCTCAAGTGGACCAAGGCGTACCGCAAGAACGCGGGCAAGGAGATGGTGGTGGACAGCACGCTGCAGTTCGCGGCGCGGCGCAACGTGCCCGTACGCTACGACCGCGAGCTCTTCGCCAAGACGCTCAAGGCCATGGAGCGCATCAGCGAGATCCGCTCGCGCCGCGAGCGCCTCTTCTACAAGAAGCGCATGGCCGGCAAGCGCGCCCGCGCCGTCGCCGCCGCCCGCAAGCTCGTCGCCGAGAACGAGCACCTGCTGCCCCGCCTGCGCGGCAGCGAGAAGAGGCGCCTGGCCGAGCTGGCTGCCGAGCGCGGTGTCGACGTCGAGGAGCTCGAGGCCGAGGAGCTGGCTGCGCTGCGCGGCAGCAAGAAGACGAAGGCGTTTGGCGGCGAGACGCGCAGGTTGCGCGTGCGGACGGACGGTGGTGTCGAGGAGATCACCGAGTCGGTGGGCGGGCTCATGGACGAGGATGGGGAGGACGACGACGACGAGGACGACGACGATATGGATACCGACTGAACGGCTCGCTCCTCACTTTGGAGCCCCTGATCCCCTTCACGACCACGCCCTTCCTTGGCTTGGGCTTCACTGCCGCTCTTGAAGTGGCGCATAATACCCCGTGGAGCCGAGGAGGAAGGAATTAGGCAACCATCTCACAGTGCCAGTGGCCTTGGGTGCGAGCACACGTGGCTCGTCGACACCAAGAGTGCTGTGGCACTGGTTCAGTCTGGACGCATGTCTTTTTCGACATATAGACACCCTCGGCTGGGGGCTCGGCGAATTGGCGTTCATTGGCGGTTATCATGGTCTTGTGCTTAGCTAGGTGCGCAGATATTCCTGGCCCCTGAGACGGCAGGGCGGCAAAATATATGGGTTGGTTGGCTACTTTGCAAGGCGCAGGGTGTGACTGAGCTGTCTTGACTCTCGGGTTGCTGTCACACTCACTTGGATTATCAAAACTTTGCAGACCCATTCCCAAAGGACTTCACCACACCAACCTGCTCAGTTCAACCTTCTCCTCAGTTAACCCCGGGCATGTGCAGGTGGTGGATATCGAGTACATATTATTAAATTGATTTCATATAACGCTGATGCAGACGCAACACGTCAGATCCCAGCGCTTGTCGGCATCATCACCACCACCAGCTCCGTCTTCACCCCCCACCCGCCAAACGACCTCTCACCCAC
>FTEL01008643.1_pt1 | contig 18350 bp, 23 predicted proteins | sample 1658911 | NCBI WGS metagenome assembly FTEL01 (sample SAMEA3914869, study PRJEB12502) | metagenome | biome: forest; material: soil | place: USA | collected 2012-03-12 | depth 0.1 m
GCTCAGATGGGGGGATTAGGGGGTGGGATGTTGTGGGGGAGGGGGAGGGGGTTGTGTATATATGATGATGGGGAGGGAGCGTTGCTGTTGGGAGTGGCCGAATAGCCGAAAATTCATTCACGATGGTGTTGTTTGTTTATTTAGATATGGAAGTGGAATGTTAAATTTGATGTTAGTCAGGGGTTGATCAGGAGTTGAAGTTGCGTGGGAGAGACGGTGAGGGACTCAAAGCCGATGACGGTGCAGAAGCGACTGTAATTTGGCGGCAGCCGTGGGGAGGTGCCTAACAACCGCAAGGTTGCCAGACAGGCCCCCCATAGCCGTGGAAAGTCTCGCCGTGGAGGTTGGTGACGGTGGTTAGAGTAAACGCTCGTGAGGCGACGAAACGTAAAATGAGCGGACTATAAGACGGACTGCATAGACAATATCGTACCCGAGAAGATACCCCGAAGTCATACTGGTAAAGAGCGAGGAGAGAGGAACGAGTTTGAGGGGGGTTGAGAGTTGGGAGCGTCAAGGGTTGGAGGAGAGGTTGAGGCTATAGACCGACCTGGGAAGTCGCCAGGTCACGTGCTTCGCCATCCACCTCAGGTACCCAGGCGGACATAACCAAGCCAAACCGACCCCCCGGCAAGCCAAATCTGCCTGTGCGCTTGCCAAGGCTTGCTTGCCAAACTTGACTGGCTTGCCAAGACCACTCTGCCCCACTCTGCCCCACAATCACCGCAACTGCTGCTGCTATGTACTCCGTACAAACAGCTACTGTTCCGCCACAGACAGTGACCCTTCCGCCACAAACAGCCACCAGGGTTAGGGTTTGACGGTTGGTCTTGGCGGCTTGACTCGGCTTGGCTCAGCTTGCAAGCCTTGCAAGCAAGTCAAAGCCGAGCAACCGCCAAGACAAGCCAAACCAAATCTGACCCCTCGCTTGCTTGACTTGGCTTGTGTCATGCCTTGTACCCAGGTTGCGTGGTGTGGGGTGAGGTGGGGCAACGGCACCTTATCCGCATGCTCCACCCAAGCGCCAGCGCCGAACGGCAGTATAGAGGATTCTCAACACAACCAGCTTCTAGGAGTTGCGGATGGAGGAAGCGTAGGGTGGTTATTTCTGGGTTGCAGCCACCACAGCCGCCACCTTATGTTTCGAGTGTGCACACGTCGACTTTTGAGAGCGAATGGGTCGGCACGAGTTGATTTGGACTTTGAGAACTGCATCGCGTTCTGGAGCCACTTGACGTGGTTCTTGGCAGAGTTACAGGGGGTCCGATGCGAGACGCGACTCCTTGTGCCGCCTCGTACCTGGAGCTAACCTCCACGCGAACCACCCACGCTGCCGTCGACCTATGTACCCCGCCTCCCCCCCCTCCCTCCCACACCATCGAGCCAGCACCAGCATCGTCATCACGCGCCTGCGTTGTGGGATGCCGTGAGGCCAACAGGTGCGACACCGATGACATAATTGCGACTGAGAAGCGCCGTTCGGCCTCGGACCCAGCAACACTTTCGGCCAAGGCACGGGGACACAGCGCTCGGCGCATGCACAATGCGGGCAGCGCCTTTCGGCAAGGAGGGGTTGGCAAAGAAGGACGACGATCATAAGCTGTCAATCCCATCGCGATGGACCGCCGCCACCACCACCCCGAAGCGCAAGCTGTTCAGGCGCCTTGCCCTGTTGTTTGCCTTGGGCGTCTTTGTCTACCTGTTTATCAGTAACCTCCCCACCGACGTCCCCATCCGAGACCGTCGCCGGCCTGTTTACCGCCCCGAGCTCGACCCAGACAACTCGCGCACGCCGGGCCCACCGGGGGCCATGCCGAAGCTGAAACCCGACCGCAAGCCCCAACGGCCGATTCCCCCTCCACCGAAGGCTGCACCTCCCCCGAGCGCGCCTCCCCCGACCCCTCCTCCCCCAGATGTCGCCTCGTCTCCCGCCGGTTACAGCGGACCCCTCCAGTTTCCCAAACTCCTCGACTCGCTTCAAGCAATACACAGCACCGGGGGGGCGTCGCGCGTGAATAAAAATGTCTTGTTTGCCGCCGCAAGCTTGAAGAGTGCTGCCCTTCTGCTCCCCTTGGCCTGTGACATGGGCAACGAACTGAGAAATTACGTTCACTTTGCGCTATTTGGGGGGAGTGAAATCGACCTGGAAGACTTGCGCTCCATCAACGGCCTTGATTCGTCATGCCAGTTGATATTCCATGGTATGGCCTTGCTGTGCGCCCATTATGGGACTGCCGTTTCTGACTTAAGCCTAGATGCTCGGCCAGACTTTGCCGCAACCTCGACAACTGAGCGTTTGAGACAGAGCTCGAGTCGTGGTTTACGTACGTTCCGGGAACTGGTGCCTGCGGAATGCGCGCGGTGCTGACAACCGATTAGATCATATCCATAGCTACATGCACCCACAGGCTCTTGTGATTGACGCCTCTGACTTGGAGGAGGACTACTTCGTCGCCGGTATCCGGAAACAGGCCCCGGCCTCGGGTGTTCCCGTAATCGAGATACCCCAAAACGCACGCTCGAGGCTTGCCTGGATTACGAAACTCGATAGCTTGTCATTGGCGGGTAGGTAAACCACTCACAGCCAGTCACGAGGAAGTTGACTGACAGGAAACCAGCCTGGAACAAGGTCACCGTGGACATACTAATACACGCACCCCTTGCGGCCTCGGGGAGCTTGATCCATCTCCTCAAGTCGTTGTCTGCGGCTGATTTCTCGGCGGGCACGACTCCTCACCTTACGATTGAACTGCCCCACGATGTTGATCGAGCGACGACCGAGTTCTTGAAGACGTTTCAGTGGCCGCCTGGCCGTTCCGGTCTACCTTACCAACCGCGGCAGCTCACCCTGAGACACCGCATCCCACGCAGCAGGGTTACGCAGGATGAGGGCTCCGTTCGGTTCCTCGAGTCGTTCTGGCCCGTCAGCCCCAAGTACTCGCATGTTCTGGTTCTGTCGCCACAAGCCGAGCTGTCGTCTCAGTTTTTCCACTGTAAGCATTTGCCTCAGGCTGATAGTTCTGTCATCTGTGCTAACATTCGCTTGTCTGCAAGACCTGAAATTTGCCACGCTTCAGTACCTGTATTCCGGGGCTGCCACTACCCAGGAATGGGACTCGAGGCTACTCGGCATTAGTCTTGAGCTTCCGTCGACTTACCTGGACGGCTCCAAGGCCTTCACGCCACCTCCAAGCAAGGGGAAAGCGAAACCATCTGGCCCCGAGCCGGGTGGCCCAACGCCCTTTCTCTGGGAGGCCCCGGGCAGCAATGCCATCCTCTTCAGTGGGCAGAAATGGATGGAGTTGCACGGACTGGTAACCAACTTGCTCGATTTACAACAGCGAAGCCAGTCTCTCCCACCCCTTTTCACCGACAAGCTCGTCAGCAAGAAATATCCCTCTTGGCTGGAACACGCGCTGAAACTCTCCCGCGCCCGAGGCTACTGGACGTTATACCCGAGCGCACCGACGGCGAAGAACCTGGCGACCATCCACGGCGAGCTCTACCGCGCCCCCGAGGAATACGAGCGCGAGCTTGCGAAAGAGCTGCCGGGAAGCACCGAGCTGCCCGTCGGAGGAGGGACGCTCTTTGAGAGCCTGCCGGGCGGGGGCAGGATGCTGCCGTTTGATGAGATGCCTCTGCTGCTTTGGGACGGGACGGCGACGAATTTGTGGGACTTGGATGACACGGCGATGGTGTACACGAAGGAGTTTCGGCGAGCAGTAGGGGGCTGTCAGAGGTTGGCGCCCGAGGAGCTGGCGCCCCGGTCCTCGACGAAGGATCTGTTTTGCATGAAGGAGGAGTGAGCGCGGTTTACGATCAGCTGATGGCGGGATTCATGTTCGATATTTTTGTATTCAGTTTTGTATCAACGAAGCGGCGAGCGGAGAGCCCCTTGCCATGGTTTCCCGAAGGGTTCATGGAGGTGATATGTGCATATATATCTGCCACAACCTTCCCTCATTCGTCTGCCGTCTGATTCAATCTATTGACCACCAGGAGGGTAATGCACGATCCCACGATGGATAGAGTGATGAATCCCATCAGTGCTTGGGTCCTTAACCCGCTCTGCACAATGGCCGCCCGCCGGCTATACTCCTTGATAGTTCCTACGAGATAGTTAGCAAGGCCAAAATCAGCAGCCGTCAGCAAACTGCGGAACATCACCGAGGAGCCCCATGATGCACGCAGAACCTGATTGGAGGCGATGACATACTCAGGTAATTTGCGACGCCGACGCAGAGGCAGCCCACCGAAAGGATCCAGAATATGGCACCCAACGGCTTCGCTATTCGTAGTTCCATCTCGGAAGCCGTTTTACGGAGATGGAAGGACAGAACAATAGCGACGGCAACGATGGATAGGTAAACTGAAAGACGCAAGTAAGATAGGAAGGCTGTTTGGGGAGGCGAGGGGCGCCACAGGGTTTGGTTACTTAGTGACTCGTTCAGAGGAGGGGATGGCGGAAAGGGGCGGAAATAGTGCCATACTTCGTTCATTCGCGCAGTAGTCGCGCGATTGGTCGGAGGGGGAAAAAAGAGGCATGCCTACTCCTTGCAAAGCTGGTTGGGTGGTGAAGGGAGCATGGGATGAAGTCGTGACCGTGCTCCCCATTCCCAACAAGGGGGGATGTGAGCCAGCCAGCTTCTGTGGCCGGGTGGACCCGGTCAGCTGACCCAAGCACCCATCCACGGGCCTTGCTCCGCACAGGCCCCTCAGTCGCCAGGTCACGTGCTTCGCCATGCACCTTACCCAGGGGCCCACCTTGACGCGTCCCGGCGCGTCTTCCTCAGCCAGGGCCGCCCAGGCAGCTCCATCAATTCTTTGACCCCGCAATCACCAGCGACCCTCCAAACTTCCCATCAACGCAAACACCCAGAATCGTGTCCACCATGGGTAAGGGCGGGATTCCCGGGAACTTTTGAGGTTGGGAATGATTAGTTAACTGTTTAATCCAGCATCGTACGGCGGCGGCTACTCACGAACGGGCTACGGCGCCCAAGGCGGCGACGATGGTGGTGGCTTCATGGGTGCATCGCAGCAGGCTGGCAGCCAGGGTGGCGGCGGCGAGCGCAGGGTGCCGTGCTATTCTTTTCTCCTGGAAATCTTCCGCTGTCTCTCTAACCATGTCTGAATCTGCAGAATTACGCCGATGACACCCTCCGCCCGGTAACCGTCAAGCAGCTGATCGACTGCAAGGAGCCCTACCCGGGCGCCGACCTGGCCGTGGACGGCATCCCCACCACCCAGGTCACTTTGGTCGGACAAGTCCGCTCTGTGAACGCGCAGACCATCAACGTCGCATACCGCATCGACGATGGCACGGGCTCTGTTGATGTCAAGAAGTGGATCGAAAATGGGAAGGAGGACACAACCCCGCAATTCGCTGTCGACACCTACGTGCGCATCTATGGCCGCCTGAACAGCTACAACGGCAAGCGCCACGTCACCGCCCACTACATCCGCGCCATCGAGGACTTCAACGAGGTCAACTACCACTTCCTGGAGGCCACCTACGTGCACCTGAGCTTGACCAAGCAGGCCGGTGCGGGCGGACGGCAGCAGGGCGGTGACGGCACGGATGGTGGGGACAGCATGTTTGTGGATGGCGGCTATGGCGGTGCCAACTCGGCGGGCGCCCAGGAGAGGTTGGCGCCCTGCTCCAGGAACGCCAGGACCATCTACAACTTCCTGGCGAACTCGTCGGCCGAGGGCGCGCACCTGAACCAGGTGGCCTCCGGGACAGGACTGCAGGTCAGGGACATCATGAGCGCGACGGAAGAATTGTTGGGCCAAGGCATCATCTACACGACGGAAGACGACGAGACGTGGGCTATTCTGGATACATGAGATGTGAACGGAGGGTTCAGCTCGATGGTGAATGGCCAGTCTGCCGGGTGTGGTGAGACCTGGGAAGGGGAGAGATCATCACAAGGGATATACCATGGGCGCCGTGCGGTTTCTTGTCGTTTTCTTTCATTTTGTCAATGTCCATGATTCGGGTCCACGGGAAAATGACTTGATTTTCTGCTGATATGTGATAATGATGGTATCCGCGAGGAGAACCACCTGGCTACGACAAAACCGTGCTGCTACCTAAAGCGTGTGGTGGATTTGATGAAAATTCCAACGAAGCCGTTCGCCCGGATGCCGTTGAGGGCCAGGCTCCAACTGAGCTGTCAGATCCTGATAATCCAAGGCCACATGTTGAATATGACGGGTCAACAAGACAAGTTGAGTTGATCGACCAAAGCAAATAAAGGAGAGAAAAGACAGACAGGACAGAAAAACGAGGTCAAAACAAGGCACTGACAGACACGTCACACAATCTGGGACCAGACATCGAAAGCCAGAAACCAACCTCACAACCCCACTCTCACTCAACCCCTCATACCCTTACCAGCACCAGCAATCATCTTCTTCATCGCGCCCGGGCCAGCATACGCGGCAGCGACCTTGCAGCCCGGCGCGCGCGGCTCGCGCACCATGGCCGACAGGCGGACGGGGACGGAGCCGCGCTCGAGGAAGATGTCCCGCTTGACCTCAAAGCCAAACTTTTCATAGTAGGCGTTGTTGGCCTGCGAGCTCGACTCGAGGTACACGGGGCGGTTCTCGGCGTCGGCCTGTTTTCCGCGGGGAAGGGCTGCCACATCAGCAGGTCACGGACTCCAAGTGAGAGGGAGAGAGGAACCTGGGGGGTAAGGACGTGGGAAACCCACCCGCGCCATCATGTCGTGCAGCAGCCTCGCGGCGTACCCGCGGCCCTGGGAGTTGGGCTTGGTGCCGAGGTAGACCAGGTACCAGGCGTCGTCGTCACGGTCGCCGAGCACGGCGGCCTTGGTGTCGTGCAGCAGGGGCAGGATCTCTTGGAAGAGGCGCGCTTTGCCCTCGGCGGGGAGGCGGAAGTAGAGCCGCCAGATGCCGCTGCGGAGGATGGTCCACCAGCTGTCGAGGTGCTTGCCGGGTGGGATCCTGGGGCGGTGATGGTTAGCTGGCTGGGCACCTAGGTCTGCCCTTTGGCGATGTACTTGCCCTCGCTTAGGGTAGACATGCGGGCGGGTAATGGCAGGAGAAAGGGACTGGACGGGACAGGAGGAGAGATGGGACATACCAAAGAGCCACGCTATCGCACTCGGGCCCGACAGCCGTGACCAAGCCGCTCATGCAGTGGGAGGCGACGGTGTACATCAAGATATCGACATGCAGCCTCCACCGGTCCTCCTCGGCAGCCAGGTCCCTCCCGCCACCACCACCACCACCACCACCACCACCATGTGTATCGCCGCCGGCGTCGTCAAGAAGGTAGCGGGCGTAGTCGTCGGCGGCAAAGGCGTGCGCCAGCGTCAGCGCCGCCTCTCTACACTCCGACATGCCGACCACGCGCACCGTCTCCTTCCACCGGGCCGGCACGAGGGACCGCTTGGTGAGGGTCGCCACGACCGTCACGGTGGTGGTGGGGGTGGGACCAGTACTGGTACTCGAGCTGGTACTCGAACTGGTACTGGTACTGATGCTGCTGTTTACGGACGGAGCCATGCTGGGCAATTACTTTTGACTGCCGGTTGTCTAAGACGAGCAGACGGGTGGTTAGGAAGCATGGGCTCTCTCGGGGGGAGCGGGTGCCGGGGACGCACTTGGAATGTTTTGATATATTCTGGATACTGTCACCCGTATGGACTCTCGAGAGCTGCGTTCTCGAAATGCCCATGAATCTGGACGGATGGCGCAGGCAATTGAGGGCGGTTCGAATGTCAGCAGACATCAATGTGGACTATGGGCGCTGGACTCCCTCGGCGAAATGGATAGTGGGTGATGATTGATGGTATAAAGAGTGATCGTAGTCGATCGAAGTTTGGTGGTTGATATAGATAGACTCTTCGTCTTGTCACACAGGCACGCAAACACACACACGCACACGCACACACACACACTACGACACACCAGATGGAAGCTGCTTGTGTACGAGTGGGGGGGAGGGTGGTGAGGAGATGATGCCGGTAGTGGCAGGAGGCAAGGTGCCTTGTGGGTAACTGCCCCCTGGATGGGGGACTTGTAACTGGGCCTTGGCCTGGATGTGGTGTTCTCGGATGGGCCAAATCTGGTGTTGTCCAGAAGGGAGAAGAAGAGAGAGGGGGAAGGGGAGAGGGAGGAGAAGGATAAGTAGGCACAGTGCTGGACTAACAATTTCCAGGGCCATGTTGGACAGGCGACGAGCGTAACGGGCTTGGTGCTGGGATGGAATGGGAACTGCGGCGTGCTTGTCCACCACAGAGCGGGCAGAAGTCCCCATGTTTGCACTCGCACACGCAGCTGCTGCCATCCTGCGCTATCGTGGCCAGTTGTCGGACCAGGGACCTTAATGTCTTGGTCAGGAAGTGCTCCGGCAGGGATGCTGTGAGAACCCGGGCGTCAGGGCGGCCGTGTCCATTGGCTGGGACCGGCAGCTCGCAGGGGAGGGGGGGTCAAAGGCAGAGCGGCAGCCGTCGGTCTTCCGAGTCCGGGAGTGGGGGGCAGCCGGGTCTCGGCGGTCGTGGAGGCCAGCACAAAGGAGGCCATCCAGGTTTGGAGAGCGTCTCCCTTCGGGATACCGCTGCACGTGTTCAAATAAAACCCCTAGTCTGGAGGGGACTGCTGATCTGAAGTACTTGGTAGGTTGTGACGCTGTCGGCGGTGTGGACCCCGCGGCTCAGTCTGGAACAACACAAGGCGTCGATTCACCGATCGTCCTCGGCGGCGGCGCATGGGGCCATGCAAGACCATCAGGTGACAAGGGTACTGACATCCTGGTTGACCGAGCCGATTCCCAAGCCTGGCAAGAAGAGGGGTGATATGGTCAGAGAATCCCCCAGAACGTGAGGGGTTGAAGGGGCAGCGACGGCAACTTGCTTCCCAGCCTCCCACCAGCAGCCGTGGGGGATGTTTTCCAAGGCTTGCCGTTGGCCACATGGCGGTTGTCGCTCTGGTGAGACCTGCAGCGCCTCCTGCCGTGTTGTGGATGTGACGTTCGACCGCTCTGGGCCATCAGCGCGTCTCGCCCAGTAGTGCTGCCGACGTCATGCAGGATGCTGAAAAGGGAAGGGCGTGACAGGGCCCATCGAGATAGACACGTCTGGCTTGTCATGGTCAAACGAAGCGGATATTTTTGGGGATTGGGTCAATAAAAGAGGGTATCTGGTGTTCGCCAACCACTCCGTCCGTGCTGCTGCCAACAGTGCAAAGCCGTTTTCGCCATGGGAGCACCCGCGCCCGAAGCCGACCCGCACCCGCACCCGCACCTGCATCTGCACCCACGCTCGCGCCCCCACCCCGCCTTCTACCCAGAACCAAGCGGCTCACCGATCACATACGCCGAATCTCCTGCTCGTTCATGTACTTCTCGAGGCCCGAGTCGAGGTGCTGCCACCAGTCAAAGAGCATCGAGTTGCAGATGAGCTTGAACCAGGGGGTGAACTTGAGGCTCGGGTCCTCGAACATCTCCTTGAGGCGGTCGGCCGACACGTATTGCGTAGCGCGCACCTCGTTCTCGTTGGGGTTGACATCGACGTTGGCCTTGATGAAGAGGATGTAGTCGACTGCGCAAGACACGCTGTTAGCCTCGGTGTTCTAGAAGCTCGAGAGCAAGCGCGGGACGCGCATGGGCAGGTAGCTCACTCTCATGCTCGCCCCATTTTCCATCGCTCGGGGCCTTGTAGTGGATGCGGGTCAGGAAGTGGAAGTCCTCCAGCGGCACCTGCTCCTTCTTGATGCCGAGCTCGTGGTCCAGCTTGCGCTGGGCGGCGTGCTTGACGCCCAGGACGGCATCCGGGAGGTTCGAGCCGGTCTCGTTGGTCACGTTCAGGGGGTGGGAGCAGCACGTGTTGGTCCACATGTCCGGGAAGGTGATCTTTTCCGTGGCGCGCTGCTGCAGGAGGAGCTCGTTCTTGTCGTTGAAGAGGAAGACGGAGAAGGCGCGGTGGAGGAGCCCCTTGTCGATGTTGGTCATGAGGTGGCCTGGCAGCGCGGAGCGCCCAAGTCAGCGGTGGCGGTTCCTGGTCGATTGGCGAGGGGGGACGCCGGGGCGGGAAGAGGGGCACGCGGGCGACTTACAGAGCTTCTTGCTGGCAGTCCCAATGGGCACGTCGTTCTCGTCCAAGACGATGCAGACCTCGTCCATGAGGCGGATCTGCTCCTCATCGTGGCCTTCGAGAGGCTCGCTGCTGCTGTCAATGTCGGGGAAGAGGCGCAGGATGCTGTCGGCGGTGATGGCCGTTGTGGTGGTGGTTGTGGTGGTCGACATGGTGGGTGCTGGGCGCGGGGCGCGGGGACTGGAAGGCGGTGAAAACAAGATGTTGGCTCGCGGGGGGGCACAGGTCGTTGCCTGGTGTAGGTAAGTCGGCGCAGGGAGAGACTGGGAGGGAATTGGGTGGAAATTAGGAGAGAAGGCCTTCGAGAGCTGGACCTTTCCGCTTTTATGTATCGACTAGTGACCCCAACACATGCCCCCCGCGACGAACACCGCCAAATTGCTTGCCCCACTTCGTGCCAAACAGCTGGGCCAAGCCAATCCGCTGAGTCAGCGGGTCCCCTTTGCCCACCTACATCCAAGCTGATCCAACAACGGAACACAAACATGGTGTCTGCTTAGCTCGACTTGGGGTCGTCAGACGGCAAGCTTATTATCAGCCCGGCGCACAAATCTATGCGGGCTGTTCTGTTGATTTGTTCCGGTCCCTGAGGAGGACAGCCAAGTAAGACGCCGCCACTCCGCCCCGGTTCCCTCTGCCCCTGGATTACCTCTCATTGCCGATTCCGGTCTGTGTCGCGTGGACATACTCGCACCATCCTTCTACTCCGAGTTCCGTTGCTCCGCCTCCTTCGCTGCCACGTCCCAGTCAATGGTCAACATATAACCATACTCGGCCAGCGAGACTCTGCAGCATCGTTCGTTAGTAAAGAGCGTCACACCTGCGGGGCTGCGGGATGGGGCAGGGGGGTGGGCTCACATCAAGAGGCCGACTGTGACACCGAGCCAAAGGCCTGTTAGTTTCCAATCCAGCCATAATCCAAAAAAGAAAGATAACGGCAGTGCCACAATGTAGTAGCAGACCAGGTTGGCGTAGCCCCCAAACTCTTGTCGCCCTAAGCTGCGTAATAAGCCGTGACTAGCCGCCGCGATTCCATCGAACAGTTGCTAAGGCGAGGTTAGTAGACACATAATTGATAGAGGGAATAGGCATACTCACCATGGCCGCACAAATCGGCAGTGTTTGGGCCACGAGGTTGATGACCTGGCTGTCCTGCGTGAACAGCAGCGGTATGTGGTGCCTAAAGACGGTCAAGAGCGTCACGTTGAGCAGCCCAACCAACGTCCCGCCCACAGTAGCCTGTTCCCGCCCAAGTCAGCAGCATGTCTTGAGTGGCGGCCTGGATGCGCGCGTCGTGTGCCGGAGAGACTTACCACTCTAGCCGATGTCTTGGCCGCGTCGACCAGTTTGGCTCCAATCAGGTTCGCCACCCGTGTCGAGGAGGCAATGGAGAGGGCAAACGGGGTCTGGAATGTGGTGCCTGTGATGGTCACCAACACGCTTTGAGCCGCCAGGAAGTCAACACCCATCCTCCCGGCCACGAGCGTCAGGATCTCAAAGGCGAGCCATTCGGCCTCGACCATGAGGAACCCCGGGAGCGCCAGCCTGACCATGGGCCCCCAGTTCTTGAACGCGGCCTTCCTGAAGCCGCCCCATGCCTGCGAAGCAGTGTCGTGGATCTTGAAGACGTACAGCATCAGAAGAAGCGGCAGCAGGTTTTGGGTGAAGGCGACGGCCAACGGGGCGCCCTGGAAGCCCCAGCCGAACCTCCACACAAACAGCCAGTTCAGAAAGACGTTGACGGGGGCGGCCACCAACAGGACATAGGTCGTGGCGTGGAACAAACCCTGCGCCTGGACGAACCGCTTACCGCACTCGAAAGCGGCATATGCTGGCGCGCCCAGTAGCACGATGCGCAAGTAGATGGCGGCCAGCGCGGCCGTCTCCCCATCGATCATGCGAGCCAGGATCGACTCGGCATTGAGCCAGAGCCCCGCGACGGGGACGAGCAGCAAAAAGAGGAACAGGATCATCCTCTGCAGCTGGAGGCCGACCAGGTGCTTGTGTCCCGAGCCGAAGGCCTGGGCACACAGCGTATCCAGGCTCGTCGCCAGCCCCTGGATGGGCGCGTAGCAGGTGATGTTGGCGCTCATGGTGGCCAGACTGATGGCGGCGAGTTCCAGCGTGCCCAGCCTCCCGACGGCAAAGACCGAGGTGACGTTTAGCGAGTACTGGAGCAAGAAGGTGACGATGAGCGACCGCGAGTAGACGGCAATGGTCTTGGCCTCGCGCTGCCACGTCGTCCTGATGTTCCCTGCTGCCACAGCAGCGTCCCACTGCTCGTTGAGAGTCTCGGGTTCGCCCAGGTGGTGCTGTCCGGCAGAAGACCGACGACGCTGGCCGAGCAAGGGCGAAGACTCGTCGGGAACAACCACGATCCGAGGAGCGGCCGGAGCTGCCTCTTCATCGCCGGCCGGCAGAGGCAGTTTGGTGCTGAACAGGCGCCTGTACAAGCCGGCGGCGCGGCCGGCAACCCCCCCCTTCTTCAGCGCATGGTGCTGGTGCTTCGGTGGCAGGATGTGGTTGTCCCGGAGCAGCGAGCGTTCCTCGTTGCGGCTGCGGTGCAACTCAGACCGGGTGAGGGCGGGCGTGTCGTCGAGTCCGGCTGGCGAGGCGAGGGCGGGCCTGGCGGCACCGAAGGCGATTCCACTGGGCCGGCGGTAGAGTGTGGGGCCTGGCGTGGTGTCCAGGTCCTCCGAGTCGTCCTGGGTATCGTCCCCGTCGTCAACGGCAACCTCGGAGTCGTCGGAGCACTCAGCGAGATCCCGCTCCAGCATCTGCTGGGCCAACGGCGAGAGAGAGCGGAACGAGGAAGCTGAGGCTGATTGGGCGACGTCCTGGGCGTGGTGAGCGCTGCTTGTGGCGCCAGCAGCAGAAGACGGCATTGGCCGGCCTCCTCCGGGTGACGCCATGATGGGGAGGGGGGGGCAGTGTTGAACGGGCAGAGGCCAATGCTATGCGGTACCGAGCACGCGATGTTGAATTGGGGAACGGGACTACAGAGAAAGAGAGCCAGAGCCGAATTGACAGGCTCAGAGAAGGCGGGCGGCCCCTCGGGGGGAGCCGAAGCCGGCGACGAAGCTGGTCCCTGTCGCAGGCCGGACCCCGAACGGGCTCACTCGCCAGGGCGCAAAGGTCTTCTTTTCTCTGAGTCATGACTCAAGAAGGGCGCGGCCGCCAAGCCTGAATGAACCCTGGATCTGGAGCCTGTACACATGCTGCGCGTGTTCCGTCTGGAGTGTTCGAGGTGGTGATCCGAACTCGAGGTTTGCTTCTTTGTGGCCGTCCCATGGGCTCTCTCTGCTTTCCAGGTCCATTCCCATCCCCACAGGCTGTCGGGGTGTTCATCAACGAGCATCTTCTCCATCCACAGAGGCCCGCGACACCCCGCGGCCGGGCTGTCCTTGTCTCCATGGTCGCATTGCAGGGGCGGCGAAAAAGAGTCTGCGCGGATGCGGGTGGGTTGCTTGTTTAGGAAACTCCAGGCTCGTGCTGCGCTTGTTTGACCGCCAAGCATGCGGGGCGCCAAGCAGGGTTGCAGCGCTAATAGTCCTTATCTTATCGCACTCAACGACCCTGGGCAGAATCCGCTGGCTCCAAGAAATAATTCCAACCCAGCGCCTCGCATCGCCATGCCACAGCCGACACACCTCCAGCGAACCCAGCCAGCGCCAAAATGGGGAAGCGCTTCTCCCACGCCCCCGAGGGCGGCATTGGGGCCCGGAAACGCCAAAAGGTAGTCCACGAGGCGCCAACTTCGGAGGACATCTTTGCCAGCAGGCAGCTCCAGCAGCTGCTCGCCTTCACCCAGGATCCAGTCCGCGCGAGACACGGTGCGTCGCAAGAGAGAGATAGATGCCTTCTCCCCTCCCCCAACCAGCCCACTGACCTGGCTTGCCGCAACCCACAGGTCTGCAATCCTTCAAGCTCTTCCTTGACGAGCTGCTCGGCCCCCAGAGCAGCGATGCCGACCGCCACAGAATACTCCGCGACTACCTGCAGTCCACCCGGCCCGCCGCCCAGGACGACGACGAGACCGCCATCTACCTGCCCGACATCATGCAGATATGGAGCTACGGTGCCCATATCAACAACGACAACGTCATGTCCGCCGTCCCCGTTGCCATTGCCCTCCTCCTGAAGCTGCTCGCCCAGTCACTCGACACGGTGCCCTTCGGTCTGGGCATTTGCCGGACCCTGCTGCAGAAGCGCCAGCAGGAGCTGATCGCCCGAAACCTGTCTGCCGAGAAGGGGAAGGCCTTCATTATCTCCCCGACCTTGAGGATGCTCAAGGAGGCTGTCAGCTTCGACGGGGGCGCCATCGCCAAACCTCTCTTCCGCGCCCGCGCGTCCATGCTCAAGTCGCTGGGCCGGAATATGGGAATTGTCCACATCGGTGACGAGCCCGAGGATGCCAAGCGGCCCTCGGCCCGCACCAACGCCATCCTCTTCTTCCTCAACGCTCTCAAGGTTTTGCACCCCGAGGCCAAGAAGGAACTGCTTTCCCAAAGAGACATCTGCGCCGCCCTCACCCGCGACGTCAAGCAGGACCCGCCCTACGTCGTGCGAGAGCTGCTGGCCGGGTTGCGAAGCCATGTGCTCCTGGACGACAAGCTCCCACGCGAGGCCAAGGCAAACTTGTTGAACACATCCACCCTCACTCGACTGTCAGCGCTGTACCAATATCGCCTTGACACACCGGCCGAGGACGAGCCCTCTGTTGCCCACCTCGCTCACCAATTCCTCGTCACCGCATGCACAAATCCGGCCTGTGGCGTGCTGAGACAAGACTCTGGCTTCTATCCTCGGGGAGTCGACCCGAATGCCGCGGTCCCGCCCGCCGAGCTCGATGACTCGGGCTTGGAAGCAATTGTTTGGATGAACAAGTTCAAAACAGAGGTGCCAGTTCGGAACTTCACCCTGTCCAACTTTTTGCCAAACCTCCGTCCGTGGTCGAGCGTCAAGCAGAGCGAGCTCATCACCTCCATTTTTAGGGTTGCCCCCGAGCTGGTGGCCAACTACTTCCTCACCAACAAGTCCTTCACATTCGAGCCGAAGCTCTCGGCCACGTGGATCGGATATGCCGCCTTTCTCTTCAACGTCGTTGCTCTCCCAATTCCCGACTCTTTCTGCCGCGCTGAGGGCTTTCCCGAGCTCCCCCCGCCGACCTCGATCGTTATCGACAACATCCTGCCCCTCCCCCTAAACCAAAAGGCGTTATCGCGCAGCTTGGCCAACAAGTCTGGCATGATCTCATTCTTTGCCACGCGAATATTGGTGGTTGCGATCGAGAAGCTCGACACCGCAGTCAAAATGCACCAGGATCCCTCTCATGCCAACCAGACTGCCTGGGCCGAAGCCGCGCGCAGGTTGGTGGACGAGTTTTGCCAGAGAAGCCCCGGTATCAAGGAAATGATCAACTCATACCGGTCAATACCCGAAGACGACGTACTGCGCCGCGAGGCGGCCAGCCGGCTGCTGCGCCTCTGCTACGAGGTGCTCCCACAAGTCGCCCTGATGGCCAAGTTTGACGTTTCTCCCTTCCTCGAAACCTCACTCGGCCGCTTGTCGAAGCAGTCATCAGACGACCCCCGGGATGTTGCCTTGCGCCTGAAGGAACTGGAAAACCTACTCGCCATCGCCGGGTACTCTCCTGGCATGCGTTGGTTTGCCGCTTCGGAGGGCTTGTCGCTCTCCCCGTTCACTCTGCTCCTGAGGGTTTGCGTTGATGCCCCTCACGGAGTTGCGCTGGAGGCGATACGGCGGGTGCTGAGCTTTGTGGCCGTGGAGCAGCAACTGGCACCCGCAGACGACAGCCATCCGGGCCTGCTCGCCCTGCTCGAAGCATTGCAAGCCCTGCGCTCGGCTTCGCCCGATTTGGCCACCCACATCTGGCCCTTTTTGGATAACTGCCTCACACGCTGCGCGAATTCGCCAGTCAAGTACGTCGAAAGGCTACAGGAGCTCTCGCTGGAGGTGGCCGAGTCCGGGGAGCAAGACCTCGACCAGGCAGTGGCGAGTCCGATTGCGGTGACCATACTCGAGCAATTGCCGTTCGTCGCGGGGAAGGAGGACGGCCAGGCTACACTCAAGGCCCTGGGCCGTTTCTTGCCCAAGTTCCTGGGCTTCTCAGCCGCTGCCGGAGAGAGCCGCCCCCTGCTCCAGGTGATATTCTCGAAAATGGTGCCACACCTTGGGGATACTAAGGGAAAACTTGCGAAGGCGGGTATCCCGGAGGGCCTGAAGTTCGAGCACAGCACAGCCCCACCGAAAGCCGCAATCCGAGATGGGAAGGCCAAGGGGCTTGCGGCGGCGCTGGGCTCGGGAGCTGGATCCGAGCCGGCGCTCGACGCCGATAGGTTGGAGCAGACGCTCTTGGTACCCGATGGATTGGAGGCGGACAACTCGGCCTTGGTCAAGTGGGCGCCCAAGACAGTGGATGAGCTGATCGATGAAGGCTATCTGACGTCGCTTATGGCCCTCCTGGTCTCGGAGCATGCGAGCATACGCAAAGAGGCGCTCGTCAACATCCTAAAGGCGGCGGCAAAGATCAAGCAGTCGGAGCATGAAGAAAAGGAGCAGATTTGGCTCCTCCTCTCGGAGCTCGCCGAGACATCGAGGGAGAAGGTCAACGACGGGCCGCTGCCGAGCCCAATCGTGTCGTTTGCCTGCCATGCGCTCGACGTGCTCCGGGATCCGCTTTCGAGCCTGTACCCCAAGGTCAACGCCTTCCTGACTCGCGGGCCTACGTGGAGCCTCGATAGGCTGCCGCTCGTGGACGAGATCCTGCTGGAAGAGCCCGGGGTCGGGGACGGGTACTACACGCAGACGAGCTGGCTCCTCGGCTACCTCGTCGACGGGCTGCGGACACAGCACGACCTCGAGCTGTTCCATAAGAAGCGGGCCAAGGGGCCGGTCTTGGAGCGGCTCCTCGCTGTGGCGGCGAACCCGTACATGCGGCTGCCGCTCCGGTCCCAAGTGCTCAAGCTTCTGTACCGAGCCACCGGCATCGAGGGCGGGAGCACGACGCTGACCACGAGGTTCGGGGCGGTGAACTGGCTCGAGGCGAGGCAGGCCGGTTGCACGGATGCCAGCGAGGCGGCCGTCTATGGGGGGCTGCGGAGGAGGATATGGGAGACGTGTGACAAGGAGAGGGTTGGAGCATGGAGCAAAGGCGGTTTGGGGGAAGCACGGCTCGGGGCGTGAGGGCGGAAGAAGAACATGGAGCGTTTGCATGTACGAGGAATATGGGGAAAATATAGTACATGGAAGGAATGGATTGTGTGTTGGTTGCCGGTTGCATTTGCGGGAAAGGGGAGACCGGGGATGGGAGAAGCGGGTGGGAGGGGGTTGCCACGGCTCTGATACATGGCTGGTGCATTCTGGTCTCAACATGGAATCTACCCCGTGCTCCGTAGACCGTTGGGAACAAGGAAACAAGGAATCCGCGGGTGGTACATGCCGGATACCCTGTAAGTGGTACTTGTACATACATTTAGCTCCTACCTCAGGTAGCTACTGCGAAGCAAGGCGGGCATTCCGGCAGGTAGGCAGGGAGACATGGCAGCACGGGATACCGTTGTGCAGTTGATGGATCATCGGCGCGAGGTGAGTGAGTGAGGATGGCTCGGGGAAGGCTGTAAATGACGGGCGGGTCGTTGGGGGTGCTTGTCAACCGCAAACAGCCAAGGAGGAACCCCGCCGCCACCCGCACCCAGCAACCAGCCGCAGCAGCGTTGACGATGGACGCTTCCAGCGGGCGCACACACACTGGCATCTTGGACGGCAGATCCCTGTTCTGGGCGCCCAACCTGGCAACGCCACCCACCCCCCCCAGCCAAGGGGCGATCGCTTATTTGGCTAGGGCCAGGCTCTGGCGAGGGCCCGCTAGCGATTATTCGGCCAGCCAGCGACCCTGGCCCAAGCGGCAACCCAAGCAGGCGGGCACCCAGCAAGCAGGCGCAGACGCCAGCAGCCCAAAACCTCCCTGTCGGCGGCCAAAACCCTCCACCACGCCGCCGCGAACAACGAACAACGCATCAAATCCCCCTCGTGCTCCCACCCTCTCACCACATCACCACCTCACCACCTCACCACTTCGCCCTCACCTGCACACCGAGCGCTTCTTCGCACCCTGCAGACGACCCAGCCAGCCCAGCCGACGCTTTTCAATCGCCACTGGCACTCGGTGCCTGCCCTCGAGCCCCATTCCCCCAAGCCCCCCCC
>FTEL01003954.1_pt1 | contig 18341 bp, 9 predicted proteins | sample 1658911 | NCBI WGS metagenome assembly FTEL01 (sample SAMEA3914869, study PRJEB12502) | metagenome | biome: forest; material: soil | place: USA | collected 2012-03-12 | depth 0.1 m
CCCTCCCCCTCCCCACCTCTCTCCTACCTACCCCAGCCGTGCGAGCCTCCCCGTCCGAGTATAATAATATTGCCAGCTGTGGCATCGCATCGTCCTCGCTTCGCCTCCCAATTCCGCGCGCCTGCCCCCCCGCCTGCAACCTCCGCGACGCTTGCATTTTTTTCTCCGCCTTTCTGCGCTCCGTTGTCTCTCCGCCAGAGACGAGACAGCGTATCCATTTTTGCGGCTAACGTTTCCCGCCAACCATCGGGTCCGGTCGCCGGCGTCCTCGAGGCTGCTTCATAGAAAACCGGCCTGCTCTCGGCCGGATCTCGGGAGTCCCCGCGTGCTGCTGCGTGCTGTGTGCTGCGTGCGTGCTTGAGGCCCTTCTCTCCTCTCCCACACCCACCACACCCACGCCCAGCTCCCGCCCGTTTCGCCTCGTCTCGACAAGCCCCTCCGACAGCGACAGTCGCAACAATGGCGGAACTCGACACGCTGGACTTGATTGTCCTGGCCGTCGTCCTGGTCGGGACGGTCGCCTACTTCACAAAGGGCAAGTTCTGGGCCATCACCAAGGACCCGTACGCCAGCTCCTTCTCGGCCGCCAACGGGGCCAAGAAGGGCAAGTCGCGAAACATCCTCGAGAGGCTCGAGGAGTCGGGCAAGAACTGCATCATCTTCTACGGATCGCAGACGGGCACCGCTGAGGACTATGCCTCGAGGCTCGCCAAGGAAGGCAAGAGCCGCTTCGGCCTCGAGACCATGGTCGCCGATCTCGAGGAGTTCGACTTCGACAACCTCGACGCCATCCCCTCCGACAAGCTCGTCATGTTCGTCCTGGCCACCTACGGCGAGGGTGAGCCCACCGACAACGCGGTCGAATTCTACGAGTTCATCACCAGCGACAGCCCCTCGTTCTCGCTCGACAACGAGACTCCCCTCGGCAACCTGAACTACGTCGCTTTCGGTCTCGGCAATAACACTTACGAGCACTACAACTCGATGGTTCGCAACGTCGACAAGGCCCTGCAGAAGCTTGGCGCCAACCGCATCGGCGAGTCGGGCGAGGGCGACGACGGCGCTGGCACCATGGAGGAGGATTTCTTGGCTTGGAAGGACCCCATGTGGATGTCGCTGGCTGATAAGATGGGCCTGGAGGAGCGTGAGGCCGTCTACGAGCCCATCTTTGGCATCTCGGACCGCGACACCCTCACCCGCGACGACGCCGAGGTCTACCTCGGCGAGCCCAACAAGATGCACCTCGACGGCACCCCCAAGGGTCCCTTCAACGCCCACAACCCCTACATCGCCCCGGTCCAAAAGTCGTACGAGCTCTTCAACGTCAAGGGTCGCAACTGCCTGCACGTCGACATCGACATCAGCGGCTCCAACCTCACCTACCAGACCGGCGACCACATCGCCGTGTGGCCCACCAACGCCGGCGACGAGGTTGACCGCTTCCTCGACATCTTTGACCTCTCCAGCAAGCGCAACGATGTCATCAGCGTCAAGGCCCTCGAGCCCACCGCCAAGGTTCCCTTCCCGACCCCGACCACCTTCGACGCCATCGTCCGCTACCACATGGAAATCTGCGCCCCCGTCTCCCGCCAGTTCCTCGCCACCCTTGCCGCCTTTGCTCCCGACGATGAGTCCAAGGCCGAGGCCACCAAGCTCGGCAGCGACAAGGACTACTTCCACTCCAAGGTCAACGTTCACTATCTCAACATCGCCCGCCTCCTCTCCACCGTCAGCAAGGGCAAGAAGTGGACCAACGTCCCCTTCTCGGCTCTCATCGAAGGCATCACCAAGCTGCAGCCCCGCTACTACTCCATCTCGTCGTCGTCTCTCGAGCACCCCAAGACCATCTCCATCACCGCTGTCGTCGAGTCCCAGGACCTCCCGGGCCGCGAGGATCCCTTCCGCGGTGTGTCGACCAACTATCTCCTGGCTCTCAAGGAGAAGCAGAACGCCGACCCCAACCCGACTGCCTTTAGTCTGACCTACGAGATTGCCGGTCCCCGCAACAAGTACGCCGGCATCCACACCCCGGTCCATGTTCGCCACTCCAACTTCAAGCTTCCCTCGGACCCCTCCAAGCCCGTCATCATGGTTGGCCCCGGCACCGGCGTCGCGCCCTTCCGCGGTTTCGTCCGCGAAAGGAAGAAGATGGTTGAGAACGGCCAGTCTGTGGGCAAGACGATCCTCTTCTTCGGCTGCCGGAAGTCGGCCGAGGACTTCATATACGAGAAGGAATGGGAGGTATGTGCCTGTGTTTCTTTGCCCCTCGCCCCCCTCAAGCCGCATGCACCCTTACTGACAGGTTCCCATAGGAAGCCAAGCAAGTCCTCGGGGACAAGTTCGAGATCGTCGTTGCCTTCTCCCGTGAGGGACCCAAGAAGGTCTATGTCCAGCACCGCCTCAAGGAATACGCGCAGGAGATCAACAGCTTGTTGGAGAATAAGGCCTACTTCTACGTCTGTGGAGATGCTGCCAACATGGCTCGCGAGGTCAACTCGGTTCTTGGGCAGATCTTGTCGTCAGAGCGGGGCATCCCGGAGGCCAAGGCCGAGGAGATTGTCAAGCAGATGAGGGCATCCAACCAATACCAGGTACGTCTGCGGCAGTGGTGGTTTCTGATCCTGAATGATCTGCTAACTCGTTCAAACAGGAGGATGTGTGGTCGTAGACGAGCAGGTTGTCCGTATGGGGGAGGGGGTTAGATGGCACATGGCGCTAGGTCGGTTCGCATGTTTTTTTCTCGTTCTTTGGCATCCAGGCGCTCTGGGATAGAAGCGAGCCAGCAAGAGCTGTATCAACAGTATAGCGGGTTTGCTCTTGGTCGACACTTTTAGAGTAATGTGTCTTTTTCTGCTGCCGCTGGGTCGCTCGACAATATCAGCACCCTTTTCAGGTACATGCTTTGCTTTCAACTCTTATCCACATCAAATACAAGAGAATGAATACCTGCTGGTTGGTCTCCTTGTGACATCTTATGTGCACTGAAAATTGGTTTTTGGCGTCACCAGATGCCCCTCCCTGTCTCGCGTATAAACTAAAGCCCGCACTGCCCCTCACTCTGCTTCTCCAAGTTTTTCTCTTCTCCAAATTCCACATGCCCTTTCCGACCTACCCCGTGGGCCCTAACGAGTGGAGACGAGACTTGCTGGCGTGGTTGGACCCTTCATGACCTGCCTGACTGCATGTGCTTCCGTGTCTCGGAGCTTTGTTCCCTTCTTGGCATTGACCGCATGCCACCGCCGGGCGTTGTCGAGAGGAGCAGGATATCCGACGTTTTACAGGTGAACAGACCGCAGGCATGCCCATACTTTAAGTAGGCGACTAATCCGTACACCTACCATCGTTGCTTTTCTGAGCACACGCTTGTGTAGCCCACGACAAGCCAAGAGCATCACTCGGAACGGCAGCGATTGTCTGGCCATCCCGTCCGTCCGCGGTAGCCTCGCGGAGGTGGAGAGGATACGCTGTCGCTAACCGACGGGGAAAATAAACAAATAAGTCATGACCGCCCGCCCTACCATCCCGAGGCCAGAGGAACACAAAGCCCCTCAGCTGAAAGCGGTCACCGTCCAGCTGAATACCACGAACGCATAGACCGCCAACCCATCATCGTCTGCAGCATCCGACTTCCTTCCGCCAGCCAAATACAGTCAATGGGAAGCCGGATCCAAAAAGAACCCCACCGTCCGTTTTGTATATCGCCATGGAAAGCCGGAGTGTAAACCACCGGAGAATTTGGCACTTCAATCTGAGACACATCTCCCGATTCGCGTGGCCAATGGCTGTTACGAGGGAAAGACCTGAGCCAGTATCTTCAACCCTGACCAAGAGAGTTGCTTGGGACAGGGGGGGTTAACGGGGGTTCTATGTATATGGAAGCGAGGACGTGTTGCTGCAGTACCACCGCCCACATCCCAGATCGGTCGCCGTGCATGCACCTTGTTTCCAGGCCATCATGGAGCCGGATCCCAAATTGGATGGACCAGGTAGGGGAGACTTCTCTTTTTCTCCTTTTCACACCAATCAGAGCTGTTGGTGGAGGGATCGGGGGGACGGATGCAATGGCGATCGTGCCCATGTCTTGGATCGAGCTGCTTCTTTTCCTTCCCTACCCGCTTCTCGTGCTCCCATCTCCTATTCAGATGTAGCTGCCCGTTCGGAAAGCTCCCCGTGGCGATCGTGGGGCAAAGGAGTCTTGTCTCCTCTTCGGATAACCCCCTTCCCCCCCTCCCCCCTGACAAACGGAAGAAACAAAACTTTGCCTTACGATGTGGCGGTTGGTTGCAGTTCGTGCCATCTCGAGGTCCAGCCGCCTGGGACCGGCAACCATCCGCCTTGCATCGGTGCTTGTCCACGTACTAAAGGGGCAGCCATGCCCCAGAGCATGTGTGGAAGTTAACGTGTATGTTCCCTAGTCCTACACTCTGCTGCCCCCCGTCCCCCCAGGTCGAACATTTCCAGCATCATTAACGGCAGACACTTCGACCAGTCCTTCCCTCTTCCTGAACACTGTGTATTGGACGACCAACAAGACTTCGGTAGATCCTCTGGTAGGACTCTCTTGTCGTTGTCCCAACAGCCACTGCCCAGTTTACTGGCCAGCGACAACTGAGGGCTGTGCCACACAAAGTGTAAAGGTAAGTCCCAACTCAAGGAGATCGTGGTCAACACACCAGCATGGATGACAACCATCTGACGTTCTTCTATCAGAAAGTGAGGGCACTCAGTAGACCGTTGATCATCCGCAAATCGCCTTGAGCTCGACCTCACCGTCAAGGGGCTCGGGTCTGACATCAGGCCGCCTCCCCAAGCGCTCGGCACCTATCTCTCTACCTACCCAGCACGGTCCCATGTTTGTCTTTGGAAGCGCCTGATCTCATCTCGTCTCAGTGGCATTTTTAGCATCGTTACCGTTGGGGATTGTTTGCGCAGGTGGGCTGGCTGCGCGAGAGGAAAGCGGAAGCAGCCAGGCGGCAGGCCAGCACAGAAGGGAAAGGTGTTGACCACAGCGCGACAAGCAGCAGCCGAGTGCACCTGGAGATTTGCGCCTCAGACGGACACAGAAAGAGGCATCTTGAAGCTGCTGCCCAACAACGCCGTCAAGTGTTTGGGAGAGCGGTGGACACCCCCTCACTTGCTGCATTGGGGACGGAAATATTTGCTCCTCTGGGGGGCAGCTGCTGAGATCAGTGGCCGAAAATCGCCCAGCAACCCACAAGAGAGAGCAATTGACAGGGCCCGAACGCAACATCCACTGTGGGAGTTGCTTGTCTCCTTTGAGGAAGCCCGACCCGAGATTTCGTACCGAGGAAAAGCCAGGTCGCCGCCTCTGGTCTGCCCCAACCCTTGAGCCTCTGGGAAAGGCCTTTCTGCGGCTGGTTGGCGAAAGGACTGGGGCCTTGGAAGCAACAAGTTGAGAAGAAGCGGTGCTCGACCTGCAGCTGACACCATTGGGCCTCCTTGAGTCATTGTTCTTCTGCCATTCAACAAGGAGTTGCTTCCTATCATGTAAGTAAACACCATCTCTCTCAATGTCCCTCAACCTTGCTGCCGGCAATCCCTTGTTCTACCTCCCGTGTTTTGTCTCCGTTCTGTCGATGTGACAAGGCATCAAGGCTCCAAGGCTGCCGAAAGTTGTTGCCTCATCACGCACCTGCTGCCAGTCCACCTGCCAACCGGACTCGGGTGGTGTATTTCCACCACCCCATGATGATGTCGATAGTTCCTTCCTGATCCTCTTGTTGACACGAGATATCAACGCGAGGAAAGAACACTGGCACGCGACTGCTCACATCGAGGCCCTCCTGTGCGTGCTTAAAATCCTTTCCCTCTCGGCGCTGGTTCACGCTTCAACCTTTTGGACGGTTGTGGACTCTGCTTCCGATCATTACAGCATCAACACTCCCCTCCAGAGCACCGCAGTCTCTTCCCACCCATCTTGCTGCTAGCTCGGTCCATCCTCTTACCCCCCCTTCTCACTCGCTTGCATTCGACTCTTTGGTACTAACATCTCCCGTCGTTGAGTGGCTCGGGTTCTTGTTGTCGTCAGAGCATCTCTGGAATCCAGCTCCCACCGGCCAGAGATCATTTTGGAGGTGAGTTCACGATGGCCTCCACCCTCCTCCACCTCGTCCTCCCCGGTCTCTCCTCCGGTTTTGGCTTGTATCCTCAGGCACACATCCACCTCCTTCCTCCCCTCATGCCTCATCTTACTCGCCCGGTTTTTGTCGAGCATTTATTTTGGCGTGCCGACCTTCCCTTGAAAATCTCTTTCCTCCCCCGACCTCTGCCTCCATTCCTCACCTCCCTCACCATCAAACCCCCTCAAACCACCTCGACTTTGTTGTTGTATTGCAGTCCGACTTCTTGGTGACCTCAAGAGATTAACGCTATTTCTCATAGAAATAGTTGCTTGTTCAAAGCGAAGCTCCAGGTACGTGTCACTCTCGTTCTCCTCGAATCTGCTGGCCTCCTCCTCTTCCCGATCACTTCTCCCGCCTCCTCCCCGCTCCTTCGGCCGGGAAATACAGATCCTCAGGATGAGATATCAAGTCTCGTGGATCGGTGACCTTCTGCTGTGACTGTGAGACTTGTCACTTGTCTGAGACTCTTATTTTCGCCTTGAAATTTCACAGCCTGCGTTACCGGGTTCTCCGCCTTTGTTTTGGATGCCAGGACTGACTCTGATTTTAATCCAGCACCATTGACCATGAGTCATTATCGCGCGACCGCTCCCATGTCTTCGGACGTTGGAGGAAATCGCCATGCCTCCTATCCGGCGTACCTGAGCGCTCAGATGGGCAACACTGGCCAGCATGAGCTGCCCACCACCCACGGCGGCCATGTGGGCCACCACTCGGACGCGGCCATGGGCGCTGTGATGAATCAGTTCAGCACCTTGGCTCTTCCTGCCGGCCCTGGCCTGCCCGCTGGCTCGAACTTGTCGCAGATGCAGGCCCACCATGCTTTCTGTGCCACCCAGGAGCAACCCGTCGCCTACCAGGGCTACTCCGCCCCCCTGCATGTTGGAATGGCCCCGGAGGCGGCCTATTCCTTCGGCCAGTTCCCAGTCCAGGGCGGCTTTGCCCCGCTGCCCGTTCCGTACCATGCCATGCCTTACACTCCGGGCCGCGTTGCCTCCTATGCCGACCGCAGCAGCGAGGTGCCTGGCCTGGAGAATCGCCGGGGCTCGTACTCGACCACCGAGTCTACGCCTGCCACTCCGTTCTTTGGCAGCGCCTCAGAGCGCGGCAATTCGTCGAGAATTGCAGTGTTCCGGTCGAGCTACACCACGCCTTCTCCGGAGCAGATCATGCCGCCCAAGGCTCCCCAGCCGCTGGAGGAAGATCTTGTTGCTCTCCTCAAGGAGAACCCTCCGATTCCCGAGGCTGTTCCGGCTGTCTTCACGCCCCCGAGCCACACGAAGTCCATTGAGCAGTGCCTGGAGAATAGAATCCACGGCAACAGGAACGTTTACATTCGCGGCTTGCACCCCACGACTGACGACGACCTGCTGCACCGCTATGCGTCTCGCTTTGGCAAGGTTGAACAGAGCAAGGCAATCATTGACACCTCCACCGGAGCTTGCAAGGGGTATGTTTTAATCTCACTCACTGTTCGTTTCGACCCCTGCTGACGTGTGGGCAGCTTTGGCTTCGCCAAGTTCGCCGATGTCCGTGACTCTGAGAAGTGCATCCGGGCCTTCTACCACCTTGGTTACGAGGTTGGCTTCGCTCGCGTAAGTTCGATTTTCTGCATGCCTTTGCAAATGTAACCAAGTCTGACAATGCCTTAGGAGAGCTTCAATGCCCGGCTCAAGGCCGAGGGTGACGAGTCCTCGACCAACCTATACTTGTCGAACCTTCCGAAGCGCCTGAACGAGTCGGTAAGTTGGCGTGGCAGAAATGCCGAGTTGACTTCCAGCTAACGGTTGTCAGGAACTGAATGCCATTTTCGCTGGCTATCATGTCGTCTCCAGCAAGATTCTCCGCGACAACCTGGGCAACAGCCGCGGTGTCGGCTTCGCTCGGTCAGTCCCCCCAACATCCACCAACCTGCGATCCAGTTGCTGACAGATGTCTTTCCAGCTTCGAAACTCGCGACGAGTGTGAGGACATCATCAAGAAGTATCACGGAGCTTCCATTGGCGAGGAAGGCATGCTGATGCAGGTCCGCTACGCCGATACGCCGGCCCAGAAGGAACTGAAGCGCATCACCGCCGAGCGCCGCCAGTTCCGGACCAATGAGTACAACATCGGTGCTTATGGCACGGCTGATGTGGGCATTCACCCGAGCATCTACAGCCCTGCGCCCTGGAACCGCCGTGGTGGAATGGGCAATGACAGGTAAGCTTCCCGTGTTGTGGGCATGGTGCGGAACAGGATACTAAGTTTTGACCAGCCTCTTTGCTCCCCGCGCCCCCATCCGAGCCTCCAGCCTCGGTGCCAGCGCGAGCGTGGGATCATTGGCGACCCAGAGCATGGGACATACCCCCAAGTATGGCCTGAGCACCACTCTGCGCGCCTATTTGATGATCCCTACTGATACCATATTCAGGCACAGCATCTCGGTGCCGGCGTCCTCGGATGATGGTCTCGGTGGCGACGGTGCTACCGTCGTTGATTCCCCGACGGCCAAGAAGGGCAGCACGCAGTCCTCCCCGACCGTCAAGACCGCGAAGGCTTAGATGCTTGTGGGATGCTTTGCCCGAAGAGCATGACTAGGGCCGTGGAAGCATTGTAGGACTTTTTTTTTCTTTGTTTGGACCACCTGACTTTCCCATCTCAAAGGGTTGTCGAAACGATATCGGATACGTGACTATCGTCATCTTTGCTTCCATTCTTTGCTCTGGTCAAGATGACCTCGGAATGGGCGCGAGTCGGTTTCAAGGCAAGGTGGTTGCCAGGTCACATAATGAACTCTCTGCTATGTCGAACGGAGGGCAGAACAATCTTAGGACTGGACTCTTAGTTGGCCGGTAGCGGAGGGAGTGGGCAATGGGCAGCCACCAAATACTCTTTGTACATGGTTCAGCTTTTCAACCGTGACTTGAGATTTCGATTTCGAAGCCGAGCAGAGTAGCATTGATGAAATAAAAAAACATCGCGTCACATTGTACGTGGCCCTGTGTGTTGGGAGCGTCGGGGGAGCATGATGACAAGGCACCCAGGACTTGCTCGGCGGTGGACGGGGGTGGAGTGCGGCACATCAGCAAACGAGGGTAGGAATGGAGTTGCAAACCAGTGTATTCACGTTCCATCATTAATTGCGAGTTTTTCTAACGCTTCTTCAGTGTCCGAACCCTGGATGCCAATCACATGATGTTCCTCGTCATCGTCCTCCTCTTCAGAGTCTTCTTCCGCCTCGTCTGACTCGTCCGACTCGTCGGCATTGTCCCTGGACTGGGCTTGTTGTTCTTTCAGGGCGGCCTCCAGGTCCTTGGCCATCTTCTTGGTGAACCCCGATGCCTCGACCGCGGCGTCCAGCCTCCTCACGCCATCCCTCCCGACTGTCTTCTTGGCATCCTTGAAGAAGGGGCCCGGTGTGGTGCTTACGAAGTGGAAGCGCCGCTCGAAGAAGCGCTTGATGCACTCGACGTCTCGGTCAAAGTACATCTCGGCATTTTGGTGGTCCATCGAGACCATCTGGGGGAAGTCGATGACGATCGGGGTGGGGGTGATGATGCTCGGGTCCTGCTCGTCCTTGTCCTCGCGGATGAGGATGTTGAACTCGTTGAAGTCGCCGTGGATCAGGCCGTGTTTGGCCAGGCGGAGGATGAGGGCGATCAGTTCGGCGTAGAGGGCGGCAGGGTCGGGGACGGACGAGATCTGGCGCATGGGCAGGGCGTCGATGAGGTTCATGACGATGGTGTGGCGGGACTGGGCGATGGGCTCGGGGACGGGGAAGCCCTCTTCGCGGAGGGCCTGCATGAAGGCATATTCTTTGATGGCTGCCAACCTGGAAAGGTACATCCAAGAGGCCGACTGGCGATTCTTGAGGTAGTCGCGGTTGGTCTTGACGGTCCGGAACGAGATGCGCCCGAGGCGGTGGATCTTGAGGATCTTCTGGGTGCCCTTGTCGTCGGCCACGATCATGATGTCGCTCTCTTTACCGACGCCGACGCGGCTGCCGACGCTGTAGACGTGCTTGCGGGAGGCGTGGGTGTGCAGGGCGAGGTAGTCCAGGCCGCCGTAGGTCAGGCGGTAGCCGTCGTACTTGGCCTCCTTCACGCGCCCGATCAGGCCGGCCTTGGCGAGGTTCGAAATGGACTTGTGCACGCCACTGGCACCGCCCTTAAGGCGGGCTATCTTCTCGATCAACGGGGTGGGCACGATCTCATGGTTCTTGCTGCCCATTTCTACCTTGGGAGGGGTGTTAGTCCGGGATAGGGACAGGGGATGGGCGAGGGCTGGAACTCACTGCTGTCAACACCCTCCAGTCCTCTGCCGCCAAATGGCGCATTGCCCTCGTGTCCAACTTCATGATGGCGGGGTTCTCGACACGCAGCCAGAAGGGTGAAAGAGGAGTCGGCGTCGATGTCGATGTTGGGTGATGGGTCCTGGCGGCTCTTCAACAACCCCTCCACATGCTCCGTCTCTGTGCCCGCAAGGTGCCCACCAAAAATTCCAGGCGAGGGGCTGATAAGGCTGGACGATAAGCTCCCGGGCCAGGGTCGCAATGGATCGGAATTTGTATGTGCCGGGAAATGCGGGTCTGTTGGCCCAGCTGTGGCAGGGGCTGGCTGCTGATGGTAGCTGGGTGGAGCCCTGACCGCTGGTTGGGCGCCTCGCCGCCAGGCGATGAGCTGCATCGCGTAACCAAGCTGCCTGCCTTGCGGGCCTGTGTGCTGTGCTGAGCTTCTGGCCGATTCCCAACCAACCGCCGAGCCATCCTCCCACCCCAACCTCCCGACCAGCCCTCCAGCCGCCCGCCAGACCAAACAATCGCTCTATTTCACGTATTTCACGACTGATATTCAAATCTACTTTGTCGAGGGCGTCCACCCCGATCTGCAGACGACTCCTCTTCGGCCAACCGAGCTTTGGGCGACCCATCCCCTCCCATCACACCAACCCGCCCATCGCCATCCACATCCCCGCCATCCCACCCACACTCGACGCCCAACACCCCGCCCGCCGGCACCAACCCGACCATGGCGCAAGAGAGCGATCTGTCCAAGACGGCCGACAAGGGCAAGGGCAAGGCCGTTGAAGATGAGACACAGAAGGACAAGGCGGGGGAGCCCGCGGCGAACGGCAAGAAGGAGGACGAGAAGGCCAACTGTTTGTTTTGCCCTGACCTGCCGCCACCTCGGCGTGCCTGGACCCGGTGTGGGCTGCGCTGACTGTCAGGGGTAGCTTCAGAAGAGCTCAGCGAGGAGGACCAGCAGTTGAAGAGCGAGCTCGACATGCTCGTCGAGCGGTTGGCTGTACGTCGCCTGACATCCCATCCAGGGCATCGTGGATCATGCTTACTGACGCTCGTCGCCTTTGCAGGAATCCAATGCAGAGCTCTACAAGCCGGCCCTCGAGGCCATGAAGAACTTTATCAAGACATCGACCTCGTCCATGACGGCGGTTCCCAAGCCTCTCAAGTTCCTGCGGCCACACTACGAGACCATGACGAAGCTCTACGACGAGTGGCCGGCGGGCGACGACAAGAACTCTCTGGCTGATGTCCTGTCGGTTATCGGCATGACGTACTCGGACGAGGAGCGCCAGGACACCCTCAAGTATCGCCTGCTCGCTCCCACCCAAGACATTGGCTCCTGGGGTCACGAATATGTCCGCCACCTTGCGCTGGAGATTGGCGAGGTTTACGGCAAGCGCATCGCCGCCGAGGAGCCCACCGCCGACCTTGTCGACCTTGCGCTCACCCTCGTTCCGCTGTTCCTCAAGAGCAATCAGGAAGCGGATGCCGTCGACCTGATGAGCGAGCTCGAGATCATCGAGGAGCTTCCCAAGTTTGTGGACGAGAACACATACGGGAGAGTCTGCCTCTACATGGTCTCGATGGTCAACCTGCTCACCTACCCCGACAACGAGCAATTCCTCCGCGTCGCGCACGGCATCTACAAGACCTACAAGCAATACACCCAAGCCATGGTTCTCGCCATCCGGCTCAACGACTACGAGCTCATCGGGACCGACTTCAAGGACGCGCCGGACCCGGCCCTCAAGAAGCAGCTCGCCTTTCTCATTGCGCGGCAGAGGATTTACCTGGACCACCCGAGGGAGACCCAAGACGACGAGGAGATTGTGGAGTGCCTCGGCAACGTGAAGCTGCAGGAGCACTTCAAGGCCCTCGGCAAGGAGCTCAACATCCTGGAGCCCAAGACGACCGAGGATATTTACAAGAGCCACTTGGAGAGCAGCCGGGTGGCGGGGCTGACCAACTTTGACTCGGCCCGCAACAACTTGGCGGCCGCCTTCGTCAACGCGTTCGTGAACGCCGGTTTCGGGACCGACAAGATGATGCTGGTCGAGAAGAACAAGGAGAGCTGGGTGTGGAAGACCAAGGAGGAAGGCATGATGTCGACCGTGGCCTCGCTGGGGACCCTGCTGATGTGGGATATCGAGAACGGACTCGACCAGGTCGACAAGTACACCTATCTCGACGAGGAGCAGATTCAGGCCGGCGCCTACCTCGCCATTGGAATAATGAACTCGGGCGTCCGACTGGACTCGGAGCCTGCCATGGCTCTCCTCGGCGACAACGACAAGCTCAACCACAGGAACCCCCTGATCCGCGTGGCTGCCATCATGGGTCTCGGGTTGTCGTACGCGGGATCCAACAACGAGGAGGTCTTGACCCATCTCGTGCCCATCATCTCCGATACGAGCCAAGAGATGCGTGTGTCGGCCATGGCCGCGCTGGCTTGCGGGTTGGTGTTTGTCGGCTCCTCCCACGCCGAGGCTGGCGAGGCCATCATCATGACTCTGCTTGACGATGAGCGCAAGAGCCAGCTCACGGACAAGTGGACCCGTTTCCTCGCTCTTGGGCTGGGCCTCCTCTACTTTGGACGGCAGGAAGAGGTGGAGGTTGTGCTCGAGACACTAAAGGTTGTCGAGCACCCGATGGCGAAGCCGACATCTGTGCTTGCGTCGATCTGCGCTTGGGCTGGTACCGGCGCGGTCCTCAAGATCCAGGAGCTTCTCCACCTCTGCAACGAGCACATGGAGGAATCGGAAGAGAAGAAGGGCGACGAGCTGCTCCAGTCATACGCCGTGCTCGGCATCGGCTTGGTTGCCATGGGTGAAGATGTCGGCCAGGACATGGTCCTCCGCCACTTTGGCCACCTCATGCACTACGGCGAACCCAACATCCGGCGAGCTGTTCCTCTGGCCATGGGTCTCATCAGCCCCAGCAACCCGCAGATGAAGATCTACGACACGCTCTCGCGGTACAGCCACGACAATGACAACGAGGTTGCCATCAACGCCATCTTTGCCATGGGTCTCTTGGGTGCCGGCACCAACAACGCGAGGCTGGCCCAGCTTCTGCGGCAACTTGCCAGCTACTACCACAGGGACCAGGAATCCCTGTTCATGGTTCGCATTGCCCAGGGCCTCTTGCACATGGGCAAGGGCACGCTCTCGATCAACCCCTTCCACACCGATCGCCAGATCCTCTCGCGGGTTTCGGCGGCCGGTCTGCTCGCCGTGCTGGTGGCCATGATGGACGCCAAGCAGTTCATCACCTCCAACTCGCACTACCTCCTCTACTTCCTCGTCACGGCGATGCACCCGCGCTTCCTGGTCACGCTCGATGAGAACCTCAAGCCTCTCACAGTCAACGTTCGCGTTGGTCAGGCGGTGGACGTCGTCGGCCAAGCTGGTCGGCCCAAGACCATTACTGGTTGGCAGACGCAGAGCACGCCTGTCTTGTTGGCATATGGCGAGCGTGCCGAGCTGGAAGATGAGGAGTACATCAGCTTGAGCAGCACCCTCGAGGGTCTGGTTATTCTTCGCAAGGTATGTTTGATCCCGCCCCAGCCTCTGAAAAATGGACCTAACCTAACGCCTCTTTTCTTTCCCCTTGACAGAATCCAGAGTGGGAGGACAGCAAATGAGCCAGCCAGTGGGGCTCGAATGGACAATGAGGAGGGCGGCGGCGATGCATGTGTACAGTACAAGACAGTGTCTGCGCCAGGGTAATATACCTGATCAGCACGTCGAGCCACGATGCTTGGCTCCGGGTAGTTCTCGGTTTTTCTAAAATGGTAGACCGCACCCCAACACAAATAGCAGCAGTACCTATTTGGTTCGGATACAGCCACCTTGGTACAGAGAACCCTTTTTACACTTCGCGGCGCGTTCCATTAGCGATGAACAACATTAAATCGAACCGAGTGATAGATATCCCCGTCAATATTATCGTCCAACTCACTTGAACAACAAGATCCGCCTGGAAACGAAACCAACCCCTCCCTCCCCCAACACATCTCGTTCCCATGCCGCCGTTACATACACGGATCCTGCCAACGTATGTCGGTGATTTACCATGTCGATCCAACCCCCAAACCCAACTCCATGCTTGAGAAGTCCTGAACTAAGCCAATCGAAACAATGGGCCCCGAACCCGCTCCCTCCCTCCGACCATCCTCCTATCCATGCCCCAACCAACCATCCGACCGATTGACCACCGAAAATTCCAAAACCCTTACTTCTTCATGCCAAAGATGTTCCTCTTCTTCTTCTCCTTATCCTTCTTCTTGCCCGCGTCCGACCCACTCGTGCCGGGCCTGACATCCCCACCAGCAGGAGCGCTCAGCGAGGACCCACTATTCAGCGTCATGGCGCCCAGGGCCTTGGTCGGGGGGCGTGCGCCGCCCGGCGGCACCTGCTGGCCCGTTCCCATCGCGGCCTGTGGCTGCTGCGGCTGCGGGGCCGTCCTGGGCGGGGCGGGGCGCTCGAACAGGTGGGCGGGGGCCTTGGGCGGGGGCCGGTCCATGGGCAGGTCGAGGCGGCGGCGGTCGACCTTGAGGCCGCGGAGGTCGGCGAGGAACTTGCCCGGGCTGACCATGTGGGTGGTGGCGAGGAAGACGTCGCGGTTGTGCTTCTCCGAGACCTCGTAGCAGGCGCGGGCCTCGGAGTAGGTGGCGCCGCCGGCGACGAAGACGATGATGCGCTGGCGGTTCTCGGCCTGGCGGCGGTTGGCCGAGGCCCAGCGCGGGGCCGCCGCGCGGAGGGAGCCCTGGGTGGTGAAGGTTTCCGCGCCGGTGTCGGCGGGCGGGATGACGTAGGGAAAGTTGGCGGTGTCGAGATCGCCCGCGCAGACGTGGTCGAGCATCTGCTTGACGGCGGGCTCGAAACGGGAGAGGGCGTACTCTTCCTCTTGCACGGCTGACTTAGCCGGGGGTGGGAAGAGTGGGGGTGGGGGTTGGCGGGCCTCCTTCAGCTCCTTCAGGGGACGGGCGCCGAGAAGCTCGAGGTTTTCGACCACTGTCTGGTCCATACTGTCACGGGATCGCTGCAATGAGGAGTGCCACAAGAGACGGGTGAGGTCCTTGTCGATGATGCCGTCTCGGTACAACACATAAATGGCTATGAGGCGTAGCCGGTCGGCCGGGGCAACGTCTGGGTCATCCAGGAGGCGGACGACCTGCTCGAGGATGTTTTTCGGTTTCTTGTAGTCCTCATCCAGGCCAGTGGCCAGGGTTTGTTCGACCGAAGCAAGTTCGGCAAGCTTGTGCTTTTGGAAGATGTTCATGGCCTCCTGTGCCATGGTCAAGTGGAGGGAGTAGGCTTGCTTCATCTCCTGGAATTGTGGCAGACCTGCCAGCATGGACCTGATGTCGTTCAGGGTGGTGGCGTCGGCATTTTTGCCAGCGAAATTGGGGTTCTGGTCGAGGAACTTCTGGAAGTCGCTCATGAGCTTGTCGATGGTATCTTTCATGTGGCGGTGCCTGTTGCCAACCCAGACGGTATCCTTTTCGGCGAGCTCCATGTCCTTCTCCTCGGCCGTCGGGCCGTCCTCGTTGATAGTCATGTGGAATGTCACCTTGCCATCTTCTTGGTCCTTGATAGGCAGCAGGTCGTGAGCCATGGCCTGGTAGGTAAACTCGTGCAACAGCGGTGCCATGAGGTCCATGGATCTGTCCGTGATGAGGAGGACCGACTGAGGGCGCTGAGATTGGGGCGGGAAGTTACGGTCCCATTGCTGATAGCTATCGAGCTCCTGCTGCACGAAGCGGGCGAGGTGCATACACATGACACTCGCTTCGTGGGTGACGTGTTGGGGCGGCTGGTAGTAGCGGACCTTGGGCAATTCTTGCAGGGTGATGCAGATGGAGGCAATCTAGTGGGGAGGCGTAACTGTCAGCCAGGGCAAGGTTTCGCTGGCTTTGTCCCTCGATGGAGGCTACGTCCATACCTTTGACGCCAGTTCCCGCAAGTGGCGCGCTACGAGGTCGTTGCACAATGGGTTGTAGAGGACGAGGAAGCTGGAGGGGTCTCGGAAGGTTATGAGGTGCGACTCGCGGGGGTAGAAGTCGACGAGCAGGAGGTCGGGAGGCCCTAGGGATAGGCAGTGAGCAGGGGAAGTCTTATAGAGCCAACAGGGTTGCGGTGTTTCGTACCCGCCATCTGCCTCCGGGCACTATCGAGGCGGCGCTGGAGGGGATCGGGCAGGGAAGCAGTCCAGATGATGAAGGCTCTCCGGTAGCGTCGGCGCTCAAAGTCGGCCATGAGGCAGTCGACGACGTGGGGCTGGGGCGAGAGGATGTATATGGCGTCCATATCCGGGTTCACCTCCCTGCGCTCCTCGATGCGCTCGATGTCTGGGATGGGTGTTAGCGGTGCGCAGATGGGTTCGTGAGGGGCGAGTCGGCGGGCGTACTGGCGATGTTGTGGTTGAGGATGTCATCTTCGTTGACGGAGCTGTCGATGATCTTCTTGGAGCCTTCGTCTATGACCAGGACTTTCCACTAGCAAGCAGGCGACGGGGTTAGACATCAGGGTCGAGAGTCGAGGGGAGGGCGGGCTGCAAGGGGTGGGAATGGCGCGGGGGAAGGCTGAGGGGCTTGGGATCTCACGTCGTTCTGAGCGGTTCTCCGGATGGCGTCGATAATGGCTACGGGCGGGCAGTCAGCGATCTGGCGGGCGGGCAACGGTGGTGTGGGCTCTGGGCGCATTGCGTACCCTTGCCATGCTCTTTGATGATGGAGGGGCCGTCCATGGCGGCGCGGTGAGGGCAGAGCCCGGCTCAACCGTCCAGGGCAGAGGGCGGCGGCAGAGTTGGGAGACGATCGGGGGCGGGAGGTGGATGGGGGCACGGGGTGTCGTAGGGTGCTGGGCGCGGAGGGGTGATCGGGGAGGGCGGTAGGTTGGTTGGTGATGCTGTGAGCGTAGGTGTGGTTGCTGCGTCCAGCTTCCAGCTCCAAGCCAAACGCAGGCGGCGGCGGGCAGTCAGAGGTCCGAAACAGTGCTGGTGGGGTTCACTGCGCCCAACCCGAGGCGGGCTGTTGCAGGTTGGTTGCATCGCGCCCACACCCTAACCCTGGGCAATTACATTCCAAAGCCGAGCGGGCCTCCACCTGATCATTCCCTCCCTCGCACATTGATTGGGGCAGAATTCCCCGAAACACAACACACACAACATCCATTCCGCTTCACCAGCACCACGACTCCAGCGCCGCCCTTGGGATTCTGCTAGTTACCCAGTCCGGGTTTTCTTTTCCTTTGAATTCTAAAATCTTCAAGTTTAGCCCGCACTTGTATGGCGCGGGATGACCAACAGCACTCGAGGCTCCACCCTCCCCTCCCCTCACAGGCAGAGAGCAAAGACAGCGCGCGCCTCGGCATGGGATGGCTTGCAGGCCAAGTGACACACCCCGCGCCTTGGTGGTTGGCAGTTGAGGTGGTGGTGGTGCCATGGCGAGCTTGACCTTGGCTTGCCCTTGTCCTCGCCGTGTCCCCTTGTTCCCTGCTCCTGCTGCGGCATGCGGCTACGGCCCCACCCGCCGGGGTTCCACGGGGGGGCAGAACGTGGTGGAAACGTGGAGCACCCCCCGCGAGATGCCTGCCGTCGACTGCCCTCGCTTTGCCAATTGGCCTCCCTCTGCCCTCTCGCCCTTCCAGATGCTTGGGTCCATGAGCCGCATGGCTTGCAACCGCGTGCAATGGAACCGCAAAACCGCCGCCGCAGGGCAGGCAGACCCGACGGCCCGGGTCGAGCTTGGGCATGGTGTCGTCACACGGCGCCGCGAGGCGTGCGTCGAACCATGGGCGGGCCGAAGCTTGTTTGTTTACCTAGGTACTTTAAGTGTGACGGAGAAGCCCGACGATGATGCTGCTTGCCTGGATGCCCTCCCCTCCCGCTTCCCTCCCTTCCCCTCCCCC
>FTEL01009677.1_pt1 | contig 18250 bp, 32 predicted proteins | sample 1658911 | NCBI WGS metagenome assembly FTEL01 (sample SAMEA3914869, study PRJEB12502) | metagenome | biome: forest; material: soil | place: USA | collected 2012-03-12 | depth 0.1 m
TCCCCGTCGGCAGCGTCCCCCCCCACCCGGGAAACCCCCCCGTGGGAAACGGTCCCGTCGGCATAGCCGACATGTTCGCCTTGTTATTCCCGCCCATATCCTTCAGCCTCGCCGCCGGATCCTGGTCCTGCCACTTGGCCCAGATGCGATCCAGCCAGGTGTGGTGCATGAAGAAGAGGGGATCGCCAGGGGAGGAGATGGGGTTGAGCATCTGTCCTGTCAGTTTGTCACTCACACATAGGGGGTGGGAAGGGGGCGAACCTCGGCGCCGATGCCCCCGTGACCGGCGGCGTGCGGCCCGCCCTCGACGCACGGCCAGAAATCGAGGTAGCGAGTCGTGTTCATGCAGCGGGCGACGACGGAGGGGGAGGCCGCGGAGGATTGGGTGTCGCTGATCTGGCGGGTGATGCAGTGGTCCGCGATGGTGTAGCCGGGGCCGAGCGGGTTGGTGTAGTTTGCGAAGGGGCCCGTGGCGATGCAGTTGTCGGGGCTGGTGCCGTCGCCGCCGAAGCCGAGGGTGGGCGAGAGGATGGCGGCGGTGGAGAAGGCGCCTGCGTCGAGGGTTTCGTCCCAGTACCTTTTCAGTGGTCAGCAGGGGGTTAAGAGAAAGGAGATATTTACTGGGGTCCTACGGTTGCGCGCCGGTGTAGCCGCAGGTGTTTTGGAGGGCTTGCTCATGCGCATAGACGAAGAGGCGGTGGAAGGGGAGGAATTGGCCCTGGAGGGAGGGGAAGGGTTAAGACTGGTCTACGGCTGTGTCCATCCAGGGGCACTGACGACAGAGTGGGCAATCTCCATCTGCAAGACGTGGGCAGCCTGGAAGTCGTCAAACTTGGTCCTGGCGCCGCGGATGCCCGAGGTCGACGGCGTCTTCATCAGACATAGCTCGGCGTCCAGATACGCCTTCTTCTCCGCATCAGTGAGCGTGTGCCTGGGAACTAGTTAGCATCTCTGCCTCCAAGTGAGATAACAGAGTGAGCAACTCACCATCCACGCCTCGTCTTGGGCGCAGCACACGCCGCAGTCTCGTACGGCGCCTCATCCACAGGCAGCGCGGACACCGCAGCCGCAGCAAGCAGGCCGAGCACGGCCGAGGCGAGAACAGGAACCATAGCGTGCGACGACGACGGGTGAGGCGACTTCTCGGGACGATGCCGGCAATTCGCTCAGGAACCAGGAACGGCCGCCCGCATCCCGAGCCATGCCATCGCGCCCCTATTTAAAGTCCGGTCAGGCCACCGACGGGAAGCGTCGTCGGATCTGAGAAGTAGGTACCCCGCGATCGAACGGCAGTCGCTCCCGGGCCTTTGGTGATCGCCGGCAGGAGAGAGGGGCGAGATTGGGGTTAATCAATCTGGGCGTCGCCCCCTTGGTTGTCGATGGCGCCCCTTGCGTCGGAATGTGGGGGAGGGAGCACCCGCCGTGGCTATATTGATGTTGCGACTACAGACGCGTAATCGAATACTTTGGCCGTGCTGGCAAAAGGCGCTGCAAAGTGCCATTTTCATATACCCGGGGGTGAAAAGTCGACGGTGCAGGTCCACTCAGCACTATACAGCCGTCGAGGGGGCGCGTTTACCCCGGATTGGGGTTTCTTAGACTCGGGCCCCCCACACCGGAACCGTTGTTGATCCTCGGGAGCAGCAATATGGATGATGGTTTGGAGCGGGTTGCGGTGGTGTTGAGCGAAGCAGAAACCGCGTCAACATGGGAATAGAATGGGCCTCGGGAAGACAACCCCTGGTCTTAATGCCAGGCGGTGGAGCGAGTCTGCTACATGTACAAATAGACGCTTTTTGCGTACCTTCCTTGTGTTGTTTTCACGCTCCCAGGTTTCTCTTGGTCGGAGAAAATTGTGCAACTCAGGAACTCTGCACCTTGCAAGTGTGAACTCACGGCAACAAGATGCATTTCTCACGCCTCATCTCGACTTCGCTCATGGCGGCTCTGGTCGCCTCCCACCCGGGCCACGACCACTCCAAGGAGCTGAATGCCCGGCTTGAGTTTCTTGCCAACAACAAGAACGACCTGAGCCACTGCGCCGAGAAGATGCGTGCGCGCGGCCTGGACGCGGCCAACTCGCGACGCCGGTCTGAGCTGGCCGGCCAGCTGATGAAGAAGCGCGGTCTAGAGGGTGAGAATGACTGGTCGGATGAAATATTTCGAGGGCGGCTTTTACTGACATTTGATCAGTTCGCGACATTTCGTCGTACACCGACAGCCACAAGTCGAGCGCCAAATACACAGCCGAGACCGACCTGGCGACCGTCTTTGCTGGCAACAGCTCGTGCGCCCTGAGCCCCGAGCAGATTGAGGGCCCGTACTGTGAGTTGAGTGTCTGCCTGACAAAAATGAACAGTCACTCACAAAGACATGAACGCAGACGTGGCCGGCGAGCGGATCCGCAAGGATGTCACCGAGAAGCAGGAGGGCGTCCCCCTGGCCGTCGACATCCAGGTCGTCGACATGGTGACCTGCGACCCCATCCCCGGCGCCTACCTCGAGATCTGGCGTAAGCAACCCCCCACCCCCCCTCCCTCCAAACCCACCCAACTGACAGACAACCCCAGACTGCAACGCCACGGGCGTCTACGGCGGGGTCGTCGCCAGCGGCAACGGCATCACGGACGACAAGTCCAACCTGAACAACACCATGCTACGCGGCGTCCAAAAGACCGACGCCGACGGCGCCGTCCAATTCCACACCATCTTCCCGGGCCACTACACCGGTCGCACCACGCACATCCACGTCGCCGTCCACCTCAAGGCCCAGGCCCAAGCCAACGGCACCCTCCTGGACACTACCGCCGCCCACGTCGGCCAGATGTACTTCGACCAGGACCTAATCACCGCGGTCGAGAAGAACGCGCCGTACACGGCCAACAAGCAGGCGTTGACCACCAACGCGCAGGATTTCCTGCTGACGGGTGCGGCTGGGTCGTCGGATCCCGTGATGGAGTACGTGGTGCTGGGGAGTGGCGTGGGGGATGGGCTGCTGTCGTGGCTGAGCTTTGGGATCAACACCACCCTGGCGCGTGAGATCAACCCCGCTGTGACGCTCTACGAGAGCGGCGGTGTGGCGAATCCCAACGCGGGGATGGGTGGCCCGCCGCGGCAGGGCTTCCCGTCGGGCTTCCCGACCGGGTTTCCGAGTGGGTTTCCCTCGGGGTTCCCTTTCCCGCCGGGCGCGACCCCGCCGGCGCAGACTGGGCTGCCTAAGAACTGAGTAGGATGAGGAGAGGGGGTGGGGGGTGTGGTCAAAGGTGGTTGTGGGGGTGGTAAAGGTGACAGACAGTAAAGGGCAGCAAGGGGGGAGGAAGGGGATGGGGATGGGGGTGTGCGCCCAGCATCGTCTGGGCGGGAACAAAGAAAAGTACTGCTCCAACCGACCGAGCCGACTGACCACCGCAACGTGATTCATGAATTGTCTTGGCTTTATGAACAGCAAAGGCTCAAAAATTGGGCAAGCTGCGGCCTGCCTGCAGGCCTTGCGAGATCTTCCGATCTTGGTGTGCCATCTTGACCCCTGGCGCTTACACCACCAATCAGTGCCGCCCTAGCGACCAAATCGGGTCTCAACCGAGACCACCCCGACAACTGGTTGCTAGCGATTTTTGACTCTACGAGTTTGCAGACAGCTTCGGAGGCACCGCGTAAACAAAACAAGCTGGTCCTCTTTGCGATACGTTCCACTGGCTAGGATACCTGTTCTGGGACATCGAGTATGTGGGGCTGCTGGGGCAGGCCTGGGTCTGGATCGTGCTTCTTACGGTAGTGGCAGCCGACAGGGGCCTGGCGCGGCGGCGGGGCTGGGATGGCTCTGGAGCAGGAGTTGTTAAGCGAGCAGGCGACATTGGGCGGCGATGACGAAGGCTGTAAGCGAGTGGAATCGGAAGGTGGCGAGCGGCTGCGCTCGCCATCGCATTCTACACGACAGATTTCCCATTGGCGGGTGAGCGGGAGCCAGGTGCGCACCGGGATGATACTTCCGATCGAGAGCTGTCGTAAAATACTCCTTGGATTGGCCAAATGCTTCCCAATCTAGTGAGAGATGACGCACAGATGATGTCAACTGCATTTCAGCTTACAGCTGTAACAGATTTTCATATAGTCACATACACGTCTTGAGTTGTCTGTGTGATGCACGCCGAGATCAAGCTACTTGTATCATCCTCGAGAGCCGTGAGGGGCAGAGAGGGTTCTCACTTGAACATGTTCAGACGAACGTGTGTCGTAGGGGTTATTGTCGAGTCTCAACTCTCTGTGCCTCGTGTCTATAATTATTGCTCGATCGCAATCATCGTGGCAAATGGACTGTATGTCAACAAACTGAAGCATCAACTCTAATGCCTTGGTGTCAGTGTGAGAGGGCCAGGAGATACAAGCGGGGTACCTTCTCGCTACTCGATTCTCTGCTGTTAATATTCAAGCCTCCTTCCAGGAAAGCCCTGTCCGGATAATAATGACGTTGATCATAATAGATTAGACATTTCGTACTTGGGCGAGTATGACCTCCTACACCTGTTAGCGCCGAGGAGGATTAAATATATATACCGACTTGCTTCCTAAACTTTACCTGATGCCTAGCAGCATACCTGCTTCGCTACTCTTTACTTTCTCATTATACAATTGGACTTCATTGTCTCCCTACAATACGTACTATCTACTCCAAAAATAGGCTTTTATTATAACAAGATGGTTCCTCAACTCGCTTTCCTTATAGTCCTGCCCCTCTCCAACTTCGTCCTGGCAAGCACCAGCTGCACCACAATCGGATCCGATGTCATTAGCTGCCGCACCTGCCCCTCCCGCGGCTGTAACGAAACCCTCCGTATATATCCCTACCACAAGGATAATTACGACTGCATGTTCCTGGAGGGCGAGATGGTAGCCGGTCAGAGGTATAGTTTGATCCCTAACTACTAACCGAACCTCCCCAACTAGCGTTTACCGAGGTAGGTACCTAGGCAACAACTTCTAACTTCTATACAGAGGTTGGGCATACAATAAGGCGGCGGATTGCTTCGTCCGTGTGGGACTGTTAGATCAGCATTGCTGCGAAAGCAAGTGCCTACCCCCTTCCCCCTCTTATTCGAATGAGACTACGCTGAGGCGGAGGTGATTTACTGGCTAATTGCGACAGGTTGCCTCCCCCCCTGTGATACCTGCTTCCCTGGTAGCGGCGGTTGCTAGCTTGACGGGCGTCCTTGAGATAGTCAAGATGGGAAATTGAACATGCCGGGACTCACTCGGCACAAAGGGATTTTGGATACGCATTGGGCTTCGGTTTACAGGTAGATTGCAGGCTGGGCATCACGGGCGAACTGGTGGTGTAAACAAATCCTCTCTCGTCGATCTGAAGCCTTGCAATATAAAATTCTGTGATTCGCTACAACACCATGATTTCTCGTCTTGATCGCCCAGCCCGAAATTCTATCGAGCGTCTGGCACCATTTGCGCCACCAGCCAAACGCCAAACCCACCTGCAACCAGATCCCCCGAACCTGGGCCAGACAGTACCTTACCTCTGGTCAAAAGAGCCCCAAGCTTCAAAGCTCCAACCCGTAGTTGAGCCTTCCGGGCATCAGTCAAAGTACGGCCAGCAAAAAGGGTCAGTGTTGGAGCTGAGCTGTTGAAAATTGGAACTTAGGCGAGGGTAGAGTGTTGTTGGCCGGGCTGGTGTCAGCTCATTCCACCACTGAGGCACACCAGCAACGCTGAGCCTGCCACTCCAAACGGCGGGATCCCAAGAACAAGGCCCGACATCTCATTGACCCCCATCGATTCAGATCGTGGGTTGCATTCCACGACCGCCTTCCCCTGGCTCGCCTCTGGTTCTCCTCGGGATGAGCACCCCGTTCCTCTTAGCCCTCGGCCGATCGTGTGCTGAGTGGTACTCCCAAGACGACACAAGGTGGTGCCCATGAAACGAGTGGTGAAGCACGGAGGCTGGGCCGCGGCAGGGTTATTTGCAACAGATGGCTGTCCGGCTGAACTGTCAAGAGGGTTTCGATAATTTGACGGGATGCGGGTTGTAGCGAGCGTGACGGCGGGAGTACGGGGCTTCTAAGGCTTCCTGACGTTAATGTGTATGTACATAGTTATCTCAGGGCATTTTTGGCGGGCGGTCAGCGGGATGACCCGCAGTTGACGGCTCCGCCCTGAAATAACACTTGCTGTCCGGAACCCCCTAAAAAAAAGCCAAGGCCGCCCGTAGGGCGGCGCCGGCGGCCCCTGTAAACTTTGGGCATGTAGAAAAGCCTCCTATGCGACAGAAATACGGGCCAAAATACATAAAAAGTAGTACGGGGAAAAGCGCGGCCTGAAGTCGATATATGACCCTTTTCTCAAGGCCTGCATCGCCGTAATTGTAGAGATGTCGGCAACTGTAGGATGTTCTTCTTTGTTTTGTTGAAGCAGGCAGCTGGATTTCTATTTTCGGGAGGCAAAGAAACAAGCACACCAACATCCTCGCATACCCCACACACAGACATACGTATCTCAATAGCTATACAGCATTTTGACTATCGTACCTGTTTTTCTGCCATAGTTATTGAGGCCTGTTCCTGCTCTTACCTTTCTCCTCCTGCCCTACGTGCTGCCTTGAGCTGCTTTGCAAGGGCATCAAGCAAGAGGTTACCGCCTTCAACACGCTGCTTTTCAACCTCCCGCACCGCGTCCTCCTCCGACGAACCCCTGGCGTTAGCGAGCCTTTCAACCTCGTCCATGACAACCTTCCGTATGGAGAAGAGCTGTCTCTCGTCACGCAGGCGCCATCGTGAGCCCCACCGCTTCTCCAGCTCGTCAACAGAGGGCATCGTAGCGAGACCATAGCGCCAGAGCTGATAGAGGTCCCTGACAGAACAGAGGGTACGGGGGAACCGGATCTGCGGCGGGCCTTGTTGTGCAATGGTCATCGCTGGTGCCCCAAGTCCTGCAGGGCTCGAGATCGCGGCAAGCGTGAGGGGGGGCCCGGCCAACGGGGAGACCTCGCGGCCCTGCCGGCACACTACCTCATACTGCTGTGATATGGATTTGGGCAGTGGAGAAGGGAAGGTCGTTAAGAGCTAAGTACCTGGAACTTGCCGCGATCTAAAGATGACAGTGACGCGGAGCCATCGCTCCTCAAAGAAAAACACACCCAAAAACCCACACACACCTCATCGCTGGCTGGTCTATCGGAAAAGGGGTCTGCACCCGTCGCTGCAATTCGTGCAATCACTCCGCGTGCGCAACTCCGATTGAGCTACTGAAACATGTCTCCCTCTGGTCACACGGAAGAGACCGTTCCCGCTGCCGCAGCAGCGAGGCAAAGTGTGTTGAATCAAGTTGATATTGGGGGTGGGCTTGGTGGTGTCAATCTTGGTTGCGCCCCGAAGCAGGGATGGGAGGTTGGGCTCCCCTAAATACAGAAGCTGCTGCAGCAGCGAGTACAACATAAAAACGAAAAATCCGACTCCCTCCTCGTCTGACCAGAGGGCCACGGCGCGAGGGTATATCCCTGAACCAATAGAAAGACGCAAGTTTTCGTCTAGGTAGTTATCTCACTATCTAGTGTATCTTATAAGCCAGTGAGTCATATATACGAGTTAGTAATCGATGAATCGAAAATCCGGTTCCTAGGCACTAGCTCGGGGACCCCGTCAAAACAGCCAAAAAGACTACCATCCGAAAACCCACGAAAAGCCTTATCCAATCATACCAGGTGCACCCGCACTCATGTCTACTACATCCTCGCCCTCACTTCAACTCGTCATGTCCATAACCCCCCGCGCCCTGATCGGAAGAAATCTCCGTGGTTGCCTGCATTTCAGCTCAGGCCGTGACCCTCTAACGCAAGACTGTCGTCATTTCCCCAGGTGCGGCGTGTCGGTGCCGAATGCTGGTCACGACGTCATTCCAGCCCTGGGCATCGTCCGTGCGACGCCTAGCCATGAATCGAGCGGCCTCATCTCTTAGCCCACGTACCAATGATGATTGCTAGACGCTCTGACCTCGAGACTTGGGCGACAATATCGGGCGACATGCATGTGAATCAAGGGCCCAGAACGTCTTAAGAGAGGGGTGACCCCGAATCGGGCCTTTGATCCGTCCCCCCTTTCAAATCTTCGCTCTCCCCGCCAGCGCCAAGCCGCTTCGACAGATTAAACATCTCGCTAGCAATAAACAGCAGCAATGGGCTTCCAAAGCTTCTTCAGCGGGCGGGTTCCCCGGGTCCTGCTGGGGATCAACAGTTTCATCATCCTAGCTTCGTCCATAATTCTCACGGCGATCCTGTCGTACCTGATACACTGGCACTACAGAGGGACGCACGTGATCTACCAGGAGGTCATTGTATGTTCAACGCTGTCCGGACCGGGGTCGAATTAGTCTAATACGGGTCTAGGCTATTGTCACCCTCGTTATCTTTTTCGTTGCCGTGTTCCTACCTGTCGTTAAGGCGTATCACGGATACATGCTGCCGCTCACCCTTGTGCTGTCGTACCTGTGGCTGACGTCGCTCATCTTTGCGGCGCTCGACTACAGCGGCGGTCGATGCCAGCCGTACCGCTGCAACTTGAAGCACACAGTCGAGGCATTCCAGATTATCGGCTTGTGCGCCAGTTCCCCCGTGCATGCTGCGCTCCTGCACTGACATGCGGAATCAGCGTGTTCTTGTTCTTCAACGTGATTCTCGAGGCCCTGGTATGGGCAAGCCACGGCAGGGATCGGCCCGCCGGCCGCGATCCGGAGAAGCAGCCTGTGCCGGCCATCACCACCGAGACTGCCGGCGCCACGGCGGCAGCGGCAGACGGGGAACGCGCGCCCCAGCCCGTCGCTTGAGGGTCCACCAGGGCCGGGGTTTGATCAGCAGGCCCAGGAGTTGGCAGGGGCAGTGGAGGGGGAAGGATCAATACCTGTGCATGCCGGTTGTCTGCCGTGTAATTGATGCTCGGGGTGGGACGGGGGTGGCCGGCGGTATGTTTGGTATACCACGCTTTTTCATAGTTTGCGCAACATCGGGTTTTATCGTGGAGTTGTTGTCTTAAGAAAGCTGTTGCTTGGTTCAAGATTTGGACTGTGACCGTCAGCAACAGGTCGACGTGTCGTCACACCCGTGGCGGCTGACGCTGTATCAGCGGCACTGGACAGTGACGTCCAAGGACGACACAAAGGGCTGAGAACCGTTCGCCGAGGACGATCCGAGCGAGTGTATCTGCAACCGCAAGAAATCATACGAGGTGTGTCAGGGCTAAGTTCTTTTTTGACTTGCACTGGCCGTAGTTGTATTTGCTTATCAATGCAGAGAGTCGTCCCTGGTAAGCCCCCCCCCTAACATCGTAAACTCGTTGCCTACCAAGTCGTCAGCAACAGTGGAAAGGCATTTTGTCTGCCTGGTGTTTCGTGACGCGGCGACACGTGCATGCGCACAACGATCAACGTCGGGCGCCTGGCCGACGAGGCCTGCATCGCCGTCCAAAAAGTAAGGATTTACTCGAATCCTTCTCGAAGGCGGCTGAGACCTGCTCATCTCGGACTCTGGATTTCCGCTCTTCTTCCAGCATCCGGTGCACAACTTCCTGAACTCTGTTCGCACAATCCAGCTCTTTTCTCGTGAGGGCCACGGAATGTAGCCGGGATTCCATTCTCCTACTCGCTTCCATATGGCCGTCGGTCACGTCACGCATCAGCCAACCCGCGACTGTTTTCTCTCGTCCTCCCCTCCGCCATGGCCCGTACTAGAGCACCACCCTCTCGCGGTGTATTTCCATTGAGTCTTTCATCTACGACTAGACAGTCTCATGAGGACGCTCTATCGACGCCCGTCGCACAGCATAAGTCTGGATGTCACCAACCTCATGCCAACTTCAAGGTTCAGAGGTACACATGAAATGTGCTTGTCGCATCTAGCAGTCTATGTCTATGCATTTCCAGAAGCAAGAAATAATAACAGTCCGCAGACTGGTAAAGGCAACGGCTATGCAATAAGGCAACGGCTATGCAATAATACGTCATCCCCAACCAACGCCGTACGCCCACAGAAAAGCAAAATGGAAGGAAAATGGGCATCGTATCCCGGGCTCAGCCCAGGGCGGTCGAGGCTTTTTAAGCACCCGATGTCAGAGGGCCGGGGCCTCCAGCTCCCGACCGCCGCCGACCTTGACGCCATTGGTGAAGGCGGCCGCTCCGTCGACCTTCGTCTGATGCGCCTTGGCGTCGCAGCTCAGGACCTCCTCCCGCGTTACCACCAGCCGCGCCTCCTCGAGAACCATAATTCGCAGGAAGTGTGCCGTCTGGGTCCACTCCTGCTCTCTCCGAGACTCGCTCCAGTTCAGTTCCTCGGCCATAACATCGATGAAACGGGGCAGGGCCTTAAGCGCCGTATCGACGTCGAGGAAAGCAAGACGGGTACGGCGCGAGATGACATCGGTAGCGGCGCAAGCGGCCTTACTACGAACGCTATGTCGGATCTCGGGCTCGATGAAGGGGAACGATAGAGCCAGACGGGCGATGGAATCGGGGGCATTGCCGAAAATCGACCAGGCCCGATATCTATAGTTGGTCGCAAGGTGGTGGGCGATATTAGTATTAATGCCGTAGACCTGGGTGAGCTGCGAAGGTAGCTATATCGAATAACCGTAAGAGCCGAGACCAGGGGTGAAGCGGGTAACGCAAGTACCGTTAGCGGTAAAGCCAGATAGTTAGGCCGGGGCCGCTAATATCGGGGACAGTAAGGTACTTGGGGATTAGGTTGAACGTCTTGATGGCCTTGTCGACGGTATCCTTGGCCATCTGGGGGTAAGTAGTCTACTTGCCGCCGGTACAAGTGAGGAGACCAGATTCAGAAATAGTAACAAGATGGCTGCGAACAAGGAACTCGGTATTGCCGACCTTGGGGTCCTTAACAAGAGGTCGGATGCCTGCCTATGTCAGTTTGTGCTCGTCGAAAGCACTCGAAAGACTTTAGTCACCAGACCAGGTAGGCAGGACGTCGTTACGGGCGAGGGCAGACTTGGGCTCGAGCAGCTTGTTGACTTGCTTCAGGATAAAGAGAACATCGTCCTCGCGGGCCATAGGCTCCCTCTCCACCGCACAGGCATTGTCCGTCGTTCCAGCAACAGTCATGCCCTGATACGGCAGAACAAAAACGACACGGCCGTCCGAGGTAGCGGCATCAACTATGCCCATACCCTTAGGGCACAGCTTTCCGGGCAGTATGATATGAGCACCAGACGCCGGGGCAAAGATGGGCTGTCAGTTGGGGTCGTCCATACGCTCGATGGCGTCGGTGAAGGCTCAGAACTTCTCACTCAGTCCGCCTGCGGGCTGAATGGCAACCCGCCGGCAGTCAAACCAACTGCGACATGATGGAGCACCGTGCCATACGCGAAAACACGTTTGGAGACAATACGCGCATCCACTAAGGTGACGTCATCTTTCGTACGTGCCACCAGTATTCCCCTCTTGGTCTGCATCTAGACGGCCTGGAGCCATGGCAAACCGTATCGTTGCCCGCACCGCTTGCATGTTCGGGGACCAGTTCTTGTCATCCAAGGGCGCCTTTTCACCGCAATGCGTACTTGAAATAAACATGCTCAAGCGGCTTCTGCGCCAAGTGCCTGTTCCTGTCTACGGGCTTAGGCGGTGCAGCCGCTGGATTTCCGTCCTTGTCGGAGAGCTGGTAGTCGAACATGGCCAAGAAATATGCAGCTATAATGTTCATCTCGAGTTTTGCGAACTGTACGCATGTTAGCATGACACCAATGGATACAGAACGTAGTCACTCACCCTCATCCCAACTGTATTAATCCCACAACATAACAAGATCAGCCGCGATTCGACAGACCACTTATATCATGGAGGGACAATAGACGCTACTTACGGCATGGGTGTCTTCCAGCACCCCAGCCAATGTAGCTGATTGGCTTCTTCCGATCTTCAGCTCGATTGGGGAGAAAGCGACCAGGATCCCACTTGTTGGGTTCGGTATAGATTGTGGGGTCAAAATGCACGTCGTCAACATGGTAGATCTGTACCTCTTCCCTGTCAGTCCTGTCAGTCCACACAGGAGCCTCTACAGTACGGGAGTACCGACAGTAAAAGCATCCTTCGGGATGATTTCCTTTGTTTCGCCGATGGGCAGATCCCTGCCGCTGAGGTTCTTGCGGAAGGCGGTGCCTACAAGCTGGAACCGGATGGTCTCTCGCAGGCAGATGTCGATGATGGGGAACCCAGACTCCCAGTCGTTGATGGTGAGAGTGCTCAAGATGTCGGCGGGTGTCTGATCTGCGCTCGTTCGGTGCTTGGCGACAGCGGTATCGACTTCTTGGCGGACTTTTTCCATCCAGCCGGGATTGTTTGCGAGTTCGATGAAGAGCCAGGCCGAGTTGATGCCGCTGTTCAATTGCCCGGCGAACAAGGCGCCAATGACGAACTGGGCAATGGCCGGTTGGAACACACACTTGGGTTCAACTCAGAGGCGAAGATACTTACGGTCAAGATCTTGACAACGCTGTCGCCTTGATCAATGAGATACTGTAGGGCATTATCCCCACGGACGCCAGCCTTCTCTCGCTTGTCCACAATCTTTTGGAGAATCATGTACAGCTGAGCACCGGCAGCTATGCGCTTCATATGTGACAGAGTCGGCATCCAGGGAAAGATGATCTTGGTCGGCGAGGTGGAGTTCTCGATCTTCTCGAACAGGTGCAGTGTCCTGGTGAGCAGCTTCTGGTACTCAGCAATATCGTTGGCCCCCACCATGCGCATGGTCAGCCGGTATACAATGCGGTAGATGTCCTCGAAGGGGTCCATGACCTTAGTCGGGACCGCGGCTAGGCGCTCGCAGCTGCTGCGTATGTCACCTGAAAGCAGCTGCAGTCTCTTGACTACGTTTTCCTTGCGTAGAAGACCGGTCACCGTGTGGTTAAACCAGGTGGAGAAGCCCTCGCCGTCCGTCTTGTCCATTTCGATCTTGGGCTGGCTGGTAAAGAGGGTGGCGTAGCTATAACCGGTGTCAGTCTAGGTAGTAACCAGTATCCCTGCTCTGTCCAGTAACCGTACCCCTCAGGCATGTTCAATTCCTTGTTCTCGAAGAAGGCCTTGCGGCTCTGCTCGCCTGATAGGGCCACGATGCGGTGCTTGCCAATGTAGAATCTGAACTGTCCGGAAGGGCTCTGATGAATGCCATCGAGATAGAAGTCCCTGCGTGCCGAGAAGAATCTCACGACACCCAAGATCGGATATCCTTCAGCAAGCCGCTTGGGGGAGCCCTTGGGAAAACCGGGCCGCCAGACAAGCCAGCCGATAGCAAAGCAAAGAGTGGCAAGCAGCATAGCGTAGACGCTGGCGATCAGGTTCTTGTAGTTGAGGAGGAGCAGGCCGATCATGGCTACGGATTCATCAGTTTGGGACTTCTCAAAGCTGTGAAGAGATGGGGGAGGTCCAGATGGTATGAGTTGTGTTAGGTGAACATCGCTGCAGTCGCGTCTAGCACAAAAGTGTTCTCATGTCATATTGCGTTCTGTCCCCCTCCCGAAGCGTCCGGTTGGTATCCCATGACGTCTGAAGCGGGGGTTCTTAGCACCAAACATCCGCCACAAAGGCATTTTTTTGTTCTTTTTTTCCCTCCCTCTCCTCCCAAATCGATCACAGCCTGACTTTACATGCTCAAAATCGAGGTGGGTGGTCGGCGCGACGGCCTGACACTGTCATGCTGCCTACGGCTCGCCGCGCCGGAAATCGCCAGAGCCGTTGATGTTGCCACAGCAACCACAAACCAATGACGTAGCCAACGGCCGGGACGGGCCCGGCCAGCATTGGGAGACCAGCGACAATTTGCAGAAATAACCTGGAAAGCGGAGTGCTAAAAATTGCTATAGGCGATTGCATTCCATTACTTCCAGAGGAGATGCATTGCGCAGATGGAGCATGCTGCCTTGCTCATGCTATTCGGCAGTGGGGCATTGATGGTTTGGCGGATGTGCTGCTCGGGAAACTACTGCCAGGTGGGCCCGGCACCCATCGCTTGTCGCAGCGGGGTAACGTCAGCACTCAAACCCCTGTCTCTCTGTGTTGCAAAGGGGACACCACTGAACACTATTTCAAATTGTTGTATAATGACCTCAACTTGCAACACTGCAAGTATTTTGTGCTTTAAGTTTGGCGACCATCGACCTAAAATCATCACTCAATACAACAATCAACTTTACCGTTACTCCGAGAACGTTATCATCTTGTCCACCGGGTGTTAGTTTTACAGGCACTTCTCTCTGCAATAACCCAGGCCCAACGAATACCATGTCTCTACACCCGGATTCCACTGCGGCCGAGCTGCCTTTTTCGACATTCCAACTGATCCCGGAAAAAGATACTACCGGAGGGGTCTTTAGGACTAGCCGGCCCGAGGGCCCAGCCAGTCCGGAATTCCTGAAATACTTGAAGTAAGGTGCCGTTGAGGTTTCGTGTAAAACAATTGACATCGCGTATAGAGCGTTCGGATCCGAAGACGAAGAGATGAAAGATCTCTACGCCATGCTAATCGTCTTTGATTTACGATTCGATACTATCACGTCTAAGCGCCGTATTACGGAGGCTACCGTGACTTTCACCTTCACACGAACGAAGGATACCAACCCGATCAATATCTACGGACTCTCCCTATATGGCAACCTGAGCGTTTTGCCTACATGGGCGGTAGAGATGACAGCATAGAACCTGCTTCTGAGGCTCGGTATATCCGCCTACCTAGCTACCGTACTCGCCTCGTTTGGACAATATAGTGAAGCGGAGTCATCACTCCTCAAGAAAACACACACCAAAACCAACCACACCACCCACTCAACAGTGTGTCATGTGGATAACGGATGCACGTCAACACGCGCAGAAAAGGCAAGGAAAGGATGCAGTTTGCTCCGCGGTTATCGCCTCAATCACGATTCCAAGACCTGTCCCCGTCTGGTCAGGTGAAGAGGGATCACCACATCATTGCGGCTGCGGAAGGAAGTGGGCTGAACGCAAGGTTGATATTGCTGGTGGGCTTGGTGTTGACAAACTTTGTTGCCCCCTGAAAACGAGGCTGGGAGGTTGAGCTCCCCTAAATACAACGACTGCCCTGCAGTCACGGAAAGCACGGCAAAACAGAAAATCCGGACCCACTCCGACTGGCCAGAGGGGCAGCGGTGCGAGGGCATCTCCCTGAACCAATAGAGCGCTTACCCAATTCATTAGCGGCTTTTCGAAAGTTATCGGGCGGGAAAGCGACAACCAGGCTATATAGACTCTCCTGGAGAACGACTTCGCTGATGAAGGCATGCCTGCTTTCATGAGAGTGGCCATCTTGCTAGGAAAGGATAGCCTCGATCCCTTTCAGTGTTCTGTCGGTCTCCGGGCGTCTTACGACTCTAAAACGGCGCTTGGCTCGGTGTTCTCGAGGGCTCGACATAACAGACCTTATATATTCAACCCGTAGCACAAGTCGGTATATAGACTCAAGAGGTATAACGAGGGTAACCTCGGCAACGAGGATCTGAGTATCTTATGTGACATTATACCTATCAACGAGTAGAAGAATTCGGAGAATACGGGCTATAATGGCAAGAAAGGGTCTAGGACAACTGAAGCCAAATAGGGTTGGACTCTTTCTTATCTCCTTTCTCTTCAGTTTCTTTTTACTTCACCCTAATAACGGCCAACGAAAAAAAGAAAATCTCGTCCCCTCCTGTTTAGGTTTTAATTAGTTGGTTATTCTTTTTTCATCTTTTCCTCTAACTATTCTGTTGCTTTTGTTGGGGTATGGGGGGGGAGTGAGGATGGCATGGGGAGTTGATTTGTGGGAGGCGAACCTGATAGGGGGTGGTGCTGATGAGGAGAACAACAGGAGCGCAGCCGGCGTGGGTTTCCCGAGTTTAGCGACGGTGGTAAGCAGGCGGGCAAGCAGCGGCCGACATTTGTCGACATGGATCCGCCCGAGCATATGAAGCAGAGGTGAGTGCGGTGAGGGGGACGTGGTTTAAGGGTGGTGCTGACGGCATGGTTGGTAGGGGCATGGTGCAATTGTGGTTCGCCCCCGAGAAGATCAAGTCGATGCGGCCGTACATCGACAAGACTGTCAACAAGCTGCTGGACCAGACCATTTCTCGCGGGTGCGCCAACGGGCCGGTGGATTTGGTCGAGGAGTTTGCGCTCCCGGTTCCGTCATATGTGGGTTCCATTCATGTCACGGTGGGCTGGCACCAGACGGGGGACCGCTGTGCCGACACAGGCAGATCATCTGCACCATGCTTGGTGTTCCTCTTCACGATCTCGAGTTCTTGACGCAGCAGAACTCGATTCGGACTAACGGGAGCTCGACGGCCCGTGAGGCGTCTGCTGCGGCCAGGTAGGTGGTTCCCGCCAGGAGTTCTACTCGGGGATGCAGCTGACCGATACTAGTGAACTCATCCGCTACCTCACCGAGCTTGCTGACAAACGCGGCAAGGAGCCCAAGGACGACATCATCAGCCAACTGATGACGGAGCAGGTCAAGACGGGCAATCTCGACAAGGCGGATGCCGTGCAGATTGCCTTCCTGCTCCTTGTTGCGGGCAATGCGACCATGGTTAACATGATCGCGCTGGTGAGTGCAGTCCGAGTACACGCTCGTGACATCAGCTGACGCGGCCATAAAAGGGCACCGTGACGCTGTTTGAGCATCCTGAGGAGCTGGCCGAGCTGAGGGCTGACCCGACCATTGTGCTCTCAGTGCCGAACGTTTAAACACGACTTCTTCATTCAAGGGCTTGGACCTATCCAGCAGCATGTTTGGTATCACCATGGCTGTTTACCCCCTCGCAGGCCAGATAGCGCTCTTCAAACCCCAGCCCGAGGGGATGCCCAGCATAGCGATGCCGAGATGCCGCATCGTCCTCACCGTCCTGCCGAAATTGTGGACAAAGGAGCGCCGGTCGCGGCGGAGGACTGAGGATCAAGCGTGCAAGCATACGATAATACGCCGCCCGTCGCGGAAAACGGGGAGTCGAGTCTGTAAACACAGCCCATTGACGGTTCGGCTTCGGTAATGGCTCCAAAGATGCAGCAGCAATCACTGCCCGCCCAGGTGAAGCCGACGATTCAGGAGCGGTACGTACCGCCTATGCACTACGACGAGGACCTCTCGTCCTATGATGAGCACGAGCGGTCCAATACGCCTGTATACCCGCCGCCGCCCGAGGAGACGATGGTGTAGTCCTATGGGGCCGTTCCGGGCTGCCTGCCCGTGTCGACCGAGACGTATCCGGAATCCCTTTTGTAGCTGCCCGTACCCGTAACGCTGCCGCCCATACACACTTCGGCGATACCATCACGCGCGAGATGGCCTACCCCGGCGGGTCGATAGACAAAGCTATCCCGCTCGACATGGACGCAATGGACGCAGATTCTCACGAGCCCTGGATCCTTAACTTCAAGGACAACCCCTGGCTCTGGGAATGGTGGGGATTGGCATGGTGCCCGAAGATGCTGGCCTGTTCATCCCTCCTCACACTCTGACCTCCATGGTGGTCAGCCACTGCGAACATACCCGAGATTCGAACTCGTTTGCGGACATTGAGACACACATAGCTCATCCGCCCGCCACCGTGTGAGCTTTTTAGCCCATGTCGGATGCGGAAGGACGGCCTTCTGGTTCCCAAACGAGTAGCTTCACAAACTCGTCCTTGAGGTTGTCCGGGAGATGGCCAGCGAAACTTGCGGATGGCCTTGCGCCGCGCATCTCCTGTTGCACTGCTAGTCCAGATCCTCTATATGAACTCTATTGACAATATTCTCGGAGTCAGACACGGCAAGGACCTGCTCGACAAGCAAATGATGAAGACCGCATCTTTGTTCCGTCTTGGGTCCCCGGAACTGCCGACACCATTTTTCGGGACAGGACTGGCTGAAGGCGTGGAGTTTGAATTTGACGATACCATTATCAACTCCAAAGTCTACCGCCCTATCATGGCCCTGGCGAGGGAGGTTGTGAACAAGAGGAGGAGGCCGCAGTCGATTACGAACCTCAAGAATATAAGCTTCGACTCGAAAGCCCAATCACGGAATTTCCTGGCGCCGATATCCGAGGGTTCTAATGTTGGGAGGAGAGCGCCTGCACCGATCTCTGACACCGACGATGTGGACAGACACTGCCAACGCTGAAGAGGGTATGTAATTAAGTTGCGCTTGGCCCCACCCACCAATAGAGCCCGATGGATATACGGTACGGAGGACAGCAGGCTCGATACGGGAGTGGCAA
>FTEL01009239.1_pt1 | contig 18195 bp, 14 predicted proteins | sample 1658911 | NCBI WGS metagenome assembly FTEL01 (sample SAMEA3914869, study PRJEB12502) | metagenome | biome: forest; material: soil | place: USA | collected 2012-03-12 | depth 0.1 m
CCCCCCCGCCGACCGAGCTGACGGTTCCGCGTGCCCTCGCGTTGCAGGACGAGCAAGACAACATCCTCAAGTGGCGGTTCGGGCTCATGGTGATCAACTCGGACAGCCCGTTCAACGGCGGCTACTTCAAGGCCGAGATGACCTTCTCGGACGAATACCCGTACCAGCCGCCCAAGTTCCGCTTCCTGATCCCCATCACGCACCCCAACATCTACCCGGACGGCCAGCTGTGCATCTCGATCCTGCACAAGCCCGGGGAGGACATGATGTCGGGCGAGGAGGCGAGCGAGCGCTGGTCGCCGCTGCAGGGCGCCGAGAGCGTGCTGCGCTCGGTGCTGCTGCTGCTCGACGACCCGGAGATCAACTCGCCCGCCAACGTGGACGCGGGCGTCATGTACCGCGACGCCCGCCCGGAGTACCTCAAGCGCGCCGCCGGCACGGTCGAGCGCTCGCGGAAGGACGTGCCCGCCGGCTTCGACATGCCCACCAGCTTCGAGGCCGCCCCGCCGCCCAAGCAGGAGAACGACGACGACTTCTGGGCCGCGTCCGACGAGGAGGAGTTCGACTTTGGTGGCAGTGACACCGGGGACGATGACGAGGAGGACATGGACGACTTTGAGGAGGGGGAAGAGGAGGAGGAGGAAGAGGAGGATGAGGACGACGAGGATGACCGCCGGCACTGAGCGACGGTTCCCCCTGACGCTCGGTTCAAGATCACCCCTCTCTCTCCACACGGGACATCTGGTTTCCCCTTTTGTCGTTTTTGTCTTTTTCTCGTTCGTTTTCCTCGGACTTCCCTGGAACATGCATAGCGTTTGGTGATTATTACTGGTGGGCGTTTTACGGTCACGTCCAGGGGCAAGAAGGGGCCAAGAAGGGTGGTGGTGGTATGTGGTTGAATCTGCGCGAGAGATGGTTTGGCCGGGGACGGCGCATAGGACACGACACACGGGCTCCCGGATACACAGAGCTGGGCAGCGGAGTTTGGGATGGCTTAGGTTTTGCTTGTGGCAGGGAAGACGTTGGGTTTGGGGGATTTTAAGAGATGGTAGATTTCATTCATCCCTACTTAATCCACTCGAGACGTTGAGACAAACACCGCTGGGCCATTAATGGGTGTGCAGGAGATGGTATGGTAGACGGCGGCTGAAGGAGGACGGGTTCGGCATCGCAGCGCGGAAGCAGTGGTAGCACAGTGCACCTTGCTGTCTTCTGACCTTGTCCTTTCCCTCGCCCAAAGCCGTGACTCTCGTTGCTGAATGTTGAATGCATTGTCACTTGATATCAGCTACTAGCCACCCCTCGCCGATGTTCTAGTCCTACTGTGCCTGATTTGTGTAGCGCACTCAGCATCTTGTGCACATTTGGGTTTGGATGCTGGTGGAGAGGGGCATCCAGCCCACTTAACTTAGTGCACTGTGGGCACTCGCTCAGCTAAGCGCGGGGCAATAGCAGTGCTGCAAGGATGTCACAGCAACTCCGCGTGCCGCCGCCAGTGAGTGTGTGGGACCCCCTGCGTGGCCCCGCCAAGAGCCCAAGCAGCAAGCTTGCCCTCCCCCAAAGCATCCCTCCATCTTGGACAGACAGACAGCGGCTCAAAGCGGTGCATCCTCGAACTCCCAAGGCACATGTCCTCCCTCTCCATGGCAAGCCCTGGCACCTTCACAACGGCAATCCTCGCCATGCCTCACCCATAAACCTTGCCCCGTGTTATTTTCCTGACGCTATTGATCAGATCGCTTCCACTTCTCCGCAAACACTGAGGAGCCCGCTAGCTGGTAGCTCGCAGGCCAAGGACCGGCATCCCACGACGCCCAAGCCCACCTTCAACACCCAGAACGAACCCCAACAAAGCTCCCCCGCCATTGCTCCAACCCGGCTCCGGCCTGCGGCTCGCCCTCTATTGCATTTCTACCGACCGACCTACAAAACCAATATTCCTTCCCAGCACGACCTTACACCCGCCTACCTACTCATTCCCAGTTGCAACACACCGACCCCGTCCCCCCCCTCCTCTGCTTCGTCTGATGGCAGTTTGACAGCCTCGAATCCGCCAACACCCAAGATCCTCCTCCAACGGCCCAGCCACAGCCCCCACTGCGCGCGAGCGGGACGGCCAAGATGGCATCGGTGTCTGCGGAGGATGTCGAGATGGTGGTCATGGTCACTGGTTTTGAGGACCGGGCCATGATCACCAATGCGCTCCAGGGACACGGCAATGTCGAGGGCGTCATCAACGAGTACCTCGATGACCCGGACAAGGTTGGCCCCCACCAGCCATATTAATACATTTATGCCACCCCGCGGCGGCTGACTCTGTTGCAGTTTCGAACCCGTTATGGATGGGACGAATCTGCCTTCACCACGGGGCGCGAGGGAGAGAATACAGTGGGAGCCAGCGCGGCCGGTCCTGGTACGCCGTCCTGTGCTCCGTTGAAACCCCAACTGCATGCAGCAGACGGATGATGGATGGGTGCTGACGAGATGATGGCTAGCCTTCACGATACACCCGCCTGTTATTTACGGGACCGAACCGCACAGCTTCTACGGGGCGCCGTCGCGCCCCCCCTCGAGGGTTAATAACCGATCGCCCATGACCCGTCTCGTCGATGCCACCGCGGGCGAGTACAACACGGACGCACCGAGCAACCGGCAGGAGGAGGAGGACCATCTTATGCGGGCCATCAACGAGTCTCTGACCGCCTCGGGCGTGAAGAGCCTCCCGTCCTTCCCCCTGCCGCCCCGTCCGCAGCCCCAGCAGTCGGGCATCACCAACAACGGGGACCCGTCTTCGGTATACTTTGGCCCGGCCAACCGTGAAGACTACGACCCGAACCAGTGGGCCATGGTGCCGGTGTCAAGTCATGATAAAGATCCCGATCCGTCTCTGAGAGTTCGACAGCCTGGGGCTCCAGTCCTGCTGCGCTGCCGCCATGACATCAACTGGAAGAAGCACCGCATCGGCGCCCTCCTCATGATCTACCAACAAATCCCCGCCGCCCGCAATGCCCTCCTGCAGTGCGGCGAACCCCCCGCGTACGGGTACGGCAACAAGAGCGATTGGTGGCAAGGCCAGCCGATGCCGGTGCCCGGCCAGCCCGACACGGGTTGGACCGACGACTCATCGCTGTCCTGGTCGGACGAGCTGCATCGTTTGATGGCTTTCCTCGAGGCGACAGAGCGAGCATACGGGACAGCCGACGTCCTCGCTCGTGCGAAGCATCCCAGGACCGGCGAGACAGGGGAGTCGGAGAGGGACTTCTTCCAAAATCTGTTCGAGTCGCGGCGTCGCGGCCTCACTGTCGAGCACAATGACGTGTTTACTTCACCAGTCGAGGTTTTGGACATCGACGAGGTTCGCGTACAGGGTGAGGACTCATTCGCGATCCTGGACCTCCAGTGCGGCAAGGACGAGGACGGGCTGTCGTGTCAGAACATCTACAGTGCCATGGATCGCGTGTTCTTGGCCGACTCGAAAGTGGCGAGGGAGGACTTGAACGCCGCGCGGATGGCTTGGATAACTCAGCCCTCCGAGATCTTCACCTGCCGCATTCAAGCAGACGACGGCCTGGCCAGCCCGATCGACCTCCCCGAGACATTTTATTTGGACAGGTACCTGAAGTTTCACCGTCAACAGCTCGTCCAGCTGCAGCTGGATTATGTGAAGTTGAGCAAGTACTACGTCGCCAATGCGGAAAAGGAGGCACAGTTGGTCAACTGGGTCAATCCCCAGACAAACAAGCCCTACGATCGCAGGGTCATCGTCAAGGCCGGCGTCGAGCGCTGCCAGGACAAGATACGGAGGATCAAGAACCGTGCGTTCTGGAGGAAGCACGAGCAGGCACCTCCCGAGGCTGAGGAGCAATACTACCTGCCGGATCACGTCGGCGAGCCGGACCTGCTGCCGGACGAGGCCGCCGTCGTCGCGCACTACGAGGCCAAAATACGAGAGCTGGAGACTGACTTGGCTGAGAAGGACCGGATTATGAAGGGTATGATACATGTACCCCGCCACTAGATATTGCGCGGTTGCTGACTCTGATATTGTCTCAGAACAAATCATACCAGAGAGGCAGAAGATCCAAAGGATCTACGACAAGATGACGTCGCTTTTCACGGTGCCGTCGGCGGACGAGAAGTGGAATCCGAGACACAAGTACACGCTGCGCGGCGTGGTGAACGAGCCGAACACGGTCTTTCAGAAGCTGCGGCGTGCGCCGGCTGAGGGCGCGCCGCTGGTAGAAGTGGCGGAAGTCCCGGCGCCAGAGGAGAGCTGGTGGAAGATATCTTTCAAGACGGAGGATAATACGGTTGAGCATACGGTAAGTGGCACTTTCGCATATGGGACGTTGGTTGGTGCTGACTTTCGGTAGCCTGTGGCGTTCGAAACCGTCCTCCGCGAAGGCTGCGGGACGGGTTGTCAACCCCTTCTCGTCTTCGCAACGGACAAGGCGATGGAAGAGGAGAGCATCCCCCTCTCGGACGCCCTCAAATCCTTCGTCCGCCTCGACAACCGCCACTTCAAACAAGAACTCACCCAATCCAACCGGCTCGGCCACAAGCGCACCGCCGGCCTCGGCGACGGCTCCCAGTCCAAACGCCTGCAGCGCTCCGCCAGCATGGACTCGCTTGCGACCAACCACGCCTCGCTCGGCGACTTCGACGACGACATGCGCGACGCGCCGTTCGACACGGACTCGATGTTCGGCGTCGCCACCCCCGACATGATGATGATGGCCGGCGCGGCGCCCCAGGACGAGAGCATCCCCGACCTGGTCGAGTTCCCCGCGCCGCCCGTGACGGTCACCCCCGTCCGCCCGTCGTACGCCAGCGTGCTGGAGATGGACAGCGGGGTGTCGCCCGCGCTGGCGCAAGTTTCGCTGCAGGATGCGAGGAACAGCGGTAACGGTGGTGGTTCTAAGGCCCCGGAGATGCAGGAGCGGCCTAACACGCTGTTTTTTACGCGGTCGAATAGCGCGGGTGTGGTGAACGGTGGGACGGTGAAGGGGGTGGGCACGATTGTGGAGGAGGACGAGGAGGAACCGCTCATCGATCTGAGTGACCCGCATGATCCCACGCCTGGCTCGCGGGCGAAGGTGAACGGCGCTTAGAAGGCTGCTGATTCACCAGAGAGCCGTGGGAAGGAGCCGGGCGTGGGGGAGGACGGGGAGGAGCTGCTTATTGATCTGAGTGACCCGCTCGATCCCGTGCCTGGTCCGGGGGCGAAAGCGAACGGCGCTTAGAAGGCTGCTGATTCATCAGTGGGAGGGGGGAAGGAGCCAGTGGTCAAGGGAGGTGGGGGAGAAGTGGTGAGGGAGAGGTCGGTGTCTGTGGCGTCAGTGTCGACTTCGACTTCGACTGAGGAGGAGGATGAGGATGAGGATGAGGAGGGCGCGGCCCATTCGGATGGGGCGGAGGACGAGACAAGGGCGAAACCATCGTTGCTGAAGCGGTTTTGGAAGACGTGGTGGTGTCGTGGGGAGTGAGGCATGGAGGGATGGGGGCGTTGGGGTCTTGATTTCCCCGTTGGGTTGATTGGCTGGCTGGGTTGGTTTGGGTTGCATGCATGCATTCATTGCATTTGGTGGTGTGGGTTTGGGGGCAGGCAGGTTGGTTGTTTGGGTGGGTTGGGAGGTTGGGTGCGTTTTAGACAAAGCGTCCATTCTTCTCTCTTGAATGAATGTTTAATGAATGGCCCGAGTACCTAGGCAGGGCAGGGCAGGACGGGGCAAAGGGGGTTTGTTTGGGAAGCAGCACTTCGGGGATTAGCACACACACATTACATTGGTCGGATGATGGATGATACCCCCCCTGGCGCGCGCTTTCTTGGGAGCATGAGCATGTTGGAGTATGTGTGCATGTATGGTTGGTTGTATGGGTGGGATGGGTAGGAAATGGGGATGGGGGGGTTTGACGGGGCAGACAGCGGGATTGTGAGAGTAAAACAAATGGAAATGGGTGAATCCCGGGGTTGAGTGTGGCTTGTTGAATAGGTGTGGTTGAGGTGGTGTGGTGTTGTGGACATCATCAACCAGCGCCAACCTGCGCGGAGAGCAGCACCGCTGAGCTGCATCAAATCCATGTCTCACCACACTCTGGCTGCAACCCAAACCCGCGCAAACCAACACCCCAACACAATCACAATCCATTTAAACTGACAGCTTCAAAAAGCTAAAAAGGCATCACAATCCTCGCCCCAACCCAAGGGAATGGAAGAGAAACCAGCAAAAGATTTGAAGCTTTGCGACGTTCAAGAATCGAACTCGAATCCTACGCAGGCCAGAGGGGGTTACACAAGGTAGCCCTTTATGGGAAGCGTAGATGCTAACCATTACACCAACGTCGCTTCTTCCGCTTTGGTTGGAATAAGCTTTGGAAAGAGAGGCATATATTTCGGGCCGGGCTCTGCCGAGTGCCGGCTGATGGGCACAGGGAGGGATATTTGGCGCGGGGGGGGAAGGTGGAAAGGGGTTTCAGGGGAGGGGAGGGGTAGGAGGGGTTTGGTTGGTTGGTGCGTGGGATGAGGGAGACATGTGGATGAACCCCACCTTGGCAGTTGGGGGTAAATGGACTGTGGGTGTTCCTCGACTGGAGGGTCCTTGTGTATTGGGCGCATGGCCGGGTGAGGATGTAACCGGGAAGGGAAACATACCAGGTACAAAGTGAAATGTAGTGATGTTTTGGGGGCATAAAAGTGCTAAGTGAGAATGATTTTAGAGTCCTCTGTGAAAAGCAGGGAGGGAAAAACAAGGACGAAGAAAATCCGATCTGGTTTGGAGCTTGAGAGCTGCGGATAGCTTCCTGATTCAGACTCGGCTTGGTCGGTTTAGCACCAGAATCACACCCGCAGCCAAAGAATTCGAGAGAAGGACTGCGGGGCAGCTTCAGCAAAGTGGTGCCAAGCCGGTGAGCTTCTGGATCGATCCACTTCAGATACAGATTACCAGATCGGAAGCAGCCTGACGAGAGCCTCGATCGCCGTTGCTTCCTTCCCAGCTCCTCACCCGGTAGAGTCCCAAACGAACAAAAGAAGGCTCAGGGCAGGCAAGAACAGACAGAGACCAGGCAGACAACCGGCCAGACCCTCCCTCTCTCCCTCCCGCGGAGGCGCCCTTCCACTCTCCGACATCAATCGACCGCCTTCGAGCAAACAGTTGCCCGAGACAGTTGCCCGAGACCCGAACAAGAACACCCTCAGCCAGAAGAATACCCAACACAAATACATACCCAGCACAACCGCCACAATGTCGACCTCCAAGATCGACAAGATCATCGCGCGCCTGCAGAAGCGCATCGCCGAGGGCGCCTTCGAGGAGCAGTACGAGGCCGGGCAGGAGACGCGGCTGGTGGCGGCGCGGTACACCAAGCAGGGCAACTGGGCGGCGGCGGTCGACATCCTGTCCAACGTGTCGCAGGCGCTGCTGCGGGCCGGCCAGGGCGGTAGCGGCGGCGACCTGGCCGTGCTGCTGGTGGACGTCTACCGCCAGGCGGGCCAGAAGCCGGATGGTGCCTCGCGCGGGAAGCTGTTGGCTTGTTTGAGGTTGTTTGATAGAGCTGAGCCGACGAGGAAGAAGTTTATTAAGGAGATGTTTGAGTGGGTTTTTCTTTTTGTTATTATCTGTCTGGATGGGTTGTTGGCTATGTACCGGGACCGCAGCTGACACTCGACGCCGACAACAGGTGGTCCAAGAAGTTCGGCGACTACCCCGCCGGCGACCCGGAGCTGCACCACGTCGTCGGGTCGCTCCTTGCCGAGGAACACGAGGCCGAGGAGGCAGAGCGGCACCTGATCTTCGGCACCAAGGACTCGGCCGAGGTGCTCAGCCGCATGGAGTACGAGTGGTTCAAGGAGGACGACGCGCACACGGCGCCGCTTTACTGCGCGCGTGCGGTGCTGCCCTATCTGCTGGTGGCCAACCTGCGCGCGGCTAACGCGTCGTACCGCACCTTTGTCAGCGCCCTCGCCGCCGACAACAAGACCCTTGCCGTCCAGGACGTCAGCTCCCAGGGCTCCGACATCCGCGTCTTCCCCAGCCTGCCGCTCCTCAACTTCCTCGGGCTGCTGCTGCTCGCCGTGCAGCGGGGGAGCCCCGACCTGTTCCGCCAGCTTAAGACCAAGTACGGCCCAAGCATCGGCGAGCTGGACGGGGCGTGGGATACCGCTCTCGAGATGATCGCAGAGATGTACTTTGGCATCCAGAGGCCGAGGCAGAGCAATCCGCTGTTCGACATGATGGGGAGCTTGTTTGGCGGAGGCGGCGGTGCGCCCGGCGGTGGACAAAGTCGGCAGGCACCCCGTAGGGTGGAGGCGCCCACGGCCGAGGGATTAGACTGAGCAGTCGGGATGGTGAGAGGGAAACTGGAGGGGATTCGAGCCGAATAATGGGGATGAAAACCACATAATTATCGAGCGCCGGCTCACTGGTGCAGCTGCGAGGGCTGACCGGGCTCATACAGCCAGCTGTCGTCGTCGAGGGCAGCGACTTTGGCTCGCAGGCTTGCTTTGACGGCTTCGAGGAGCTCTGTAGACGATACAAAATGATTGGTCTTAGTCAACGGGTCGCCACCAAGGGGCATGTTTCTCGGGGAGCATGTGCTGCTGCCGTTGCTTCTGCTGCTGAAACTGAAACTGGGGCAAAGGGGGAGCTTGCCTTCAGGTTGCGCCGGCACGCTGTGCTGGCCGATCTGGTGCTGGCGGATGGCCTCGGCCAGGCGCTGCCTCTCCTGCTCGTCCTGGCGCCGCGCCTCCTGGGCTTCCATGTCCTCGGCTTCGTCCAGGGGAAGCGTCGGCGGGTCGCCCAGCTCGATCTCGCCGTTGTGGTCGCGCACCACGATGTCGTCGTCCTGCGTGAAGGCGGTCTGCTCGGCGTGGCCCTGGAACTGCCCGCCGTGGTGGTTGTGTTGGTGCTGGTGGTGACGGTGGTGGTGATGATGCTCGTTTTGGGCGTCGGCGTCCAGATGCAACTCTTCATCGTCTGAGCCTGTGGAGATGGTCGTCGGGCGGCGGGTGAGCTGGCCTTGGAAGAGATTGCGGCGCACCCCGTGAGAGGTGGATGAGGCCATGCCTGAGCGCGGCTTGGAGACGCCGCCTGCGAGGATCCGGGTTGACGGCGCGTGTCTGTCGGCCATGCTGCGGTGGTGGGGTCTACTGCTTGTTTGTAGGGTATGTTCCATACAACTGTTGATGGTGTTGTTGAGAGCCAAAATGTGGGTTGTGGAATGCTGCAGCAGTTATGTTGCAATGAAGTAAACAACTGTGATGGCCATCGCACATGAGTGCGGTTGGCGGGGTAAAAACGCAAGGGTTAGGGTCTGTTGGCGCGTATTCACGTGTTGCCTGTTGTCTCAGCGGTAAGATGGATGTGGTGCCCATGGATGAGATGGGATGGTAGCTTGGGGAAATGAGAATCCGCTGACAGCCAAACCAGCCTCACCCAACTGGCCTCAAAACAATGACATTCTGGTCAGGGAGGGGTCAACTGGCAGGACCGAAGGTACGTACCTCCCCTCTGCCAGGGTGCCGCCATTAAACTGGTCGCGTCAGGAAAGTGGGGCAAGTCACGTAACAAGGGCAGGAGCGCGTCAGCGATATTCTGGGAATGGATTTCGCGACGCCGATTGCTTGGCTCTTGTTCTGAATGCCTGCTTTCAAACTCCACCATCCAACTTCCACCTTCTTGCCTCTAACTCTCTCCCACCCAACCTTCCAACCTTCCACCTTCCACCCTCCAATCTCCAAACCGGCCCACGCGATGCCCGGCGTCCCACAGCACCGGCTTTCATGACTTAAATGATTTGATTCCATCCGAGTCTTCCTCCACTCGATACTCCGGTCTGCCCGGTTTATTCGTTTGTTTCTCTTCCTCCCAAAACATCCCAACCCATCGACATCACCGCCACCATGCCCGGCGCCACTCTGCCTCAGAAGCGCGTGTTCGGCGAGGCTTCGAGCGCCCGCCGAAACATCGTCGCCACCCCCGTCTCGTCCAAGAAACGCCGCCTCGACGAGCCCTCCTCCTCCCCCGCGCGCCTCATCCGCAGCTCCCAGAACGATGCCAGGAAGCTTGGCTCGAGCCAGCAGAAGAGCACCTTTGAGAGCGAAGTCCTCGAGCGCATGAGCCAGGACATCTCGGGCCTCAAAGAGAGCAACGCCGAGAAGGACCAGGTCTGGGATCGCCCTCCCGTGCCCGCCGACTTCAACGCGGAAAAGGACAGCCTCTGCTTTCAGTCAATTGAGGCCGAGGAGGGCACTATCGCTGGCGGTCAGGCCACCGTGAAGCTGTTTGGCGTTACCGACAATGGCAACTCCGTCCTGTTGCACGTCAAGGACTTCAAGCACTACCTCTATGTCGCCGCCCCGATATCCTTCACTGCCGACGACTGCCCCAAGTTCCGCGCCTACCTCGAGACACAGCTGGCCATGCACCAGCCCGTCATCCATTCCGTCGTCATGACCATGCGCGAGAACATCTACGGCTTCCAGGGCAACACCCAGAACCCATACCTCAAGATCACGGTGAACGACCCGAAGCAGATCAACAAAGTCCGCACCGCCATCGAGCGGGGCGACGCCAACTGGAAGGGGATGTGGAAGAGCTCCGATGGTACTATCATGACCTACGATAACATCCAATATCTCCTTCGGTTCATGGTTGACTGCTCCGTACGTATTGCGCTTCGCTGTCGCCGGTTGCAGATAATGGAACGCTGGCTAACAGTCGACTTCACAGATTGCAGGCATGGCCTGGGTTGAGGCACCGGCCGGCCGGTACTCCCTCATGACCGACAAGCAGTCCAACTGCCAGATCGAAGCCCAGATCAGCTACCGGGATCTGATTGCCCACAAACCGGTCGGCGAATGGTCCAAGATGGCCCCCCTGCGGATCCTCTCGTTCGATATCGAATGCGCCGGTCGCAAGGGCATCTTCCCCGAGGCCAACCACGACTCGGTCATCCAGATCGCCAACATCGTCACAAAGTACGGAGACAAGAAGCCCTTCGTTCGAAATGTCTTCTGCCTCGACACAACAAGCCCCATCGTGGCCACCCAGATCCTGTCCTTCGAGAAGGAGGAGAAGATGCTTTCGTCCTGGCGGGACTTCCTCAACAAGGTGGACCCGGACATCATCACAGGCTACAACATTGCCAACTTCGACTTTCCCTACCTCCTCGACCGGGCCAAGCACCTCAAGGTTCACGGCTTCGAGTACTGGTCGCGCACACACGTCAAGTCGGTCTCCAAGGAGACCAACTTCTCCAGCAAGCAGATGGGCAACCGTGACACCAAGGCTACCAACACCAACGGCCGTCTCCAGCTCGACTTGCTGCAACTGATTCAGCGTGATCACCAGCTCCGCAGCTACACGCTGAACTCGGTCTGCTCTCACTTCCTGGGCGAACAGAAGGAGGATGTCCATCACTCCATGATCACGGAGCTGTTCGAAGGAACGCCCGAGTCAAGGCGCCGACTGGCTCTCTACTGTCTCAAGGATGCCTACCTCCCTCAGCGCCTCATGGACAAGCTGTCGTGTCTCGAAAACTACACGGAAATGGCCAGAGTCACGGGCGTCCCCTTCAATTTTCTGCTTGCGAGAGGCCAGCAAATCAAGTTCCTCAGCCAGCTCTGCCGAAAGGCCCTGGAGCAGAAGCTGGTCATCCCCAACGTCAGGTCCGAGTCGTCGGAGGAGCAGTACGAAGGTGCCACGGTCATTGAGCCGACCAGGGGCTACTACGATGTCCCCATTGCCACCCTGGATTTCGCCTCGCTGTACCCCAGCATCATCCAGGCCCACAACCTCTGCTACACGACCCTCATCAAGAAGAGGGACATTGAGAAGTGGAGCTTAGTCAAGGATGAGGACTACATCGTCACTCCCAACGGCGACATGTTTGTCACCACCAAGAAGAGGAAGGGGTTGCTGGCGCAGATTCTGGAGGAATTGCTCTCGGCCAGAAAGCAGGCGAAGCGGGAGCTGGCCGCCGAGACGGACCCCTTCAAGAAGGCCGTGCTGAACGGTCGGCAGCTCGCCTTGAAGATCAGCGCCAACTCTGTCTACGGCCTGACGGGTGCGACAAACGGCAAGCTTCCCTGTCTCGAGATTGCCAGCAGCACGACCAGCTTCGGCCGCCAGATGATTGAGAAGACGAAGCAAGAGGTGGAGGCGAGATACTGCATTGCGAACGGCTACTCGCACGATGCCCAGGTCATCTACGGTGATACCGATTCCGTCATGGTCAAGTTCGGGACCCAGGACCTAGCCGAGGCGATGAAGCTCGGCGAGGATGCCTCCCAGTTCGTCTCGGGCAAGTTCGTCAAGCCCATCAAGCTCGAGTTCGAGAAGGTCTACTTCCCCTACCTCCTTATCAACAAGAAGCGTTACGCGGGGCTCTACTGGACCAAGCCTGAGAAGTATGACAAGATGGACACCAAGGGTATTGAGACGGTCCGTCGTGACAACTGTCTGCTGGTGCAGACCGTGATTGAGAAGGTCCTGCGGATGATTCTCATTGACCGGGACGTGCCAGGTGCTCAAGAGTAAGTTGGATCCCCTCAGCGTCTACTTGATTTTGTACTGACTGGCCTCTTTCACAGGTACGTCAAGGACACAATCGCCGATCTCCTGCAGAACAAGATCGACATGTCCAAGCTCGTCATCACAAAGGCCCTGACCAAGGACGACTACGCGGCCAAGCAAGCGCACGTCGAGCTCGCGCAGAGGATGAAGAAGCGTGACGCAGGCTCAGCCCCAGCCCTTGGTGATCGCGTGGCCTATGTGATGGTCAAGGGTGCGGCGGGCTCCAAGAACTTTGAGCGGTCCGAAGACCCCATCTACGTTCTCGAGCACAACGTGCCCATCGACACCAAGTACTACCTGGACAACCAGCTGGCCAAGCCCCTGGGGCGCATCTTCGAGCCCATCCTCGGCGAGACCAAGGCCAAGTCGCTCCTCACTGGTGCGCACACACGCGCCATCTCAGTGGCGGCACCGACAGTGGGCGGGCTGATGAAGTTCGCCAAAAAGACGCAGACGTGCATGGGCTGCAAGAAGCCGTTGACGGGCAAGGAGGAGGCCCAGGGTGCCGTGTGCGCCGATGATGCCCCGCGCATTGGCGAGCTGTACAAGAAGACGCTCGACAGGGTGTCTGACCTCGAGGTGCGATTCGGCCGGCTGTGGACGCAGTGCCAGCGGTGCCAGGGGAGCATGCACTGCGAGGTCATCTGCAGCAGCAAGGACTGCCCTATCTTCTACATGCGCATGAAGGCGAAGAAGGATTTGGAGGATGGGAACAAGGAGCTGATGAGGTTTGACTTTGATCAGGCAGCTATTTGGTAGAGGGATGGGTTCGGTCGGGGGTCAAGGGGTTCGGTCGGTCGGTGGCACGGGAAGGTTTTGCGGTTGAACTGCGCTGAGATTTGTTTATTCGATATGAGGCACTGGCGCTTGGGACGATAATGGCATTATATCAATGGATTCTGATTTAAGCATCGATGGGTGTCCTCTATCATGACTGACTGGTATCTATCCCTCTGTGACAGCATCCCTCTATGACAGGCGGCAACTTCACCATAGCAACACAGGAACGAAGGCTGGTCGGACATCGCAACCAAGGCAAGCAACATCAAGACAAGAGAGAGGTAGGTTCTGGATAAAATGATTCAAGGTGAGAGACTAAAGTATCTGAACTCCTTGCACTTGGCCCTGCCAAATGCCCTCCCCTCTAAAGAAGCCCAACTCCAAGGACAACAGCAGAAATAGGAAGCCAGGAAAGATACCCAAGAAAACGCCGAATCCAAACCGCCGACGAAAGCCAACCTTATTATCCAGAAACCTCTCCAATATCCGTACAATATCCAACACTCCTAAAACTCCTATACGCACTCTCCCACCCACTTACACACCCTCAGTACAGCAACTCTCCACCATGAACCATAGCCTTGAACCGATCATCCGGCTCCTCAAACCTGTACGCCTCCCCCCTCGTCACGCGATCCAGCTCCTCCCTCACAAACGGATACACGTCCTTCCATGCGTTGCGCCCCATCCACCCGTCCAGATGCCCATACCCCGGCACCACCTTGCGCTTGTACTCGCCGTCCTCAAACGTCTCGCACAGCGTCTCGTATGTCCGCTCCGTCGCCTCGGGCGACAGCACGGCATTATCCCGCCCGACAAACAACATGATCGGGATCCCCTTCAGCCGCTGGATATTCTCGGGAGTCGTCAACCTCTCAAATTCCGGCCCGTTGGCCATGACGTTCCCGTCATAGCCCATCCGCATCAACAGCGCCAGCTGCCGCATGTTGACACCCCCAAAGAAGCGGTCAATCTGCCTGTGCGTGGCTTCATTCAAATTGTTGTGGTTCCAGCACCGCCCAAACACCAGCGACGCGCGGTGGCACGCCGCGTTGTTGCACATCTCGCGCCGCGACTGCGGGTACAGCCGCAGCAGCTGGTTGAGCGCGCGCTGCACGAGCGTGTCGTCGGGGGAGGTCGAGCAGGAAAACCAGCTGCCGGCGGCGAGGTTGTAGAGCTTGTCGAAGGGGATCGGCCCGGCCATGACCTTGGCCATGTTGGCGGGGCCCCAGACGGGGTTCATGAAGACCTGCGAGCAGGTGATGCCCAGGATCCAGGAGGACGGGATCGTCCCGTCGAGGAGGCCGCACGAGAAGGCCACACTGCCCATGCAGTGCGCGATGGTGTAGATGGGGGCGGGCCCGTGGGCGAAGCGGATGTGCTCGAGGCAGGCGCGCAGGTCGAGGCGCGCGTCGTAGGTGGTGTAGAGCGAGCCGGCGACCATGAGCTGGGAGATGCGGTGGACCGTGATGAAGACGCGGTAGCCGGCACGGGTGAGGTAGTTGACCGCGTTGTAGGGGATGGTCGGGAGGGCGAAGATCTGGTGGTCGACCGAGGCCCCCGGGATCATGAAGACGTTGCGGATGTTGGCAGGGTCGTCCCCCGGGATGTGCGTGGGCTCCCAGATGTGCATGCGCGAGCAGACGCCGTCGGAGGCGACGATGTCGACCGAGCGGGTGGGGGCCGTGGTGTTGACGAAGCCGCTGAAGGTTTGGGTTGGGTATTGGAGGGGGGTGAGGGGCGCGAGGAAGAGGGAGAGGGATTTGCGCGTGAAGTAGGTCAGGAAGCTGGCCGCGCTGATGGTCTTGCGGATGAGACCGCTGCCGGTCGGGGTCATGGTGTTGATCTGGGCGAGGAAGTCGGCGGGTTGGATGTGCATAATGCCCTTGGCCAGGACGGCGCCGCGGCGCCAGGCGTCCTCGTCGTCGAGGTCGACGCACATGCCCGGGACGTGCTCGCTCACCGTCACGTAGAGGGTGCTCGTGGCGCGCCAGAACTGGATCGGGGCCAGCGCCACCGACGAGTCGACCACCTTGTAGCCATGGAAGTGCAACTTGCGGCCGTTGATGCCTGTCATGTCAAAGTCGTAGGTGAGGTTGCGCGTGCCGGGGGCCTTGCTGTTGAGCACGAACAGGTTGAACTCGCCGCGCTGGACCATGAAGGGCGAGCCCGGGATGGACGGGCACACAAAAGTACCCGTCAGCATGCCGCGGTGCTGCGCGTGGCGGACCAGCTCGTTAGTGTCGAAGGCCTGCACGCTGAGGAAGAAACGGGCGCTCTCGCACAGCGACTTGGCCACGCGGTGGGCGAGCTCGTACGTGTCGCGCTTGTCCTCGACCAGGCTGCGGTCGTGGTGGATGAACCCGGACATGACCTCGGTGAAGCCGAAGCCGCTAGCGCTGAGCTCGCGCGCGTTGCGGATCACCTTGTCGGCCTCGCTGATGCTGTCCTGCTCCTCCATGGCGCGGACATGGTCACGCCTGTGCAGCGGCAGCGCGCTGGGTGCTGGGTGCTGCGGCTCGCCCAGCAGGTCCAGGATCGCGTTCTTCTCCTGGCTGATGGTGAGGCCCTGGGAGGCTGCGTAGGCCTCAACGGACCGCTCGGCCAGCGCCGCGATGGTGGCGAACGGGTTGGCCCCAAGCGCCGTGGGGATCACCGACCCGTCCATCACGATCAGGCCGTCGTGTGTCTCGGCGCCGTTGCCCGTGAAGAGCCGGCCCACGTGGTTGGTGACACCAGTCCGCCCGGTGTTGTCTCGGGCCATACAAGCGCCGCTGCGAGAGAGGTTAAAATTAGCGTATTGTTCCGATATGGTAGCACAGCTGGGGCACAGTTGGGAAGGAAGGGAAAAAGGGCTGGGGCGTGTGTGCTACGTTACGTACCCGATGGGATGGACCGTGATCTGCTGGCCGAGCAGCTCGTAAAAGGGGCTCTGCACAAAGGTGCCGCCGACGGCCTCAGTGGCTTCCTGGAGCAGCTTGCTCAGCTTCTTGACGTGATGGCTTCGCGCGACGCCCAGGAATTCGAGCGTCGGCTTGTCGTCGTTGAGGGTCAGCACGGCTTGGTTGCCTGCCGGGGTCAGTCAGCATTGAGGTTGTCTAGGATTCAGGGGCTTGGGCCTTGGGTCTTACTATCGTGAGACATGACCAGGTAGACCTGCGTCTTCTCCACCGCCCCGTTCTTAAAATACGGCCCCAGGAACCTGCTGCCGTACCGAGCCATGGCTGCCTGCGTCTTCTGGGCGAGCGTCTCGTTGGGCTCCTTCTTGCCCGGCATGAGGTCGAGCATGGCCTGGAAGAAGGGGGTGAGTGCGTGGGGGATGGCGCCCTCCTCGATGACGAAGCCGTCCAGGGGGTTCTCGTTGCCCTCCCGGCAGTCGATGACGCCGGTGATGGTCGGGCCGATGGGGTTGTACGGGGAGGGCTTCTCCTTGCCGATGGCGTTGGCATTCTCGTCAGTGTTGTAGCTGCGGGGGAAGCGGTTGGTTAGCAGGACCCCCCTATCCAGTTATACAAGGGCAACTCACCCAAACGCCAACATATCCCCGTTCCCGCTCATGTTCTGGCCGACGAGGTCGCTCATCTCAAGCCCCATGGCCTTGCTCCTCAGCAGGATTTCGGTCGAGGCGATAGCACCAGCACCCAGGAAGACGGCCTTCTTGGCGTGCACCCACATGAGGTCGCCGTGCAGGTTGGCCTTGAACAACCCCCTGTTGCGGCCGTGCCAGGCAAAGTAGACGCGGTAGCCGTCGCCGTTCTTGACCTTCTCGATGTAGCGCACCTCGCACTCGCAGAAGATCTCGGCGCCCCAGTTCCAGGCGTCGGCGACGTAGGTGACGAGCGTCGTGTTCTTGGAGCCGTCGTTAAGGCCCGTCGTATCCTGGCCCGTCAGCGATGACGGCGACATCTCGACGCCGCAGCTGTTGGGCCCGTTGGCGAAGCGCGTCGTCTGGCGCACGCGGCGGAACTTGTCGCCCTTGCCAATCAGCTCGGCCTGCTTCTGGAACAGCTTGAGCTTGGGCAGCTCCGGCCACTCGGCGGGGTACTCTTCGGGCTCGAGGACGTCGGCGACCTTTTTGTAGTCTGTATCGTGTTAGTGTCCTGACTGACTTTCACAGAGGCCCTAGACTGGAGACTCACACTTGTCCAGCTCGTCCACATTCTCCCGAATCTCGGGCGGCCACGCCTTCATGGTCAGTGTCTCCTTGTCCGCCTCCATAAACACATTCGCGTTGATCAAGCTCGTCCCTCCGAGTCCTATTCCATCCGTTAGCAACCAGCCATCTCCTCACCCCTGAACCCCCCCGAAACCCAACCCTCAAAGTAAACAATCCCCCTTCAACAAAACAAAAAGAGACTCAAACTCACCATTCCCTACAAGCGCACTCTGCCCCCTGCCCAAAACCAAATGAAACAACCCCGTCGGATCCCCCCCCTCCACCGCCCACCCCTTCACCCACCCCGGCGCGAACGTCCCCGAACAATGCACCTCCCCGACCGACTCCACACTGCCCGAAGGATACTCCCCGGGCCACTTCTCCCTCCCCCTCTCCAACACACAAACCGACACCCCCTCGGTCCTCGCCATCCGCGACGCCGCCACCCCGCCTCCATACCCCGACCCGATGACTACGACATCGTAGCTCCCCCGGAGGAGTTCGACCGGCTTGGACAGCCGGGGGAAGGGTTGCGTGGCCTCCTGCCGGCCGTCCGTGTAGCCCGAGCGCGGGGAGCGGGAGCGCGACCGGGTTGAGGAGCGGCTGCTGGCGCGGGTGCTGGAGGGGTAGGAGCCGGTGCGGTTGTGGTGGGGGCGGCGGCGTTGCCGCAGGCCCGGGTGGAGG
>FTEL01004919.1_pt1 | contig 18179 bp, 12 predicted proteins | sample 1658911 | NCBI WGS metagenome assembly FTEL01 (sample SAMEA3914869, study PRJEB12502) | metagenome | biome: forest; material: soil | place: USA | collected 2012-03-12 | depth 0.1 m
CCCCCCAACACCCCCCCCCCCCCCCCCCCCCCATCTCCACTCAACCCACATTATTTTATTTTCATTTCCCTGGCCCTTCTTCGACTCTTGTCACCTTTTGTCGGCTTCTTCTCGAGCAAAAGTTGGCGTTTTCCGTTTTTTTCCTTTTTGGCTTGGATCCCGGAGTCCTCGGCACCCTGAACCGATGTTTTTGAGCGGGCGATATCCCCAGCGATGACCCTCTAAGCGGTGCAGTCTGCGACCCTCTCAGTCTCCAAGCCTCCGTTCCGCGTTTCGTTCGTTGCGAGCGCGGGCATCCCGTCGAAAGTCTTGCTCTTTTTTCCCTGTCGGCCCTGCAGTCCCGACAGCCGCGAGCCGCACTTTGCGACCCAAGAGTCCAGGACGCACACACACACCACAACCACACACCACCACCACCACCACCACCACCTCGATCTCTCGAGCACGACCACCACCGGCCGTCGCTCAAGACCGGACATTGTTCCGGACTCGCAACACCACCACCCCGCCTGCCTCCCACCCGCGCAGCCGTCTTGCGAGACCGGCCTGAGATCACCAACCGCCCACCATGCTGATTGACGGAGAAAAGTGGGCGTGCGAGGCCTGTGTGCGCGGCCATCGCGTGAGCAACTGCCAGCATCACGGTGAGTGATTTTTGCCCTTGCACCCTGCATCCTCCTCGCAGCTGTTATTTTTTTCCAATGGCTGCGGTTGCCGGTCTGCGATGCGCTGGCGCAAGCATGGTGCTTGCTGCTTGCTGCGGCTGTTTGGGGGGGGAAGGAGGGGTTTTGGCGGGGACTCCAATCGAGGGGCAGCTGCAAAAGCTCCTGCAGCAAGGGCGCGGCAAACCCTCATCCTTGGTGGGGGCAAGTGCCCGCTTGCGTGCTTCCCTGCTCCCCTGCTTCCCCCTCATCGACAGTCGCCCCCCCAATTTTGCATGCAGGGCAGCTGCACGAAGCTGCACCCTGACCCCCCAAACTCCTCGTCGCGGGGTAAACGGGATCAAAAAAAGAGAGAGAAAATGGAATGGAAAAAAGAGACCAAAAAGGGGGCGCGAAAGGGGGACAGCGAAAAAAAAAACAAAACACAATGGAATAATTGAGACCATGAAAGCTAACGAGTCCGTCTCAACACCGCAGACCGACCACTCCAGCACATCAACAAGAAGGGCAGGCCCGTGTCGCAATGCCAGCACTGCCGCGCCATGCGCAAGTCGCGATCGGCCCACACCAAGTGCGACTGCGGCGAGAAGACGCACAAGTGCGTGCACCTGAGGCCGGCGCTCGAGGGTCACAAGGGTGAGCATTGTCGCGTCTGACTGATCAAGGCTCTGCTCCTCTGGCTCCTGACTCCTGACCTTCTCTCTCTGTTCCGCAGAAAGCTGCTGCTGCAACCACGGCGGTCGCTGCACCTGCTGCTCGCACAAGAGGGAGCCCAAGCTGGACACGGTCCCCGAGTCGGACTCGGACGAGCCCGTCTCGTGCCCCTCCAAGGCCTCCAAGGCCAGCTCGCGCGCCAGGCGCCGCGCCAACACGACAAACTCGGATGCCACGCTGTCGTTTGACGCCAACGGCCACCACAAGCCGACGTATAAGCATGCCAAGGCGTCGCAAAAATGCGGCCCGTATCAGCTGAACCGCGTCAACTCCATGTCCAACGCGAGCAGCCTGAGGAACCGCTCCATGGACGACCTCTACAGCGCCGGCTCGAGCGCCGACTCGACCTCGGCCACCGCCGGCAGCACCGGCAGCGGCGACGGCATTACTCAGGCCCAGCGCAGGTCCAAGTCCGAGGCCACCTCGCCACTCCTGGAAGCCTCGTCCTCGTTTGCCCAGCTCAACGGCCAATTGCCGCCCCTGGACCTCTCGGGCATCAAGTACCCCTCGTACATCCCCAACAGCGCCGATTTCTTTGGCGCCCTGTCGGATTACGAGCAGCCCATGTTCAGCGCCGGCCTGAGCGCCGCCTCGGTCGACTGGAGCAATTACGAGGGCCTAGAAATGGCCAGCAAGACGGCCGACTTTGCCCCGTCCAACTACAGCCAGCCCCAGAGCTACGGCGGCTTCGACTTTAACGGCTCGGAGCACATCCCGACCATGACGACCACCACGTCGACGTCGGGCGAGGTCTCGGAGGTGGAGGATTTCCTGTCGAACCCGCTCGAGGATTATGAGACATACCCGGGCAGCGCCTCGGTCAGCGGCTTCGGCTACGGCCACCCGAGCTGCAGCCTCCTCGGCAGCACGGACCTCTCCACCCTGGACATTGACGACTACAGCTACATGAAGAAGGACGCGAGCAAGTTCCTGTCGTCGGCAACCTCGATGGCCGGCGAAGACCCGACGCTGCTCACCTCTAGCGCCCCCGCATTCGGCGGCCTCACGGCGCTCGGCGACGGAGCGGCGTACTGGATGGACGACTACGACGGGCTGCCGAGCCTGACCGAGTCGCCCACGGAGAGCGGTGTGCCCTCGTTCTGGGACGGTCAATAACACGCCGACGCTCGAGAGAGACGACGCGCTCGTTTTTTTGCCCCCTTTGCTCGGATACCCCTGCCACATTGGTTAGACCTGGAGCACCGGTTCCAAACAGCGAATACCCCATACCCTAGGTTGGGATTGATGGCCACGTACATATTCCTATTATTGTCTCTCGGAGTTTATTCTGTTGCATTTACTGGCTTATAAAGAATGGAGCACGACGGCGGGGTGGTGGCTTGATTTTTTGTCTCTTTTCTCTTTATCTCTCTCTCTTTCTCTGTCACTGTCTGGGCATGACACTTAAACGACATCAATGTTCATTTTCCTGTCTTCATGACCCTCTCCTTCCCTTCCCTTCCCGCACCCCTGCATCAAACCATGTTAGGCCCCCCCCCATCCATTCTGTTTTCACACTAGAAACACACACACACCAAAGCTTCCTCGCATTTTCAGCCGGTCAAGCGCGTCTCGGGGGTTCATAAAAAGAGCAAGAAAAAAATTTGGCGGGGGTGTTTTTGGGAGAGGCACTTTTGCGGTTTTGCTTTTTGTTGTTTTTGCTCCTGCCGTCCTGTTTTGGGGATGTGCTCTCACAGTACGGAGAAGAAGAGGGATTCTGGTCGCGCAAAGATTCGGAAATAACTTTTTTGCCTGCTGAACGCTTTTACCGTGTGAGTGCGAGTGAGTGAGTGCGTGCGTGCGGGTTGTGTGAGGGAGTGTGTGTGTGTCTGTGTGTTTGTGGCGAGCTGAGGTCCTGCCTGCTCCTGCGCATCATGCATCACCCGCCCACTCGCCCACCGCTGCCACTATCGCCACTTGCTCCGTACACCGCATTATCGTTTATTATTATCTACGTTTTATCGGTTGTTGCTTGCCGGGATATTTCTTGGTTGTTGGCATCATCAACACACGCTTCTCAACAAAGTTGAGGTTTGGCTATAAGCCATCTACGTTTACTGAAATAGGAAAGGACTTGGATTCACAGTCAATCCATGGGAGGACTGGGCTGGGACCACTCAACACACCTTTGGGTACATACACACACACAGATACAAACGAATTAGAAAGAAAGAAACAAGAAACAAACAAGATTACCCTGTGTCATAATCTCTTGGTGGTCGTCGCCTGCGGGGTCAACCCAGCAGAGCCTTTCTTCCCACTTTGCCCCCCTTTCCCACCTCACCCCCTCCCCTCACCCTCGTGAGGTTCGGTCAGCCTGCTGCAGTGCAGTTTGCAGGGCAGGACAGGGACAGGGACTGTCGTGCATCTGGCGGTGGGAGAATATTTTACCCCCTCACTCCCTCCCAAGCCCCCTTCCCAGTCCCACACGCCGAGCCCCCGCTCTCTGCCACTCCCACTCCCGATCCGCCTCCACCCGCCGCATGCCGCTCGCTCGCTGCCTTGCCGCTGCCTTGCCCGTCACGCACCCCCCCGGCTCATGGTAATACCGCCGAATAGTTGACACGGACACGGCGGGATGTGCCGGCCGCGTTGGTTGACGGGCGGGCGGGGCGGCGGTGAGGAATCAAATCAAATGGGGAGGGGGTTGTGTGTCATGGGGATGCCGCCTGTGCCGGGTTGGCTGGCTTGTTGGGTGAATTGGATGGGTGGATGGATGGATGCGGTGGGTGTTATGTCATGCCATTCCTGGGTGTGAGGGAAGAGGGCAGGTGGTTAGTCAACGGTGGCTTGGGTCTGGCTTGGGTCTGGCTTGGGTCTGGCTTGGGTCTGGGCTTGGGGGCTCATGGTGATGCATTGGCATTAGCATGGAGGGCATGGCGTTGTGGGGTCTATTAGTTATCTGTAACTTTTTTCTTTCTTGGAGCGAGCTTGGGATTGAGATTGAGATTGCAACTCCTGACACTTGCATCCATCCATCCATCCATCCTATGGCGTCAAACAACAACTGAGGAAAAGAGAGAGTGGATCTGGGTTCTGGGTGGATTCGATGGGGATCCAAACGACAGGGTGGGAGATGGGGAATCGGGCTTCGGCTTTCTCGGGTCTGGGAGTTTAGGTGTTGGGGGCTTGGTTTCGCTCTGCCGGGGCGCGCGAGCACGAGGGCGGCGTGCAGGGGGCATCCCTTGTGTTCCCGAAGGACGAGACGGCGAGATTGGGGCTTTGCTGTTGTTGCATCTTGTGCGTGTGGGATTGAGGTCTGTATGCATGTATTGAGGAGATGGGAGGAATGCTGGCTTGCTGGGTTCGTTTACTTGGTTGCAAAGAGAGAGAGAGCACATGCGCAGGGGCTTTTTGGAGGATGGGGGGTGTGAGGGTGTAAATTGCCTGTTTGGGCGGATTGGGCAAGGTTACGAAACGGTGGCTCCATCCAGCGCCCAGCTGGCGACCGAGGTGCAGTTTTTACTATTTTCGGCCTCTTCTTCTGCCTCCTTGTTTTTTTTTTGTTGGTGGGGGACCGAACGAAGGGGGCGCGTCGGTGACGGGGTGGCTGCCAGTTTGGTTTTCGGCCCGGGCAAGGACCAGTCAGTGTGTGTGGTGTGTGTCAGACTTGCAATGTGCAATGACACCCTGACCGAAGTCGTTGTGCCTTGGCTCAAGGCATTCGATTCCCGAGGTCTTCGGGTTGTGGAGTGCATGATCGATGATCCCAGGGCAGGTCAGTGCCATCCCCCCGTCACCGTCAGACAACAACCTGTTCGGCCGCCCGTCGGTTCGGCTCGGGATTGTCGCTGCCCTTTTTTACACACGCTGCGACGGTGACAATGTGGTCCAGATCCATACATGCCTGCCGGACTGGTGGTGTCTTGTGCCTGTCTGGCTGGTTGGTGGTGGTGATCTGTGCATCACACAGGGGAGGGGGTCAGGGCTTGGGGAGCCTCCCTCCCTTGACCTTGCATGCCCTGCATCGACCAGCAGCAGAAGGAGCACCAAGCATGTTCAGGAACAGGGGGCACGACGCGCCGCTGGTTGGGCATGGCATGACATTAACGTGGAGTGGAGACAGCGGGGAGGGGGAGGGATGGGACAGAGAGTTGGCATGTGGGGTGCATGTGGTTTCCGTGATTTTCTTTCGCTGCCGTCAAAACCACACTGCAGAATCCCACGACGACGACGCAGGACCCCCAAGGCGGGTTACCCTGCTGGGCCAAGTATCATGTGAGAGGCCGTTGGAGCTTCTCGCACGAAACAGTGCAAGCTCCTGACCATCACGACGACGACAACCCGATCCATCCCATCCCATCCCATCCATCCCGTCAGGCTGGGAGTGGGTTTCTCCTCGGCAGAGCTAGCCAGCTAGCTTCCTCCGCAGCCCCGGTTATTCCTGAGCCAAGGGGGGCATTGAGGGGCATGGGGGGGGTTGGCGATGCTCTCTTCCTCGGAACAAGGATGGGTTGCTGAGCCTCGTGAGCGCCGCGCAGCACACGCCTCGGGTATGCGGGTGGAATCAACAACGCCACGAGCGAAACCTACCCATGGGTTGGGTGTGCGTTTATGTGTGTGGGTTGCGTTGCGGTGCGGACGTCCCGCGTGTTCGATCCCGTTCTGGAAAACCGAAACGACGAAAAGATCAAACGAAACGAACCCAGGAACGACGTTCAGCAGTTCAGTCAGTCGTGGTCGCATCCCGAAAACGCTGCACTCCACGGCCCCCCCCCGCCCACAACACGACCGCCGACCACGACGACGCTACGTCGCGAAAAGCCGTTAGTTAGTCTCCCACACACCCGGATGGACTGGATGAGATCGCCGCAGACCACATGGACACACGGACCCCGCGCGAGCGAGCGGAGGACCCAAGATCCAGCAACAAACCCGACCCGACCCAACCCAACCCAAGCCCGTCATCCTTGGAGATTCCATCCTTCCTAGGAAAGGACCGTTCCGATCGGAAAAGAGGAGTCCACTCCCCCCCAAGAACCAAAAACCAAACCGGGCCGGCACCACAAAAAAACCAAAAACCCTGACGTAACATCGCTGACAAGTCGTTTAGTTCCCCAGCCCCAAGCTAGCCAAGGCCAAGGCCAAGGGGGGAGGAAACTCCGCTTCGAGGGGTGCAACAAGACAGACAGACGACTGTTGATGACTCCCCCCTTAGGTTGGTGGCTTGGCTGGATCATCTGTCCATCCCACGCCCATCTCCAAACAGTGGACCACATCCACATTCGCGGTCGCGAGAAGACGAGCCCCATCCATCCATGCAGGGACCCCGAACCGGAAGGATTCATGATCGACGGCGGCTGCAAGACGGCGCTAGTGAGTTCGGGTTCCGATGACGTCTTGCGAAGGTGGTGGAGGCATGGGGGGTGGTTTGTGCGGGCATCGCGTGCTGGGACATCGATAGAAGGTAGGTGGGTGATGGGGTGTTTGTTTTTGTGTTTGTAGAGATACTCCATAGCCATCCATTATTCTCCCTTCGCCTCCCTTAACCATCACGGCATAGCATACAATATTAAACCCCACAGGGCCTGGTTGCCTGGCTACCCGTCTTCCTGCTCGCCTACATCCTCCCTCCCTCTCAGAATACATGTGGGTATCGAATCGTCTGCGTTTTGCCCATCCGTCCAACCCCCTCGCCCATCCCATCTCCCTAGCCTCTCAAAAACGAAAGACCAGTAGGAGAAGGCAATTACCCCCTAGTAGAAAGCCAAGTACCCGTTCCTCAACACCTCGCGCACATCCACCAGCACCTGCTCCGGCGGGGTATCCTCGCCGTCGCTCTCCTGCTCTTCCTGTTGCTGTAGGGCACCGCCAGATTCGGCATGCGCCGTATTATCCCCCACGCCCAACCCCCCATCCTTAAGCCCATCCTCCCCAGCAACACCCCTACCACCAGCACCAACCCCATCAACAGCCGTAGCCAACTCCGCCAGCCTTCTCAAATTCCTTCCTTCCACCGCCTCCTCCCCCTCCTCTCCGTCCTCCTCCCCATCCTCCCTCTCCCCCTGACGCGGCAACGCCATCTCCCCCAACCTCTCCCTAACCCCCGCACTCCACGCCGACCTCGCCAAGCTATACCCCAACACATCCTCCACCAACCCCCTCGCCTCCCTCCTCGTCTCCCCAAACCGTCTCAACTCCAACAATCCCAGCCCCGCCAGACACATAAAATGATGCGTCAGCGGGCTGAGTAGGTCATGGTTCTCCGCCAAGAGCCGAACCATATTCTTGGTGGCTTGCAAGATGTTGAGGGTGCGTTGGCGGCGGTCGGGCGAGAGGAGTTCGGTGAGCAGCCGGATGTGCCAGTACGCGAGGTGCGATATGGGGTCGGTGCGGCCGGTGGGGAACACCCAGCGGAGCATGTGGGAGGAGGCGTTGGGAAGGGAGAGGAGGGAGGAGGGGGTTTTGGAGAGGGGGTCGGGGTTGGGGGCCAGGGTGAGAGGAAGGGAGTGGCCGAGGACGTAGGATATGCCTTTGGGGTGGTTAGTTAGGTAGGTTGGGGGGAGGGAAAAAGGGGGGGCTTACGGATGAGCCAAAAGACGCCGTCGCCCGTGATGTGCGCTAGCCCGGGCTGGTCGACAAAGTTGTCGTTGCTGAACATGAGCGGCATGGCCGATCCGACGGCGTGCCACCGGTCCAGCATGACCAGCACCCACCACGCGCGGAGGGCGACGTTATCGTCCGAGTTGGGGTCAAAGTCCGGGCCGGGCTCCGAGTCCACTTCCCGCAGGTACAGCCGCATGCTCAGGCCGAGGCCGATCGCGCGGCCGAGAATCTCGGACTTGGACGGGCCCCCGGCTTGGTTCTTGGCCGCCGCCGTGCTGAGGCAGTCGACGGCCATAACGATCATGACGAGCGTCTGGAGGCGGACGAGGTCGGTGACGGCGGAGCGGGGCTTGCTCTCGGCCTCCCACTCGCTGAGGAGGCGGCACGCTGTGGCGGTGCCGTCGTCTGTCTCGTTGGTGGCGTCCTGCCGGAACGCGTTAACCAGGGTGTGGAAGGCGTTGTAGAAGGCGTTTTGGAGGACGCCGGGCGACTGCCAGAGCAGCGACTGCACGCGGGCCTTGGTGCTCGCAAGGACCGGGAAGGTGGGGTGGATGATCTCGAGATATCTGCAACAGTCAGTCAGCCACCCTGAGCTCCATCAACCCTGACCATCACTCACCGATTAAACGCCTCATCCTCAATCTCAGGCATCTGCTCCACCTGATTCGACGGCCCCTGCGGCAGTCCATTCTGCGCAATCCCATCCATTAAGTCCGGCTGCCCCTGAAGCCCAATATCCGGCGCTTGCACGGGGTACTGGATCTGCTCCGCCGGCTTAATCGCAAGCCCAGCCGGATCCCCCGAGTTCGGTGCTCTGAAATCCGGCTGCAGCAGGCGGTAGATGGGCCTGTGGTCCGGGGCATACGGCGCCGACACCCTGTTCGGCGACGGCGTCTGGAAGCCATCGGCCGAGATGCTCGAGAATGGCCTCTTACGGCTCTCGTCCGGGAGCGCGGGGGACGCAAACGCCTCGTTGGAGGCGCTCCGCTCGAGCCCTTCAACATTGGTGTTGAGCTTGCCCTCGATGGTGTTGATGCGGTCGGCCAGCTCCTTGATGTACCTGCAGCGCGCGTCAGCAACAAAATCCCACCAGCTGTCCGCAATGACAAAACTCACCCCTTACTAGGCCCGCGCTTCTGCGGCACGCGGCTGAACAAACACTGCGCGTTGGAGCGCCGGCAGTTGGAGCACGGCTGATCGGGCGTGTCGGACGACTCGGCGTCGCACTTGATCTTCTTGCGGCGGCACTCGTCGCACGCGCGCGACACCTTGGACCGCTTGCGCGGGGGCGTCGCGTCGTTCACCTGGTACTGCTGCTGCTGGGCGTTGGGCAGGTGCTCCATGGACAGGTGGTGCTGCAGATGGGGCTGCTGCTGGGCGGGTTGGGGATAGTGGTGGGCCTGAGACTGGTCGGCATGCGGCAGGCTGTGGTGAAGCTCGTGCTCTTGGAGCTGGTGGTTATGCTCTTCGAGCTGGTGGGCGTGTGATTGCAGCTCGCGCTCGTGGTTCTGCAGCGACGCCTCCAGCTGTTCCTGGAGGTTGGGCTCGGGCTGGGCCTGTCCCTGGCCGGCCTGCTCGTCCTGCTGCTGCATCGACTGCTGCTCCTCGGGCTGGCCCTGCGCGGGCGCCATCATCATGGGGGCGAGGCCCTGGGTCAGTTGGGCGGCGAGCTGGAGCTCATCGGCGCTAACGGGCGGGCCGGAGCTCTGGCGCTGGGGGGCGGGCGACTCCTGAAGCCCCTGGAGCTGGTGCAGCTCATGCTCGTGCTGTGCCTGCTGCTCCTGGTGCTCGGGCAGGGCCGGCAGCCCGTGGTGCTCTGGCTGAGGAGCCTGGTGGTCCATCTGGGGGTCGAGCTCGCGGTGGTGGGCGAGCTGCTCGTAGTACTGCGCCTCGGTGCTGTCGACCATCGGGGAGGGATAGCTGTGCATCATGGCGGCCGCTTGGGGCTCTGCTGGGGGCTTCTTCTCCTCGTCGTCCATCGCTCAGGTGGTGTGGCCCGCCAGCAGTCGTCCCCGGCGGTGAGCTGTGGTGTTTAGAGTGCAGAAAGAGCCAACCGTGGGATGGTCATGTCATGAAGCTGGGCAGTAGGGGTAAGGTAAGTTAGCATGCGCAAGACGGAGAAAAGAGAGATAGAGAGATGGCTGTGTCGAGCCGACGAATAGCTCAATTTGGTTGGTGCAGCTGCTTAACGACAACGATAAGAGCATGCGAATACATATGCATGGATGGATGAATATAACAAGACGATGATTACAACAGCGGGGGATGATGGCTCATGGCAGTGACATGCCCATGCCAGTCGATGCCGGCGGTGATGATACACGACATGAGATGGAAGCAGAAAAACGACAGCGACAAGCCAATCCTCGGTCCATCACACACAACACAGCATCACCCCCGCGATACACTCCCCCCAGGAAGGAGCGGGGGCAGAACGGACAGGCCCAACCACGCCGCTGCCATCTCCAGCGCGCAAGGGAGGAGAAATGCGGGGGAGTTTTTGGCGGGCGTGGTGATGGCGATGGGCGACGTCGATGGGGGGTTCCAATGATTTTGGCAACGCACCTTTTCGTTGGCCAGGGGACTGCCTGACTATTCTAAGTCGGATCGAAATCTGGACCTGGAACCTGGGATTCTGACGCTCGCTGCGGAAGAACTGATAGCTCCGAAGAGGGGACAGACGGACCGATCAGGAACCTGCGCTGCCACTTTTCAGCCTGGATTGGCGGCGGAAAATTCTGGCGGAGGCACGGAAAAAAATGCTGCGAGGGGTTGGGGTGCTCGGATAAATAATGGCAGGCCAGGACACACGCCACTTGCTTGGGCGAGGGGAGGGGAGCTTGCCGGAGCTTGGGTGGGGCAGCCACAGACTGTGCGTGAGACATGTGCAGGCACGGTGGCACACACTGTTGATTCATCAGGAGGCAAGCGCTGTCGACGGCTGCACTCTCTGACCAAAATGGAAGACGCAGAGGGCAACCACCCTCGACAGAAATAAACCACACTCAGATCCATTATATCCAGTGCCCACCGCAATCACTCCCACCACTCACTGCCCTTTATCACACCAACCCCATCCCCACCCATCCCTCGACAACCACAGAACGAACAAGATACACACCCACCAAAAATCAATCTGCCCATTCCCTCTCCCACCTCCCAAAAAAACTACCAACAAGTCCCCCAAACCGTACTCTGAGAACAGGACAGCCACTCATAGGCCAGTGGAAGGGAGGGTATATCAGACAACCAACAGCCACCAGCAAACAGCGAACAGCGAACGAACGGGGCTCAACCAGACAACCCAGACAGAACGACCAAAACCACCTGATATCAGATTATAAAAACATATCTTGGGCTTGCCCACCTCCCTTCTCACAACAAAGGGGGGCGTGCAAAAGCAAACCGGTATATTGCCGAGGGCGAAGCAGAAAAAAGAAAGAAGATGGACACCCGAAGACCAACACGACGAAGACGAAGACGAAGAAGATGAAGTAGAAGACGAAGAGATAGAACCCCGCTCCCCTCCCTTCCTAGCACGGCACAGTTCCTCAACAACGTGCCCATTCCCAACACTGCAAGGCCGAACGAAAAGGCTTGTTTGTTGTCGTAGAAAAAGCCACGAGTTTGTCGATCGATCAGTCGAGTGGAGTCGAGTCAAGTGATCGTCAACCCGACTTCTGGAAATCCGTAATCGACTTCAGCATCGCGTGGTGCTGCCCGCCGAGCTCCTCGTCAAACTCCTGGAGCTGGCTGATGGTCTTTTGCGCCTTAGCTAGCTACAACACCGACACCACATTACCAGTCAGCATGCGTCTCTTTCTCATCATGATCAAAATTAGACAATAGGAAAATAAGAAATAGACTCTATAGAAACTGTGCGTGATAAGCTAGGGTTGATCGCACCGAAGCTAGCGCCGCCGAGGAGTGGTCCTGCTCTGCCTCACCTTCCGATGACGGCTGGCCCTCGTTGGTGGTGTCGTCGTTGTCCGAGTTGGCGAAGCGGCTCGCCGCGAGCCCCTTGGGCGCCTCCGCCTTGGTCGTCTGCGTGTTCGAGGCCCCTCGTCAGCAACACACACACACACAACTCCACCCCCTTCCCAAGCCACTCCACACCAAACAAAACAGATTCAAAATCATACCCTCGCCTCAGCCAATTCCGCCTCCCGCACCTTCAACTGCGCCGTCAGCTCGGCAACCCTCTTATCCGCCTCCCCCACCAACCCCTCCGCATCCGCCAGCTTCTTCATGTTCTCCGCGGCCAACGTCTGCGCCTCCACCACCAGCTGCGTCATGCTGTCGTGCATGTCCTTGTAGTCCGCCTCGGACGTCTTCTGCTTGGCCTCGGCCTCGAGCTTGTGCGCCTCGAGCTCCTTCTGCGCCATCGCCAGCTCCTCCTTGACGCCGGCGAGCTCGGTGGCGGTTTTGCTGGAGGACTGCTCCGCGCCGGCAAGCGCGCCTTCGTGGCGGACGGTCAGCTCGGCGAGTTCCTTGTCGTGGGAGGCGGTGAGGGCCGCGACCTGCGCGCGGAGGGCGTCGAGCTCGGTGGTGTCGGGCTTGGCGTTCTTGGTGGCGTCGAGCTCGGCCTGCGCGGTGAACTTCTCCATCTTTTCGAGGGCCAGCTGCTGGGAGATGGCGTCGAGCTCCTCCTGCACCTTGGCGTGCTCGGCCTTGAGGGCTTCGAGGGCTGCGTCGACCTCGCTCTTGGCCGCGGCCACCTTGGCGAGCTCGTCAGAGGTGTTCTTGAAGTCGGCCTCGTACTTGGCGGTGACCTCCTCGAGGAGGGCCGTGTGCTCGGTGCGCAGGGCGTCGAGCTGCGACTTGGAGGAGGCCGCGCCGTCCGCCTTGAAGGCTTCTTGCGCGGCGTTGTGCATGGCGATGAGGGACTCGACCTCGGCGGCGTGGGTGTCCTCGATGCTCTGCTTGAGCGAGGCGATGGCGGAGGCGTGGCCGGCCTCGGCATCGGCAAGCTTGGCATGCGCGGCGTCGACGTCCTGCTGCAGCCCCTTGGCCGTCTGGAGCTCGGCAACGAGGCTCTCGATCTCCGCGGCGTGCTTGGCCTCCAGGTCACCCTTCGACCCGCTTGCCGCCTCGAGCTGCTCCACCAACTTGGCCACCTCATCGGCATGCTTCGCCTCCAAGTCACCCTTCACCCCGCTAGCCGCCGCGAGCTGCGCCACCAGCTTCTCCACCTCCTGGGCATGCTTAGCCTCCAGCTCCTCCTGAAGACCACCAGCCGACCCGAGATCCGCCGTCAGCTTCTCCACCTCGGCCGCATGGGCAGCCGCGAGCTCCTCCTTCAGCGCGTTGGCCGCCTCAACCTGCGCCGTCAGCTTCGCGACCTCATCGGCGTGCTTGGCCTCAAGCTCCTGCTTGGTCTGCTCGAGAAGAGCGCTGTGGCTGTCGTCGCCGGCAGCCTTGGCCGCGGCGAGCTCCTCGGCGTGCTTGGCGAGGATCTCCTCCTTCTCGGCGGCGGAAGCCGTCTTCAGGCTCTCGAGGACATCGGCGTGGCCCGCCTTGAGGGCGTCGAGCTCCGTCGCCAGGCTGCTCTCGCTCTGGCCCTTCAGCGCGTCGATCTCCTCGGCGTGGCTAGCCTTGAGGGAGGCAAGCTCTTCGGCGCCGGCCTCCTGCGCCTGCTGGGCAAGGCTCTTGGCCCCGGCCAGCTCTGCTTGCAGAGCCTCAAGAGCCTCCTGATGCTCCGCCTCCTTGGCCTCCAAGGCCTTGACGGCGCTCTCATGCTCGGCCTGGGCCGCGGCAAGCGCCTGGGCGTGGCTCTCGGCAGCCTCCTCGTGGGCCTTGGTGAGCTCGTCGTGCTTAACCTCGAGTTCCTCGAACCTCCGCTTGAAGAAGGCGTCGCCACGCAGACTCTCAATCTCGTTCTCATAGTCCTGGCTGACCTGCTGGAGCTGTTGCCGGTGGTGGTCGGCAGCGGCCGCGGTCTCCTCCTTGATCTTGGCGATGGTCACATCCTTCTCGTTGCTCTCCTCCTTGAGGCTGTCGATAAGGCTTTGGAGCTCGGCGTGCGAACCGGTCGCCTTGGTGGCCTCCTCCTGGACGGACGCGAGTTGGGCTTCCATCTCAGCAACCTTGGCCTCCAGGGCAGCCGAAGCCGCAATCTTGGCTTCCAGCTTGGCCTTGGCAGCCTCGGCAGCCTCCTCCGCCGCCTCCAGCTTAGCCTGGAGAGTCGCGATGTCGGCCTCGAGGGCCTGGAGCCTGGCAGCGCTGACTTCCGACTCGGTAGCAAGCTTCGCCTGGTGCGAGGCCTCGAGGCTCTCCTGCGCCGCGGTCAGGTCGCTGATCTTCTGCTGCAGCTCGGCGACGGCGCCCTCATGGCTGGCGGTAAGCTCCCGGGTGGCCTCCTCGTGCTTGGCAGCAAGATCGGTGTTGCCGCCCAGCAACTCCTCGGCATGCGCCGCCTTCAGAGCGCTGAGGGCGGCGTTGTGCTCCTCGGTCAGGCTGCTCTGGAGAGCCTCGAGCTTGGCGGCATGGTCCTCGCTCGCCTTGCTCAGGCTTGTCTCGGCCTCGCCCAGCTTGGCCGCATGCTCCGCCTGCAACTCCTCCAGGGACGACTTGAGCCCAGCAAGCTCGGCCTCCGCAGCCTCCTTGGCATCGGCAGCCTCGGCCAGGTCAGACTTCTGGGACGCGAGATCGGCCTCGGCGGCGGCCAGCTTCTCCTCGGTCTCGGCGACCTGCTGGTTCAGGGCGGCGATCTCGGCAGCATGCTCCGTCTTCAGGCCCTCCAGAGCCTCCTGGTTGATGGCGCCTTCTGCAGCCTCCTTGTCCTCTCCGATGGCGGCAGCCTGCTCGGTGAGCTCGGCGATCTTGTCCTGGGACGAGGCGATCTGGGCCTTGAGGTCCGAGATCTCCGACTCACTGGTCGCAAGCTTGGCCTTGAGATCCTCAACCTCCTTGGCGGACTCGGCGGCGGCAGCGGTGACGCTGGACGAGCTCGATGCCAGCGAGGCGCGGGGCGCATGGCGAGTGGTGGTTGTGGGGACTGTGGCTCCGGCGGCCGAAGACAGGCGCTTCTTCGCCTCGGCGACAGCACCGGTAGCGGTGGGCTTCGTGACGGTGCGGGTGGTGGGGGCGGCAGTGGTCGGGGATTTCGAGGGAGTGGTGGTAGCAGCAGCGGACGAGGTGGACCTCGAGGTGGTTGTCGACGCGCGCGGGGCGGTGGTGGTCGTAGCGGTAGGGGGCTTCCTCGCGGCAGCGGTGGTGGCGGCGGTGGTGCTGGTCCGGGGCTTGCTGGGCGAGCTCGGGGTGCCGCCGACAGCGATTGAAGTGCGGCGCGCGGTGCCGGTGGCGCTCGAGGTGGGGGCGCGCTTCTTCTCGTCCTCGGAAACCGAAGGGCGGGAGCGGTGCGAGACGGTGGAGGCGGCAGTCGAGGGCCGCTTAGCCGTGGTGGTGGTGGTCGAACTGGCGGTGGGCCGAGTCGACGTCTTGGCGGCGGTGCCCGTGGTGCTCGTCCGCGTGGCCGAACTTGTGGTCGAGCTGGTCGACTTTGTCGAGGCGGTGCCCGTGGTGCCAGGTCGACGGGTAGCGGTGGTCGAAGTGGCCGAGGAGCCGGCGGCGCGCTTCGTGGCTACGGCGCCCGTGGCCGTCTTCTTGTCGGCGGCGCCAGTGCCATTCGTCTTGGTGGGAGACGTGACAGCCGCGGGCTCGGGCGCAGGAGGCGGCGCGGGAGCATCCGCGTGCTGGACAACCTCGAATTCGGCGTCAGACATGGCGGGCAGCGAGGGCAATGCCGTGGGTCGTCAGAGGGAGGAAGCCGGACGGGCGCACAGCAGCAATGTCGACGACGATGCCGAGGGGAGGGACACTTTTTGGAGGTGAAGCACGGACTGCGACCACCGCCTGATAGTTAGCTCTCTACTCGGCCGACAGTGGAGCACAGCGAGATTATGGACAATAAAAAAAAGAAAGGCCCAGGTGAGACGAGCCCCTTGCTGGGTAGGCCTTTCCAGATGAGCGGCGTGGCACGACAACAAGAAGACAAAAGGGGGGGGTCGGGGGAGGGGAGGGGGAGGTGATAGCTCGGCCAGAGGTGTGCAGGGCACAAAGCCGCAACTCACCAGACCAGGCCCCTGTCGCTGTCTCTCGGGTGTGCTCCTATTCCCAGACCGTCGAGGGAAATGCCGAGAAAAAAGAGAGAGCTTGGACTGCTGTGTGCTACGTGCCTCGTGCAGGACTCGGGAAAGGCAGTCCGCAGAAGAAAACAGCGGTAACAGCTGGGCGTGGCGGGGATGGGAATGGGAATGGGAATGGGATTGGAATTGAGGACGTGGGGAATAGGGGAATCGGGGATCAAACCGCAAAAACAAGAAACACACTCAAGACAAGCAGACGACTCTCTCACTCTCTTCTCTCTCAGACAAGACTCCGAGGACCGCCCTGGACAAATTCAAGGCCCCGTTGGTGATGGCAAGGAGTGGTTCAGCTCAATTTACCGCGACGAAGGGAGAGGCGTGAAAAAGAGGAGCCGAGCCCGGTCGTTCGTGTGCTGGGAGCTCCCAGACGGGAAAGGCGCTGTCCTTAGCGTCGTGGGTTGTGGCAGGGGGGTGCGCTCTTGGCTGGTGATTGAGGGCGACTGGCCAGCGCCAGCGAACGCCAGCAACGCCGGGTTGCGGACTGCCACTTGCGACAGGGGTGTTTATGCCGGTTGGGGCGTTTGGAGGGGGGGAGGTTGGGGTGGCCCTTGGAGGTTGGAGGGTTGGAGGGGATGGTGGGCTGCCCTTGGGGGGGGCTTGGGGTGGGGATTTGGGGATTGCGCCCACCAGAGACCGACCCCTTTTAGCGCTGGCTGCTGCTGGCCGTTCCATCTGCAACCTCTTCGTCATGCTGCATCCAGTCAACGCGGCCGGCCCGCCACCATGGCAGCGCGCCGCGCTTGCATTTGCTGGGGCGGGTGAGGTCGATTCGCCAGCAGTTTTTCTGTTCTGATGGATGGATCAAAGCTGTGGTGTGGTCGCCCGGGTCTGGGCAACGTCCAAGGTTGCACATACATGTCTCTACATCCAGAACCCTCTCACCCACCACCCATCCCAAGTCCCTCCATGTCCATCCCCCCATCCCATCCATTGGGAATCTGTGATCGCAATGCCCAACCGCCGTGTGTCGCCGCACCACCAGCCCACCTAGCCTCGGGTCGCAATGCGCCATGCAAAAGCCCCGACGACATGAAACCGGCACCCGCCGCCTATCATCTCGTCTCGTCCCTCGCTCGCGGGATAGCGAGCCGCCATTAATCCCCGGGATGCAAGCCGCGCTCTCAAACCGGACGCCGGAGGGGCCAGCCAACCTAACCTGGCTTGCACCGGGAAAACGGCCACATACACGGCAATCAAGCGTCAAGAAACCCAGTCGAAGAACAAGAAACCCAGTTCTCTCGGCAGTCCTCGTCTCATGTAGAGTGCTTCCGCCATGCCATGTGTTCGACCGTAGATCCCGCTCGGGGAGGGGAGGAATGAGAAACGCCAACCCTCCTCCATGCCACCATTAGTTGCCCCCCCTTGGATTGTGCAAAAAGGAAGAACAAGCAAGTCCCCCGTGAGGCTGACACTGCAGAATGCAAGGAACGGTTCTGGGTGGTGGTGGACTCAGGGGTAATTTACTGCCCAACAATGTGTCGCTCGCTAGTTGGCGGTTGGGTGAACCACAGCCCAATGCCAGTGACAGCGCACCAAAGACGAGGCTGACGGCCATGATGTGTTGGCCGCCTCACCGGATGTGATGGATCAATATGTTTAATTCGTGAGCAGGAGCCAAGTGTGGGAGACAGAGCCTGATAGAGGGCCTAATTCATGCCTACACCCGCACATCCGCTCGGGTACTGTCAAAAGCAAAAGGGTATCAAGAAATACACAGCAACACCACACCAGCAATTCCCCTCAACCATCCATCCAGGCACACCCACTCGTTTCAGCCTGACATGGCCAACCGCCCCCACAAACCCATCCTCCCACAGCCCCCAACTCCAAGAAACAGACACACAAACACTACCGATACCGACCCACCCTCAGCACCGCCAACCGTTCCATCTCCATCCTCACCTCCGCCACCGGCCTCTCCAGCACCTCGGCGCAAATCTCCAGCTGTCTCGCCCCCCAATCCGGCCTTGCCATCTCCCCCAGCAGCCACTGGATCTCATCCTCCGGCCATGGCGGATAGTCCCGACCCGGCTGCTGCTGCGGCTGCGGCTGCGGCTGCGAAGGTGGAGGCGGGGGCGCAAGCAGCAGCCTCGACTCTCCCGCCGCCGTC
>FTEL01002844.1_pt1 | contig 18176 bp, 25 predicted proteins | sample 1658911 | NCBI WGS metagenome assembly FTEL01 (sample SAMEA3914869, study PRJEB12502) | metagenome | biome: forest; material: soil | place: USA | collected 2012-03-12 | depth 0.1 m
GAGAGGGGAGAGGGAGAAGGGGGGTGAGGGAGGGACGCTGACTCTCACCGGCAACACTAATACTGATTCTCTAGGTGGTCCGTGAGAGGTTCGAGAGTATTAAGAGCAAGGCAACGCAGCAGCTCCATTCCTGCAACCCTACGGGCTGGGATTCGAGACCATGGCGCTCATGGTCGCATGCCTGAACCACCAGTGCCGCGACAAGAGTGCGTACTTCGCACTTCTCAACACACCGGACATGGACATAGAGACGTTCCCAGCCTCAGACGTCGACGGGTGTTCCTGTTTTACCGACACGTCAACAATGTTTGGTCGGAGCAGAGCGATGGAGAGGACGGGCTGCAACATGAACGTCGGCGCCGAGAGTAATACCCCACCACGGGACTAATCAGTTGGTCCGGCGGTGGGTCTGCACCGTGCACCGCCAACCCTATTGGCTGACGATGAGCCACACGGAACTTACCGCAGAGCCGCATTACTAAGGCAAAGCTGGAAATGCGCCCCTGCGGTAGGTTCCGTATGACTCATTGCCAGCGGCCGTGTCTGATTCGTTTGCCAACTACGGTGGGGTCTTTGACTGGCAGTGCAGACCCACCGCGGGACTAGCTGATTAGTCCCGGGGTAGGGTCTTCGGCTTGGCGCCAACGTTTTTCCTGTTGGCCAGCCCGTTCTCTCTGCTCCTGCTCTCCATCGCTCGCCTTCCCCCAAGCAGTACACGAATCTGAGCACCCCCCCGTGCAAGTGCAAAATTTTGAGCACCCGCACGATTAGTTTGTCTGTGTGGCGGCTGCAACGTCGAGGTCGTGGAAGGATATGTGTAACGGCTGAGCCCTATAGAGGCCTCGGAAACCCTCGGCCAACCCTAACCCTCGATGGGAGCCCGTGAGCATCCCCGAGTCAACGACTCCATCAACAACTCCGTCGACGACCCCGTCGACGACCCCATCGACGACCCCACCACACTTAACCCTTTTTCCGCTTAGTGTCTCCGTCTGGTCAGACAGAGACCATTGCGACGCGCAGACTATTTTCTCTTCTTTCCTTTGCTTTCCTCAAGCTTAGTTATACTCGTAGAGTCGTCGTCAGATAGCTGCAAATATACTCCTGAGACCGTTACAATATGCCATCATTGCCAAGGACCTTCACGCCTCCAACAAAAGACCCCATGTTGTGTGGGCTAGCTGGTCCGAGCACTCCAGGCAGCCCCGGTTCCAGGCTGCAAAAACCTCCCTGAGCCTTGCCCACGCCTGCTCATCCCTTGCTCAACCCCGCTGGCTGGGGTGGTCAGGCTTATCTCCCTACTGGTCAGTCGGCGCAGGAGCCAAAGAAGGCAATGGGCCCTGCAAATGTCCTTCGAACAGGGATTCCTGACCGGTGTTTTGCTGCAAGTTGGGCTCGCGACTGGGGGACGTCGCATCGAAAGAACCATGGTCCGTCCGTTGGATGGAAGTCAGCACTAGTGGATCCCATTCCTGCACGCTCGCAGCCATCCATTCCCCACACGCCACTCCATCTCGAGACCTTCTTCCGGGGCACATAACCAAGACCTCACCCTCCCTTCCATTCTCATCGCCATGGCCCGCACTCGAGCCCAAACAGCGGCCCAGAAGGCGCTCCCATCGCGGGCGTCAAACAATCAAGGTACTTATCATTCGCAGCGCTAACGGATGTTCCGCTGACACGTGGAGGAAATCGACCCCAGGGCATCCAGCCTCGCAAAGGCAGTTCTCGAAAGCGCGCAACCAGGCGCGCCGAACGCAATTGCCCGTACGATTACACTGAACAAGAGTACTCGTGCGGCCACTTCCGGTGGATTGCCTCCAAGTGGTGCCGGGACTACACCACCATCCACAAGAGGTGTCAGCCGAATGTCTCACTTTGAATATATGGCAGAGCAGCTTTGCGGTACGTTCCGACCCGCTTAGACAGCCCCCTGGACTAACACTAACCCTCTGGACACAGGCGAGTGCAAGCCCAAGAAGCACGCGCCATAGGAGCACCTGATTAACGCCCCAAGCAGCGGACCTACTAAGCGGCCAAGGCGATTTTTGGATGGGAGAGGGAGGAGGGCACGCGAAGGTGGGAAAGTCACCGGGCGGGGAGGATAATGATGGAGGGATGACACCGCGGCCACAGCGATACGACGAATGATATGACGGAGAGAGCATGGCTTGCCGGTACTGCAAGATAACTCAATGTACTGAGGCACAGGGGCGTCTGTTTCTGCTACTATTCACCGATACATCCCAACCAAGAATTAGCAGTTTGGCGTAGCAATGTCCGTGTCTCCTGTGCCGCTCGATAGTTTGCGGAGTAACTCCTTCCCTGGCAGTATGTTTTCTTCGACATGGGCCGTGGTGATGGGTCGTGCCGATCAGCGCCTGGCCCCCTCCGTGGCTGACAGAGACCATTTTGTCCCCGGATGCCAACTCAGGAGCCATGACTGAGGGAGGAGAAGGCAGCTTAACACCACACCACTGTGAATATGAGATTCCGCATCGTGTCCAAAACTGGCAGATACATTTCTTTGTCATTGCTGACTGATTACCGCAAGCAAGGGGCCCCGCGACCAGGGACCAAGGGGCTGCATGTGCCCCGCAGCGGTGCATGAAGGCTGGTTGCACGTCTGCAAGCCCCCGACGTTGTGACAGCGCCACATCGATTCCCGAAACGACCAGCCGCAGTTGCATTTTCCTGCAGGCAACCCTCCTCGTGTGCCTCCGCAGTGGCGTTTTCAACGGTGTCACATCGATTCCCAAACGACCAGCCGCAGTTGCACTTTCCTGCTGGCAGCCCTCGTCTCAGGAGTCAGGGCCCGCATTGCTCCCTAATTATTAATATTCTCAACGTCTCTTCCGTCGGCCACATGATCTCTGCCGACAGCAGTTACTGCCCTTAGACGCACACCCGATCTGTACCACCACACCAAAAGCGCAAAAACGTCGTCCGATCCTGCTGCGGGCTGCTGTTTGGTCATCAACAACAAGGGGATTACGGAGAGAGGATCGTCGGTGGATGCTGCGCTTTGTCGTCGGATCCGGCGGAGTGGACCCGACTCAGAAGCGACATCCGATGGCTAAAACCCGCCGGCCGCGCAGTCATGCCTGCTTCGAGAGCGGGACTGATGCGCAAGCGGGCATACTTATCATTTATGGAGGAGCTGTCGGCGTGGCGATGTGGCGTGGCGGGAAGTGCAAAAAGTTCCGGCTCGCGTGTGTTAGCCGAGACACGAATCTGTGGCTTCGGCCGTGGCGGCCTTCCTTGTATTTGCATCTCCGTGCCGCAGGGCATCTCACCTCGTTAGCGAGCGGACTGCAGGAGCAGGACGAAAGAGCGAAGGCGGTTCCATAGCCCATCGTGGAACTCGCCTGCTGGGACGAAGCACCTTGATCAGTTCAGGGGTCTACGTAGGGGTGTGTGTTTGTGACACACACAAGTTCTAGGCGAAGAATGATTTCGCGAGGTGCTGTGCCCTCCCCTCGTTGGCTGGCCTTGTTACGGTGTGGCTTTTTGTGTCTCTTTAGGCACACCACTCCGCGGTAGCCCGGTACATTCCGCCTGCTAGCAAACAAGCAGCCTCGTGCGTTGGCTCTAGATCTGCAGTTTGGAGGACGGACCCAATGCCATCCAAGTGGGAGGCTGCTTCTGCCATTTGCTTAGGGGAGACGGCGACCAACCCACCAATGAGCCCACTGCCCTTCTTTACCAATCTCCTGGGCTCGTGCAAACCATCCAGGGATGTGGCCGCTGGGCCCGCCTCCCCGAGAGCTCCAGGCACCCCTCTCCATTTTCCTGCATGCAGGATTTTCCCACACCCCATCGTAAGAACAAGACAGACAACATCACCACCCTGTCCGATTTGTTGCCCGTCTCACAAGGGATGACAGCGGAAAACCTTCCACCAATCCAAGCGTTGGTTCTAGTTATAGTGGGGCTACCGGGTGGTATACCCATCACGGATGCTAAGCGGGTCCCTGGACTATGTGAACACAATGTGGCCACTGATGCAGGCTCAAGCTGATGGAGATCACAATCCGTTGTCCGGGAATAGGCACAGTTTATGTAACTAGTAATTCTTGCGCAGGGCTTCCTTGTAGCGCTGTGGAGTTGGAGCCTGCGGTCTCTGACTTCCCCGAGAACCCCAGGTGCAGAAAATCACAAGGGTGCTGCACCCTCATGCGCCTGATTGGCGTTTCGCTGTGGCTATTGCCGGAAAGCTGGAGGACAACGCTTTGCCTCGGAGGGGAAAAGGCAGGCTAGGATGATCCTTCTCTTGGCTCGGCCTGACTTCTATCTTATTCGAGGCACATGACCGAGGACCTCTGTAGCATCTCCCGTCCCAAAACGTGGGATTGCATGAATCATCCACCGTGTGACATGCGAGACTAGAACCCCCACAAAGGCCCAGGCCCGCCCTTGGGGCGACCCACTGCCAAAGTGAGTATGGGGGTGTGGTAGGGCTGAGTCTTGGTTGAAGCCAAGCTAACGCTGGCGACAGAACGAAATCTCCGGAAAGAAAAAGAGCACGGGCCGAGAACAGAGGCTCGGTGATGCTCTGGCAGCCTGGATTAGGGATCTGCACCAGCACCAATGGCAAGGAGAGAACCTCGGACCTCTTTCCATCTCTGTCCTTCCTTCCGTTCAGCTCGCGCCGTGCCGGAGATTAGGAATAGAGACGGAGAGCGGGGTCAACGAATGGGGAGCGGACCCGGGAAACCATCCGAGTGTGCGCCAGGGCGCCGCCTGCAGCACGTTGCTAACATGGAGGGTGGCAGAGGAGAGAAAGCTGTGTGGATGGCAAGGATGGCTAGGAGGGGCAGAGACGCCCAAACCCCATCCCGGGACTCTGCCTTCTAATCATCAATCTAGCAATGCCACTTTCCAACCTGAGGATGATGCCTGACGCCCCCGGGGGCCTCCCGGAACCACACCCGAGCTGGTTTTCCGGCGCCAGCCTCCAGGACGTTGGACCTTAACACTGCACAGCATTCTGTTTTGTGTCTGGTGCGGCGCCTCCCTTTGAGACTGACTCCTGGTGACCAATTCCACCACCGGCCTGTCCATCAACGCATGGAGGGCTTCTCATAACTGCACGTTTACACGCCGGCTCACCTCGCTCGAGCCACCTGCCCTAATCATCCCTTCACCATGGATCCACGAGACCAGACGTTTATGACCATACACAGTAGGTCGAACCAGGCCGAGCGTACGGCCCCGGGCTGACTCTAGTATCTCCAGACCTCACCCCTGAAGCCAACATCCTCTTTGCCTCCGACTCGATTCTCGATATCTTGGGCTACCAACCCGACGAGGTCAGGGGAATTCGGCGTTCGACTATTTCCACCCCGACGAGGTGCCGTTTGCCCACTCCATCCACAGCAGAGGCGTCTTGCTCGACAAGGCCGCCGTCCTCCACTATGCTCGCATCCTCTCTAGGACTGGCCAGTGGATGAGCTGCGAATGCTGCTTCACCGTCGTCCACAATGTGCTGGTGGCCTCTACGAGCATCTACTTCAAGGGTGAAAGGAGCGAGCGTATGATCCCAGCCCCTACTCGAGTCCGGTTCTCGCGCTGACATGCACGTCCAGGGAGGGCAAGGGATGCTCCGCAGATTCGGCGGATATTCTCCAGCTTGCCGCGGGACCCGCGATACCACATGCTCGAGCATTTGTCTCCCAAGTTCGAGATGCCGCCCATAGAGCGGGAGCTGCGAGCTGCGCTCATCCTCAACCGCTTCACCAGGAACCTGACCATCATGTATGCGACCGATGCTGTCGCCCAGATTCTTGGGGTACGGCCGGACGAGCTGCTCGAGAAGCCCTTTTACGACTGCATCCAGCCGAACTGTCTCGACGAGGCCGAGAGATGTCTGGAGAACGCCAAGGCGAAGGAGTCGATTGCGTACCTGCGCTTTTGGTACAAGGACCCGCGGGTCGACCCTAATGATCCCGTAAAAAACGACGACGAGGAGGAGGAGGAGGAGGTTGAAATAGAGGACGAAGGCAAAGACAGGAACAGCCCCGAAGACCGTGAAATGGACCTCAAGGACCCCGCAGTGAAGGATAATTCTATGGATATTGACGAAGAGTCAGATCCCAGGCTCCGCGGAGCGGACGATGGTGGCAGGGACAAGGAAGGAGGTCCCTCGGGCAGTGTGCGTGCATCAAGGCCACGGAGACCCCGTCCCCAACCCCCTAAGACATTCGAGCTCGAGACTGTCATCTCGTGCACCTCGGACGGGCTCGTCGTGGTGCTCCGGAGAGCCCGGCCCGCGATTCCCGGCCCATAACGCCCGGTGATGCATGCCGCGCTCAACTTTGAGAACGGGCTGTTCGTGGCGCCGTGGGGGTTGCAGCCCATCGAACCCTACATCTCGCCCGAGCTTCTCTACACCTTCCGACCGCCGTTTCTACCGCAGTACATGCCGCTGCGGGAGTGCGTCAAAGCGGCGGGTGGGCCGCCACTCGACCGTATGTCCTTTCATACCCCGCACTCCTATCATCGAATCTCATTCCTAACCCAAACTCCCAGAGCTGATGCGGTCAATACGCGACGTGGCCGTCTTCGCATCGGTCGTCACCGGCATCAACCCGACCCTCGCAAATTACGGCCAAGGCCGGCGCAGGATAGGCACCCAACCAGCCGACGGCCTCCCCGCGTGGGAACCCAACAATTCCCGACCGACTACATACCCGCCCCCGGAGGACCTGTCTGGAGACCGAGCTGCCGATATCCCCAAGGACCCGTCCACCGCCGCCGGCGGACCCCTTTTCGGCTACTACGCCTCTGAGCGCCCCATCCACGGCTACCATACCCGGCACGCCTCGCTCGACGAGAACCTGTCTGAAGCCGGCAGCAGCAGCAGCCGGCCAGCAGCTTGGGCCCCTGCGGCATCCCATTTCACATCCAGCTCCACATCTGCGTCGCCATCATCCTCGTACGGCTACGAACAGGCAGGCTACCACCACCACCACCACCAGCAGAACAACCACCGTAGGCCACCCCTCCGACAGGCGTTTTTGTATGACGCCATGCACGACCATGCGCGGTATCAGCGGCAGGCTTCTTTACCGGCCTCGGCGTCGGAGGCGGCGGCAAGGAGGTGTAATTTTAGCGATGAGCCGTGGGGGGCGGCTGGGATGGGGGCGGAGAGTAGGGAGGCGTGTTTATCCGGCCATGGTGAGTTTGTCCTTAAGGGGGTGACTGGAGGTGGGAGTGGGGGAGGGGGTGAGGCGTCCAAGGGGGTGGGGGGTGGTATTTCTGGCCGTGATTTATTTACATAACTACTCATGGATCGTAGTAATGCGGTGTTTGAATGGACCTGGGAGGGAGGGTTTGGCTACAATGGTCACGCAACAAATGGAGGTTAGTTTGAGGTAACATGCCCCTTGTCCTGCCTGATCAGCCACGACTGGAAAGGGGGTGCGGGTGCGTAAGGAGACCATCGACGAGAGAAAAAACTCAAGGGATGTTGGGTCTGGGAACACCTCCCTCACCCTCTGGCGGGTATAAGAATGCTTTTTTTTTTCGTCAAGAACTTCGGAATCTCGACCACAGAACCACACCCAGTCCCCTCGGGTACTGCAACCGTTTCCCACACTACAGACCTATTCTCCTGAATACGCATAACGTATTTGATAAGTGAGCCGGACGAACAAGCGAGCCGGACACTCGTAAGGGCTGCACTGATATTTGATTGTAGCACTAATAGCTAATTCCCGGTTTAATCCCGGTTGTTAGTGCTACAACCAGATATCAGTGCAGCTCTTACCAGTGTCCGGCTCGCTTGTTCGTCCGGCTCGCTTATCAAATACGTTATTTGAGGTCGTCCATTATGCCTGGCTCAACACCGAACCCCTGCGACCAGACTAGCGAACGGACTGATGATGGTACCAACAACGACAATATAGAAGAGCCATCCTGCTCACCGCCTCTTGAAGACCCTCCGAGAGTTGTGACCCCTGATTTGGGTACAGGCATAGCGGGTGATGTCGCATCTTGATGGCCAAGGTCTGCTTCCACCACTCGACTACCTGCCTCCACTGACATCAGAACTACCAAAGAAAAAAACACACGTTGCCGTCCCGACAGGAGGTCTTCCTATCGAGACAACAACGGACGGCCACGGTAGGGGTCGAACCCACGAGCTCGGGCACAAAGTGCGCGTAACCACTGCACCACGTCGCCGTTTCACTTGTTGCGGGGAGGATCGTCGGGGCCGCTCAAGACTGGGGGAGTTCCACCGGCAGGACCAGGGCCGGCCGGCGACAAGGGCCAGGCAGTCAGGGCAAAATCAGGGAGAGGGTCACCAAGGCCCAGGGACTCCCGGTCGACGATCCCGAAGGCGCCCAACGACTGCGCCCGCCCAGCGAGGGACTGCTCCTCCGACATCGGGGTGGGAGAGTCAGGCTCCTCCTCCGCTTCCAATCGCTCCATCCCACGGCGAAACACCTCGACGCCACGATCGCGCAGCAGTTGCTGCTGGCGACGTAGGCGCGCGAGGCGGCTCAAGGTTTCTGACAACAATTCTTCCGCGGCAGCAATCTCTTTCGCTGTCTTCTGCTGTTCCGACAGGTTCGTCAAAACTGGGAAGGTCAGCATGACACCCAGGAAAAGAGACCGGTGTACCCACGGGTATCGGCCACGTTCGGGCCACTACAGCGCTTGCCCAGACGAACACAGTGTTGGCACTTGTTCGACCCCTCCATCATCACGCAACATCTCCGTGGCTTCGCGTTCCAGCAGCGTTCGCAAGGCATGGCGACTTCGTGGCCCTGGCGTTCGATTTTCGTGGAGAAAGCGAGGCGTTCGCGCGCAAGATCGCGGCGGGCTCTACCCACACTGTCAGTCATGGCAACGGCATGGAGGAAGGAGGAAGACCTACCAGGAAGGCAGCGGCAGGCGTTGGCGCTAAAGTATGGGTTAGGCGACAAAGGTCTTTCGGGACGAAAGACGTCGAGAGGGGGCATCGTGTCACGAACCAACTATAAAAGGCGGCCAGGTAGGGCGCGCGGGACGCGACCACAGCCAATCGTTTGGAGCTGCGGCTGCAGCCGCATGCAGGCGGGTAGCCCAGGGGTGCTGGCTACCCAAGGCGATCCAGGTAGCTCAGGATAGCTGGCGAGCAAGCGCGAGCCAGCAGGACAAAGGAATCATCATGTACATATACCACCTAGTCAGCCACTCGTTGAGGGAGCTCGGAGCTTCCTCAGTAAAGCAAACACATTGATCACTGCACCTACCAAGCACATCTTTGGCAATTGAGACACTTGCACCACACGCACTTGTTGTGAACCCTTTGGCTTCACCGAGCCTTGCAGACATTGACACTACCTCCGGAACCCTTTCAGAGTGCTCTGCACCCGTGCTTCGTCACATGTACAGATACCCGGAGAAGCAACATTTCCTTCTATCTGGGAGGGAAATCTTCATCAGACAACAAAGACTGGACTCCCAACATGGCGGCCGTTCGGGCAACCATACCGTTTACGATGGCCACGGACCGGCTTAACGTAAACCTACCGTAGGCCGACTAAGCACCCTACCACCCATACCCGACCGAACCTACACTCCTTACCTCGTGCGACAAACAGCAGGCGCCGCTTCAGCTACCGAAGATAGGACGTTGAACACTTGGAGAATCGCCTTTAAGCCAGCCTACTAACAACCCCACTAACCTACGAGAATCCGCAGAGAAATGGCACAAGAGACGGCGTGAATTAGAATGGACTTTGTACAGGCCTAAGAAGATCAGGACATATCTTGGGAAATGTATAGTCAGATTGTAATAGTTGCCCTTTCGGTTTATCCGCCGGGCGTTAAAAAAAACTACATTTACTCGTAATCCGCCATCCCAAACGTTTCGTTGAGGAACGTCCAGCAAGAGTCTCTTTCCTTGGCCAGAGGTACAGCAACGCGAACTATACCCTCCGACGTCGGCTTGTTTCGAATCCCCAAAATCCACTGACCGCAGTAGATCCATTCTAGATGGGGGAACACGGCGGCATACTTTTCTGCCTCTCGGAGCATGCGGTTGCGATGAGCACGTTCCCAAACCTCGACCTCTGCGCCGTCGTCATTGCCCTCTCCTTCTGCTAGATGCTCAACATCTCCAACTCTGCCCAATTCCGGTCGTTCGAGGGCGTCATTACGCTCGGCCGATGTCACCCGTCGATCTTCGTAATACCTCTCCACCCAAGGGCCGGACGCACCGTCTGGAAGCACGTATGTATCTCGCGACAACGCGAGCCTTTTTAGTTTCGTCAGTCCTCGAAGACCCAGTCGCACCGCATCATGGTCGATCAGCCACTGGTGACGCCATCCAAATTGCTGGTCGGTGCTCAGGCATAGCTGCTCCAGCGATTCAATGCTGCCAACAGCAGCCAGGGAAGCCGCGGAGATGGTGGCGTCTGCTTGTGTTTCCACCATAATCACCGGGTCGCTCCATACCAATGAAAGGGAGCTGAGGTTCGACCATCTGCCACCAGAAAGAAGTGGGACAAGGTGAGAGTCTAGGAGCTGAGGTGGGGTTCTCCCCATGGAGAGTTTGCGAACGTGCGGGTGACGTGAAATGAAGTCGATTATCAGCTGCACTGTTCCCGTGTCCTGGCCATTGAGATATGATATGACAAGCGTCTCAAGGTCACGGAGGGGTTGGCAGGCTGATAAAGCCTGTTTGAAGGCTGGCGAATTCTTGGGGGAAAAACAGAGGTGTCTCAGCGGTGCAGAAAGCAGCGAAGACCACACTCGGACATCGGGCTCGCTCATGTTGCCGGAGATGTCGAGGTACCGGAGACGGGGGAAGAATAGATCTTCATGGCCGAATGAAAGCGATCGATTTCCCGTAAATTCCTCGTAGCTCAAGGTCAGACGCCCAAGAGTCGTACTGCAGCGCCGAAGGAGGGTTTCTATGAAGGGTGACAAGCTTCTGTTCTCCCAGGTATCGGCATCGGCATCGGCGTCGGCATCGGTGTCAGCGGCTGGTTTGCTCCTATGAAACCGTTCGTCGCTGCAGAGCTGTACCCTTAGAGAGAGAGACTCCAATGGCACAACAAGCGGTGTGGCGGGCGGCTCAAGGCGACAAATCTCCCCAATGTGAATTCCGGCCAACCTGAGGTGCCGAATCGGCAGGTTTGTGACGGTCCTAAAGAAGGCACCATCGAGACACAGTCGATCATGCCACAACAGGGCCTCGAGGTTAGGCATTGCCAATTTCATAGCGATCTGGATGGGGGTGCGGTATGTCGCAAAGTAGCGATCAGTCGCTTTCTTGGACAATTCGTTACGGTGCTCCCGACTGATGTCGTTAGCGGCATGTCCAAAAATCGCGTCGTAGAGATCGGCGTGCGCATGAGCGACCCAATTTGGCCGGGGCTTGACCGCAACTCGGCGAATGCAAGGTCCAATGTATGGCGGGCGAGTGGTGGTGCTTGGGTCGTCGTGACCGAGCCTGGTGATGCCCTCCTTCATGAGCTCGAACAAAAAGAGCGTTGAATTTGGGCTGTAATCAAAGCAGACATCGGCGAATTGGCAAGAGCGGGCCAACTGTCTGCAGTCACTGTTGACGAGGGCGAGAGCAGATAGGGTGGCTTTGTCGTCTGCAATGAGGTCCATAATGTCGCCCAAGATCTCGGGTGGGAGTCGGCAGAGGAGGAGGCTCGTCGACTGAATCGGGCGGCCTTCCATGAGTCGGTCAACAAAGACAACTCCTGCAGCGCCTTATTCGCTGCGCAACAGACTCACAATACCATCAGGCAGGCGAGCGGGGCCGCAAGGCGGCAGTCTTCATGCAATAAGCCATCTCGGCTCAGCTCCGGCAGTCGCCGCCCCCTCGGTGAGCCGGACTCTCCCCACGACGACCTCTTCCTCTGCGGAAGCGGCTTCGGCAGATGCTCAGTCAAGGGATAGTCGGTTTGGTACAGCCAGGCGTGGACCAGTCGTTCGGCAGCCTGACGACCACGAACAACAGCCGCGCATTTCAAGGCCAAATGGAAGCAAGCTCCTTTGACAAGCTCTTTGGCAGATGATGTGTATAATAATAATGACAAAATAGGCCCTCGAGGCAACCCTGTACCAGACAGCGTGTGATTGATAGATTGCTTCTGTCCAGTACAATTTACACTCCTCTCATTGAATGCCACCCCCTTACATCTCGCCTGCCGCCAGACCTCTGGTGCACTTTGCCGTGCATACTGCTAGTAATCACCAACTCTCACTCACGTCCGCAGTTGAGACGACGGGCTCTGGATTAGGGGGCGGCATTGGCGGGGGCGGCCGAGCTCCTTTCCAGGGTTTGCCCAGCTGGTCGACCTTGTGTGTCTGTTAGCGCATGTGCGAGAAAATCGGATACTCATAGTGTTGGTTCAGATTTTACCAGATCGACGCAACTTGAGATCATGACGAGCCGAGTCATATAAACGGACTGGATGTGTTGGTGGGGAGGAAAGTTCACTGTCTGGTGTGATTTCAGGATGTGGAGAAGAGAACTGCGGACATGGTGTGTTTTAAGCTTTTTTTTGGCCTTGTTTCCGGGGTTCGTGGCCACTGTGGCGGAGCAGTGGGGTGATGGAGGCCTTGGATGGGGACGGGTGCATGTGACCGCGTTGCTGCAAGTGACCTGCACGCCAAGGCCATTCATTCATTGCAGGCCATTCAGGCGTGCAGTCTTCTGCATTTATTGGCCTCGCTTGACGGTTTGCCAGGACTTCGATTGGTGATTCGCACGCCAAAAGGATTGTGGCAGTGCCTTTGAACCAGTCCCACTTCCTGCTTAGATATGGTTACAGTACATACTGTACCATGCCTGATACGGTTTCCCTTCCATCGTGATCTGGCCCCTCGAGTTGGGGTCTTTCCGTTTCCCTTTGTGAGAGGCAGAACTTGCACCATGACTGAGAAATCCAAGAAAACACCAACCCCGCCTCCCAATGGCCACCCAACCAACACCTCAAGCTGGCGGAGAGCCTCTCATTACCTCTAATGTCGCCCACGAGAAGGCCTGGAAGTATGTCGGATACCGGGGCTATTCTCAAGTCTTGGCATCCCACGAACATTTCCTCCACGTCCGCCTGTTCCGCACCCTCAACGCCCGGGTCATTCTCGCCATGCAGGACCACATCTCAGTCCTTGAGAAGAACCTCGACGATATTGAAACAAAATTGAGCCAGAAAGACACATCCGACAATGTCCACAATGGCTCATTCCGGGTTGAGACCTCCAAGGAGCGGTTCAAACTCATTTGGGATCTGCGAAAGCGGCTTAAAGACTACAATGACTACATCATCTCTTACTCGCAGCTCTCAGCTAGAAAGGATGTCGACAAACGAGACACGTCGAGCGTCCGCTACTGGCTAGAATGGTGGCCAAACGCCATCCGCGACGAAGAGACTGGGTACCTGGATCACGAAGACGACCTCATCTACGTGACGGAGAAGACCTACGGCAGTATACGTCGTGAGTTCAGAAAGCTGTGTTTCCGGCTCCTGCCCACGTTCCATCGGCATCCCAAACTCCCAAAGGGCCTGGAGTTCATCATGGACAACATTGAGATTGAGAGCACCCAGGCAGACAAGTTCCTTGCCTGGGTGCTGATGGTTCTCGCTCTCACCATGCTGATCGGCCCGCTCTGGTTGCTGTCGATTGTTAGCTCGACTTTTGCGAAGCTGGGCGTGATCACGGGCTGCATTATTGTCTGTTTGGTCGCTGTAACGGCTACCACGAATGCGAAGGCGTCTGAGACTCTTGGAGCAACTGCTGCGTAAGTTAAACTTAATTCCCACTTGAGAATGGAAGCTAACTCCTAGTTTATATCGGTCTAGATATGCTGCTATTCTTGTGGTGTTTCTGCAAGCCAGCGCGTGAGCAGGAATAAGCTGGCGGGTGCGAGCGGCTTGCTAAGGCTCTGGGGCCGGAGTTCGCGGGCGGTCCAATGCACGAGGACCCCGATCACATCGGAGCCTCTGATGAAACCACCGCCTCCACTGACCTGCCTAACCCGCAAGCGGAAGCGAGGAGAGGACCGTCCGGCACAGAGCCCCGCCGCTCAGAAGCGGAAGACGGCAAGCTATCGGTGATTTTTTATGGTGGTTTGAGTTCGACGTCAGGGCGGCAAGGGGTTCTCTGGGATGAAGACATGACAGATTCCAGAGACATCAGGTGTTTTCCAAGCTCAATCCTCCTTCTATCCCAATCCTCTTGTTGTGAGCCTTCTAACCTTTTGGTACGCTCATTGATTCCCGTACCGTACGAACTGGAGGGGCGTGCTGTTATCTTCTCCACGTAGATGAGATGGAACGAGATCCCTTGCGTCCACAGTAAACTGATCTAGTTGATCTACACTTGGCGAAAGGCTTTGGAGATACTGCATGCGCTGGCCCACTCTTTCCTCTACATCAGTGTCTGCACACCTGCAGGCGTATGACACAAAACTGCGGCCGGATCGTCCTTGTCGGCGATGGGGCCCACGCCGCCACCCCACACCGCCAGTAGGGCGCCGCGCACCAGCGGGGAAACCCGTTGGCGGCGTGCCGGAGTTGTCAGAGGGGTGTGGCCGGGCATGTGCAGAAAGCGCGGATTTCGGCGGAGTGGCCGTGGGGTCGGCTCGGCGGCGTTGGTGGGGCCGTAGTAGGACTTGGCGTGGTTGCGGGGGCGTCAGCCTCGGAGCTCACCGGCCTGGCGGCTTTCGGGATGTACACCGAGATCACGTGCAACACGAGACCCCTGCACGGATGAGCTGTCTATTTCGACTGCAACGGCGTTCCGCTTATCATGAAAAGGCGAGGACGGCCATTTTGAGGCCACGTCGAATGCCGGCCGCGCATGCCCTGACCAATCCTCTAGCACAATTCCACAGGTGAGCGAGCGAACAATATCCTCTATATTTGGGCTTGTGGTGGAATCCATTGGAGCGGCGGAGACCTGTCTTGGACCATGTTTACTACCCCTGGTACGACTCGAACTCAGCCAAGGGTCACAATGTGAGGGCCTTCCGTTTTGTTGACAGGCAACACAGAAGATCCAGCCGCCTCTATCGTCCACGCGCAGGCCCTGCTCCCGGACCTCGGGTCGCCCGAGAGCTTCGCCGAGGCACGGGGCTGGATGGACAAGTGCCTCGCGAACCACCCCGAGTGCCCCAAGAATGTCCCCGTCGACTTGCCCACAAGGTTGGTCGAGGTGTCCCGTTTCGGCGAGCCCGAGGCTGCACGTCTGGTAGAGACCAGCGGGCAGAAGGGCCACTATTGTGCCCTCAGCTACTGCTGGGGCGGCGACCAGGTCTTCAAGACGCTCCGCGAGCGCTATGACCAGTACAAGGAGGCGCTCCCGTGCCACGACCTCCCACAGACAATCAAGGACGCCTTCCACGTCGCCCGGGGCATGGGCGTTTGGTACATCTGGATCGACGCCTTCTGCATTATCCAGGACAGCGACGAGGACAAGGAGGTCGAGATGGCCAAGATGATGAGTATCTACCAGAACACGCAGTTCACCATCTCGGCCGGCAGCGCGTCGGCCGTGGCCGAGGGCTTCCTCCAGACCGACTACCACGATCCCAACATCGGAGCCTTCTACCACCCGCTCCGCGTGGACGAGCACACCATGGGCTCGGTGATTATCACAGAGAGCGCGTCATCCTTTGCGAGCGTCGGGGCGCTCCAGCAGCCCATCAACACGCGGGCCTGGACGCTCCAAGAGGCACTGCTCACGCCCCGACTCCTGATGTTTTACTAGAATCCATCAAGTTTGGAAGTGCCAGTCGGGCTACCAGCCAGACTTTTACTCCTCGTCCCGAGATAAGCGCGAGAGACGAGACAGCGAGGACAGCCCATGGAAGCTCTGGTCCATGCTGTGCGGCTACTCGTTTACGCCGCTCAAGGAGCTCAGGAACAAGGATCCGCCCAAGGCGCCCAAGCGGGGGCAGAAGTTCAACACCTTCGCAGGTACCTACCAAACCTGGCACTCCATGCTACGCGAGTACACGCAGCGGCAGCTCACGGTGGAAGCCGACAGGCTACCCGCCATCTCGGCCATCGCGCAGGCCTTTGCCGCGCACTTCCAGACCGAGTATTACGCCGGTCTCTGGGGCAGCTTCCTCGTCCACGACCTCATGTGGGAGGCCAAGGAGCCTGCCAGTGGTCCGGGGGGCGGCGTCGCCAAGTCGGGCAGCCCCTCGTGGTCGTGGGCCAAGCTGAAGGGGGAGCACACCTATGACAGCGGCAACAGCGACCGCGCCAACGCCGAGGTCGTCTCGTGCAGGACCGTGCCGGTCTTGGACAGGAACCCCTTTGGCGGGGTCACCGGCGGCGAGTTGGTGATCTGCGGGTATCTCGGCGAGGTGGAGCTGGACGCGGCGGCCGCGAAGCTCGTGGATACCGAGGGCGGCTTCATCCCCGATGCCACGTTCGTCAGTGATGGAGGATGCGGAGATTGGACCCGGCGGCGCACGGTGGTCTTCTGCCTGGTCCTCGGGGACACCCGCGGAGCGACCGAGCACAGAGACTACCCGTATTGCTGTCGGAATACTGGGACCAGGTGCCCGCAGTCCAGGTGCTGTCGGATGATGGTGCTTGTCGAGAGTCGGCGCCACGAGGGCTGCTACGAGCGGATCGGTCTCGCCAAGGCGGAGACGTATGACGCGGAACCGTGGTGGGAGGACTGCGAGAGGGTGACGGTGACGGTGGTTTGATAGAACTACATGTACCAGCATGCTTTGAGGGTAGATGCATTGTAACATCAGCGCAGGATCCTTCCGGTCAGCGCTTGGAGACGCAGACGCGCAGAGATCGCTGAGTGTGCCCATCACCTCCCCGCGATGCATCGAGTCTGTGTTGCTCCAGTTCCAGTCCATTGGACACTGTGTGTGCTGGCTTTTGACAGAGACAGCTCTCCAGGCTCGTCAGGAGTCCTTGACCTGCATTTCTGAACTTCTGGAGTTTCCGGACACAGTATCGTGGAAGCTGCGGAAAATGGATCCACAGCTATATTGATTGTTGGGACTGAACGACGCAGGTAGCTGGCTGGCCCCCCTGGCTAGCCGATACAATGGAGCGCAGGTGCGTTCCAGAAATGAGACAGATCTCAGTGAGGACCTGACGGGAGTCAGATCCACCGAGGCCTAGCGAGTGAGAGGGGCTCACGGCGTAGAACGCGTCGGCCAACCGCATACACCCGTCGGGCACCTGCCCCAAGGGGATGACGAGGGTCACGTACGCGTCCTCTTTCGCCGGATCGGGGACGACCTTGCACTGGAGGTGCAAGAGCTGACGACCATCTCCGCCGCCGCCTTCGCTGTCGGTGGTGATGATGCAGGCGAAAAGCCGGACGCCGGCGCTCGTGATGGCGATGGAAGGGCTCGGGAGAACGTTGCCGGTGAAGCGCTCCACCATCTCGCAGCTCCGAAAGCACGCGGGGTGGATTGTAAAGGGGGCCGCCTCCAGAAGATCCGCAATTCCAGGGTGCTCTTGAGGGTCGACACCACCCCGCTCTAGATAATAGAACCAATACCGACAGGCGTACTGGACAGCAAAAGGGATCTTGCTGTCCACATCCGACCGGGGAATGTCGCCCACTTGGGATCCCGGTAGCCCGAGGCCACATATGTTCCGACAGAGGTGATCTGCCATAACCCTCAGACAGCAGTCCAGCAGCTACCTATGCGCCGTCTTGGCGTCAATACGGAACATCGGGTGAGAACATCTCTGTGGATCCAGAAGGAATTCGCGGAAGGACGGGTGAAGAAACCGGATCAGCCTGCCCTCCTGTTCCGGAACATCCACAACCGAATGAAGACTGCCCAGCGTCGTCATGATCTTCCCCTTTGGCTCGGCGAACATCATGGCAAGGCTGTCAGGCGATAGCGTATCGAAGAGCACCGCAACAGACCCCACAACACGGCCGAACAGTTCTTGCACTCTAGCCATCTCCTCCGCATCGAACCGGGCACTTAGAGTATTCTAGGGCGGTGAGCACGCTGGAAGCAGGGGCCTGTCCCATGTTCAGGCGGCCCAGCTTGTAGGCACGAGATCCAGCGGACGCAACGCTCATTGGAGTTATTTACAGGCCTGAGCTCCTGAGCTTGAGGGTGGTGTCCTTACGAGAACACAGCACATCAACGCGGGATATACCGGGGCCGAAGCAGATGCCCGGGCCTCGCTCCATCCGCCCCCGCCACCGCCTCCCCC
>FTEL01006363.1_pt1 | contig 18175 bp, 9 predicted proteins | sample 1658911 | NCBI WGS metagenome assembly FTEL01 (sample SAMEA3914869, study PRJEB12502) | metagenome | biome: forest; material: soil | place: USA | collected 2012-03-12 | depth 0.1 m
GAGGGAGAGGGGGGAGAGAGGGGAGACGGGGTCGGTCGGGGAGGGAAGGGGCTCCTTGGGAGGACCGGCGGCGGTGGTGGGGGCGCCCTGGACGGACACGTCCAGCTCGTAGACGCGCGTCTCGATGACCGAGTCGGCGGTCTCGACGGTCCGGCTCGTCTGGGCCGCGTACGTGTCGCGGTTGATGCCCAGCTTGGCCAGGTCGCCGTCAAAGAGGCAGGGCAGGGTCGCGCCCGTGTCCAGGAGCATGTCCCAGAAGACGGAGGGGCCGTCCGGGTCGGGGCCGGTCGTGCCGGGCTTGCTGGTGGTGGGCTGCGGGATCCTGCGGGCATTTGGGGTGGTGGTCGGGCTTGTTGGTGTCACCGATGAGCGGCTTTGCTGCTGGTATCGGCCGCTGCGGGGGGACCGCGGGCCTCGGACATGATGGGGGTTTCTCCCGCGGGCCACGATCGCTTTGCGGCGGCGGAAGCCCATCTTGATGCGGTAGTGGCCCATGTTCTCTGTCCCGCGGCGCCAGCGAGAATCGTTCTCGAGGCAGATGCCCTTCTTGGCAAGGATGGTTGTTCGCCCGCGGATGGTACCGCCGCCACCGGAGAGGGGCGGCTCATACCACATCCATCCGCGGCCGTACTCGGCGGCATAGCGGTCCAGCCGTTCGGCGCGGTCGGTGGTGAAGGAGGCGAAATCCGGGCAGCTGTCGACGATGTGACCCGCCCAGATGATGGTGTACGAGTCCGAGTAGGGGATGCCGCCCGTCTCGTACCCTGTTATGGCGGCTTCGATGTTTGCGCGCTCAGGGGGGAATTTGCTGGACTGGAGGATGACCCGGAGATGGTTGACACGCTTCTGGATGGCGCTGGGGCCGATGGTGGCGGACCTGTGACAGATTTAGTCCCCGCAACTCTGGCTGATCTGTACCAAGGGACCGGCTGACCTTGGTTTAGTATTCGCCTCGGATGTCTCGTCGAGCTCACTCCTCACACGGAGAGCCTCCCGGTGCATCCGGACGAACTCGGGCACCCCCTTGTAGTGGTCTGCCCAGAAGCGCGTCTGGATGACTTTCCTGTCGGCAAACTGGATGGTGTTGAGATCCTCCCCTTCGACGCAAAGGCAGGTGCCGAGTGCAATGGAAGGTTTCCATTGTGGGCGTGGTGTCTCGCTCTCCGGCTCCTCATGCTCCTCCTGCTGCATGGCGCTGGTCTCCGCTCCGCCTTCGAATCTGTCCCGGTGCTGGGCGGGAGGGACTGAAGCATCATCAGGGTCGTCCAGGCGCACGTGGTGGCCGCGGTTCAGGCCAAAGGTCTCGGCATTCTGCGCCAGGCGGATGAGGGTTGAGGGTCTCCTTGCTCCCGCTTGGCCCGAGTCCTCGGAGTAGCGGCCCTGCTCGCGGGGCTGGCTGGCGGAAGAAGACTGAATCTCATCCATGATGGGAGAGGAATTGGCCAATGTGTTGTTGGTTGTTTGTTCCCATGGTGGTGGCCAGGCGGGCGCCCTGTTATAATCCGCAGTGGCTTCTCGTAGCCACTGCCCCTGACCAAACAACTCTCCCGCGAGGTGGGCGCAGATGCCGGTGGCACATGGGAAGGGTCGGGCTTGAGCGATGTGGTGGCGGCTGCCTGGACCCCACGAGACAAAGACGGTGATGCGTCTTCCAGAAAAAGGAACGCGTTCAGTATTGTGCTTTGTTCTTTGGGGGCCGGTGGTGGCCGATTCCGTCTTTGTTTGCCCCCTCGCCATCCCTCCCGTTGGCCGAAAACTGGACTGATGGCTGAGCTCTCCATCTGAGCTCTTTGACAATTCTCAGCTCGCCTAGCTTTGCGTCCTGAAGCTTGCTGTTCATTGTGCCACAGCCTCCCAAGATGACCGCACACACGAGCATGGTGCATTCCAGTGGCCGGGCAAGCAAGACAGATGGTGATACTTATCACCCACCCAATGCGTCCCTTGCTCGCCTTGCCGCTGCCCTTGATCTCACTTCATTTTCCTTCCCCCAAGTCTTTCACGCTCTCCCCCAGCTCCATTCAGTTTCCAAACAAGACAGTTGAGACATTTCCCAAAGCTCACCCCATCATCAGCCCAACATGCACCGCGAATCTTCGAGCCGCAGGCCAAGAGGCCAACGTCTGCCTCGCCGCTCAAGAAGACTTGCAGCTCGGGGGGCTATCTTGGAGTCTGAGCAGCACGAGGCGAGACTGGCGGAAATTGATGGTAGGCAACCGCTTGACCCAGGTCTGGAGGGGCTTGAAGTTGACAGCGCATACACTCAGACACCTTTGTCCGGTTCCTCTTCGATTATGCTGCCAACGCGACCGAATGTCCGCCCTTGTTCAAGACCTTTCTGGAGGAGGAAGTGCTCAAGCCAGGGACTAGCGACCTGACGCGGCGGGTTCAGGCCTACTTCCGAAATCCGCAGATCAAGGAGTATGATCTCGGACCAGTCTTTATTCGTGAGATAGAGAAGTACCCGGCCTACGACCTGATTTACCGTGGCATCGAATCCGACGGCCACTTCGCCCAGATCCCGGAGCGGTACCTGCCCAGGCCACCGGGCATCTCGACCCAGCTCTCGCCACGAGAGCCCGCCGATCTCGAGACCGGCGCCACTTCTCTTGATGCTGGCGCACAACTCGGAGTTCATGACGACGAGGAGCTGCTGAGGGAGCCCGACAGAGGTGCCGACACCCCTCCACCCGAGCACGACGCGGACGAAGAAGACCTGGGGCCGCCCACCATGATTAGCCGGCTGAATACCATGGAGCGCCTCTTTCGATCCCCGATCATCGATCCCATTGACGGGGCGACGGATCGTACCGGCCCCGACTGGGTGACCGATTCTTGGTACAGGGGTCGCCGCCAACCCCCTTTGGCGGTTCGCCTCCAGACCATCATCAACTTCTTGGCCGACGAGGACGTGGACCGCTGTATCGACTGGGCGGCCAAGTTTGGCCAAGTCGTGGACTACTTGGAGTGGCTCGTGTTTCACGACGAACGAGATCAACTGCGCAACGCCGCCAGCCCGCAGACCCGGGCCATGTTCAACGACGCAGTCGCCAAGGCCAAGGCTCACGCCCTGTTCGAGAGGCATCACTCTGCCCCCACGCCGATGGAGGCTGTGAGGAAACAGCCCAGCCCCCCGTTGATGTCGACACGGCTCGGCAGGGTAGTAAACGGGCACGGCGGGTCGCTTCAGTACCGCAACGCTGCCCGTGGCCGGAGCGACCTTCTTCCCCGGCCGATCCCGCCCCGGCCCGCGAGCCCTGTCAACAGGATGCTTGTCGAAAGGCCCGCCGACCGTCCGATCTACTCAGCGTTCGCCAGTGACGAGAAGGAGTGGTGGCAGAACGCCGCCCTTCAGGGCCCTGGAAGGGCCCCCCTTGCGCCAGGGAACCTCGCCGTGATCGAGAACGAGACCTTCAACTCATTTATCAACAACAACGGCGAGCGCGACGAGGTCAACCCCGGCTGGGTCCGTATCGACCCAGCGACCGGCCAAACCACTCTCCCTGACGGCGTCGCCCTTCCGCGCGGTGACCCGCAGAGCTGGGCCAGGGAGCGCGGCGCCCGCCGTGCAGGTCTGCAGCAGCTGCTCCAGACGATCCCCACGGGCCTCCCCTCTGCGGACAACACTCCCTGGCGGCGCCCCATCATACTCCCCACGCCCGCGGCGGCACTACGCAGGGCCCGGGAGACGGTCGACAATCCGCAATGGAAACCGCCCGCCCTGGACCGGGACCAGTTACCCGCGGAACTCGAGACGATGCCGCAAACGGTGGCGTACCACGCCCGGCTTGGCCAGATCAAGGCGACGGGTGAGCTGGCGCGGCTGAACGTCAAGGACCAGAACGAGCGCGAGCAAGCTTTCACCCGCCGCCGGCGCCGTGGGTGGGTGAACCTCCCGCGGAACCTGGTCAACGGTGGGCCGTATGTGTGGTGCATGGACGACGCCGACGCGGAGGAGGTCCGGGTTCTGCTCAAGCAGTCCCGCACCACCGTCGAGGTGCTGAAGGCGGCATATATCCGCGAGCCGCGACCGCTGCTCAAGGCCGTGCTTCAGATGTTGGACCGGGCTGAGCAGGGCGAGTTCTTGAACCACGCCGTTCCCGGGGATGTGACACTGGCGGCGGATGAGTGGGAGCTGGACGGCCAGATGAGGGTCCCGGCGCTCGTCGATTCGGAAGACGATCAGTGGCTACGGTTCCTGGCTGGCGAGTGTGTCAACCGCGCCAACTGGACGGGGAAGCTTGGAAAAGAGACGCAGAAGGGCAAAGACAGACTGTTCCTCATCTTTGCCGCGAGGATTCGGAAGCTTCTTGACGACAAGAACCCGCAAGGTCTGTTCAGTCGTCATGACGCCCAGGTCGAGGTCGACAGCCTGCTCCCGGTCATCAACGCTGGGAAGGGCGGCGGTATCGTCACTAAATACGAGTTCAACTCCTCGGAAGCTTGCCGCTGGCTGGACAGGATGAAGGAGAGTGGGCATGTCAGGTGAGAGAGACCCCTCTTGGTAGCCGTCAAAGTTCAGAGGGGAGGGATTACTAACTTGCATACCATAGATTCTACCTCGACCCAGCATGCTACGGCGTTGTCGGGCGGCCTAAGGCCGAGTTCTTTCCCGAGCATCGAGTGCTCTGGCCTACACCCGATGACGACCTCGAGCGGCCCAGCTACTACCGACGTTGCACCTCCGACTGGGGCAGCATCATCAAGGAGGACCGCATCCCCGACATCAGCGAGGGCAGCCCCATCTGGAACTTCTTTCTCTCCCTCGCCTTCCGCCTCGGTTACACCATCTCCCAGCTCAAGCAGCAGGAACTCGCCTCCTCGTACATCCCCCGCCCGTCCAGGCAAAACCTTCACGCAGCCATCAGCGACTGGGAGCTCGCTCGGTCCAACCTCGAGACCTCCGACCTCCAGCCCACAGACGACGAACTCGCCGCCATCCGCACCGCAATCATCGACGAAGCCAGCGCCAACGAGACCATGCTCGCCCCCGGCCGCGCGCGCGTCTACTACGACGCCGCGGGCGCCGCCCACACGGTCCTCGAGCGCGACCACAACTGGGACTGGGCATCCCTCCCCGCGCGGAACCACACGCGCCGCCACCAGTTCTGGTCCGTCGACCGCTGGCCGCTAGGCGCGGGCCGGCTGTCCGAGTCCGCCGAGCGCGCCGTGCGCGAGGACGCCCACCTCGACCCGGCCATGACGTACGACCCCGTCGAGGCCGCGGGCCCGATCGACGAGCGCTACACCCGGCCCAAGCTGCGGCCGTACCTCGAGGAGAAGGTCGTGTTCCGCGCGGGGCCGGCCGTGTACCCCGTGGGAGATACGCGGCTGCAGAGGGAGGCGCTTCGGGAGCGCATGACTGAGATGGTGGCGATTGGTAAGTCTTCATTTCCCCCTTTTTTCTTCTTTAGCTAGGGTGGGGAGATGCTAACTGCTGAATCAACAGAGATGGGTTTGGAAAGGGAACCGAGCTCCCGCTTCAGCATCCTCGCAAACCTCGCAAATCTCAACCCCTTCTCACGCCCGTCCTCGAGGGCGGGTGCGAGAGAAGAGCAGGGGGCCCTACCGCCCGTCGACCCCAAGGCAGTTCCGAGAAGTTGGGACCCGGTAGCCGAGGCTGAAAGGCGAGAGCAAGAGCGAATCGAGGCGGAACAAAGGAGGAGGGAGGAGCAGGAGGAGGAGGAGCGTGGCGGCGGAGATCGTGGGCATGAGGCTCAGGGAGAAGGAGGTGACGACAACGACATCCAGAGTGTGGATATACTCATGACTGGGATGGGGAGACATGGGTGGCTGCTTGATACATTCGCTGATGAGTATGGGTGTGCATTTTGAGTATTTAATCGGCACGGAGTACGGAATAGGAGTTGGTGTTGTCATTCGGCCATCTCAGGTTGATGTTGCGCTCACAGGAGGGGGCTTCAAAAATCTCGTGCATTATTTGAACCCATCACGCCTGATGTCTAAGATGCCAATGAACTACTCCTGCAACCTCGCCCGGTCGCCGAACGCCCTGAACAAGACCAAGTACAATCAGGCGGTTGCCCGCAACGTGACCCCTATCCATGATGCGCCAATCCAAGACAAGTGCAAGACAGAAACCCGGGTTATTTAGAGATCGCAACCCTCATGCTCAACAACATCCACATGCACCCGTAGGTGTCTTCATCATGGCCTTTTGAAACTCTGCGATTTTCACTCGAGGTGTTCGCCCAGGGAAGCGCATCAAGCATCCTCCTCGAACCGAGGGCGTGGTGTACCGGGCGTGGCTGGGGCCTGGCGATTTCCAAAGGTGTGCCAGCAATTGGGAGATTGGAGGATGTACCTGCCAAAAGTCATCATTAGTAACGATCCAGCGTGAGACAAGCTCTTTCGCGGGATTCCCTTACCTCGCCATTGCCTCCCGGAACCGGCTCTTGTACTCCCTCGGGCTCGTCACAGTCGGCCTGTTCCGGCCCCCTCCAGCAAACCCGCGGTTCTTGATCCAACTCTCGAGCTGCTTATCCCACGTGTAGGTTCGAATGCAGTCGATGATGCCCACCGCAATCTCCTTCTTGATCTCATCCACCGCCACCATGAGCGAGTAGTCCATCACGTCTTGCTTCGCCAAGAACAGCGTGTCGTTGAAGACGGACGCCCGCAGGAGGCGTTTCGAGTGCTCGCGCGCAAACAACGGCGACTCGTAGATGTACTCGACCATGTTCTCGTCCAACAGGACCTCGTTCTGCTCGCCCGTTGACTGGATCTTGCGGTTGCGCATCGACCCCTTGAGGTCGAACGTCCGGCTTGGGCAGCGGTCATAGAACAAATTCTCCATGACCAGGAGGTCGAGCTTGATCTCCGTGTTGGTGAGCGGGTTCTTGATGAACACGCGGAAGAAGCCAAACATCTTGGCAATCACCGAGGGGAGGTCGCGGAAGAGCGCCTCAGACATGATGCTGAAGTAATCAGGAGCGAATCGGAGAAATGACGACGTCTCGCTGGGTGACAAAGACTTCAGGATGAATCGTTCGTCCAGAGTCTTGAGGAACACAGATTTTGTCTTGCCACCCTTGGAATCCCAATTCAAGCAGCGGGACAGCGACTCGACAAAGCGGTCGGCCACGCCGCACCGGCGCCGGAGCGCATCGAATTGCTCGGCGTAGAAGATCTGGCACGACATTTTTGCGGATCCTTCGGTGAACTGGTACTTGACGTGCATCCCGGTGTTTCGGAGCAGGCTCTTCTCAAGTTCCGTATTGTACTTGCTCGCCTTCGCCGATTTGGCCGTTTCCGAATGGGAGGATTGCAGGCCCTTCATCTCAAGACCGTCGCTGCTGCTATCGTCCGTTTCGGGCTGCGCCGCCATCTCCCATTTCTGCCGGATTTCTGACAACTTCAGCTTGTAGTCCTCCGAGTCCAGAGCGAAAGCGACAAGAGAGCTGGGCTCGTGCTCCCTGATTATCACGTCCGAGTCGAAGAAGATGTGGTCTGTCGCGTTGATGGGATACTCGAGCTGGGGCCAGCCGCTGGCGGACCGCTCAGCCCAGAAGTTGGTCAACATGGTCATGAGACTCTTTTTCTGGTGCTTTGGCAGGCCCTCTGTCAGCTCCTCGCTTGGCTCTAGTGAATCAGTAATGTCCTTGTCCTCCGGCAAGATATCATCGAGCGTGATGGCCGCGTTGTCAACATCGCTCTCTGCGCCTTCGTCATCGGATTCGGCGCGGCTCTCCCGGCGACTGTCTTCCGTTTCTGGTTGTGTCGAGCTCTCTTCGTGCCCCGACGACTGGGATGGGAGCTCACGAGAGGAGCTAGGCTCTGTTTCCGACGCCTTGCTGGGCTGAGAGTCTGTGGGCGTGACATCTGGTGTGGTGCAGGCTTCTCCTGTCAGCTTGCTGCTCCGCGATCCATCGGGAAGGTTGTCCTCGTCCAACTGAACGGCCTGGTCCACATCTTTGTAGACTTCCACTATGGTCTTGGTAGAAGAACGCGGCAGAAAAGCCCGTGTGTGGTGCATCTTGGCCGCGCGCTGTTTACGGTCCTTCAACCTCTCCTTCTCAAATTCTCGGCTGAGCTGCTCGAAGTGGCGTGCGAGGGTCGAAACTTTGGACTCCTTCTTGTGGACGTATCGTGGAATCCCGGAAGGCACTGCCTTACGATGACTCTTCAGGGCACCCAGACCAATGCGGTCGGCGAACTTTTTGTCTCCCTTTACCAAGCCATCGGTTGATGCTTTTTGAGCTTCGGCGCCTGCATCCTGCATCTTTTGCTCCTTGAGGAGGAGCTTGCCGATGGCAGACTGTGTCCTCGGCAACGCTCCTGGCGGCTGGGAGATCGTTCGAACCACCGGGGGCGGCGCAACCCCACCAACCCGCCTGGGAAGGATGCGTTCGGTCGCAGCTCGTGGTAGATCACCGACGATCTCGCCGGTCGCGCCTGGCCCCGCGGTCTCGTTTGCCATAGCTCTGTGCTCCCGACGCAGTTGCTCGACCTTTTCTGACAAGGATAAATGGCCCGTGGGCAGAGCCGGTGATGGGCTGGCCTGCGATCCGAGGGCGGTAGTGGAAGCAGAGGCCGAGGCTGGCGCGGAGCTATGCGGCTGGTTGTGAGAGGCCTTTACCGCTTCCGGAACAGCACTCAGGGCGGGGAGGACGCCTTTGGGGACGGATGTGGGAGGCCGAGTTTCGATATCAAGGGCAGCCAGAGACTCGGGCTGCCCATCTGGGACCGCATCCTTCGGATCTGACGTGGGCTGCGCAACTGGAGACAACGGGGTCTCTGGTGGTTGGCTGGTATCGCCCTCGGAACTCTGCGATGGTTTCTCATCGGCCTCCGAAGCTGGCGGCGGTGATGTAGCGGGCGTGTTCTTCTCCTCGGACTCGGACCCAATTGATGTGGTCCCTTCGGTGCTTGGAAGAGATTCCTTGGACTCATGGTCCGTAAACATCTTCTTCAGCTGGATGATAGTCAGCTGACGAACGTCCTTGTCGGACAAGAAGTCGGCTTCGAATGTGGAGAACGCGGCGTCCCAATCGGTCACCTTCTCGAGCATGTCGCGGATGACGGTGTTGAGAGGGATGACCTGGTAGTATTGAGAACCCATGTAGGCGTCCTGGAGGGCGTGGACCAGTTCTGGCTGATCCTCCTGTGCCTTTTTTGTGAGCCTGTCGACCTCGGCCTTGCAGGCTTCAGCCTTGTCCGGAAGCACACTGTCGATTCGGATGCTCTTGAGCCTGGCCCTGACTGAATTCATGAAGCGGTTCCAACGGTCCTCCGCTTGGACAAAGATGTCGTTCTTGAGCTTCAAGTCGTAATCCACATTCCATGTGATCTTGGTCCGCGGCACCACGATTTCGTAGAGATCAATCGGGTCGTAATGCACCCTGACCACGATGTCGCGGTACAGGTAGTAAAAGAACCTGATGTGGTCCTTTTGGTGATCGTGAGTGCACTCGGTCTGAGGGTTCAACTGGAGCCCCTTGCTCCAGAACGACAGCTCGAGATACTTGCCGAACGAGTATTTCCAGGTGCCCACAGACATGGGCATCAACCCGAAATGCTTCTTGCAGTGCTTGCAATAGTTCCACATGCAGATGCCAGTCCCATCGTTGTCACCGGGCCTATCCTGAGGCTTTTCTGGGAAGTTCTCGGGCCAGGCGGGAGACGTCTCAAGGATGACAGTGAGGCGGGCGTTGTCGTGGACGTACGTGCGGTGATGCTCATGCATGTTCCGGTCGCATCCATTGGAGTGGCAGACGAAGTCGGCGCCCTCGCAGATGTCCTCGATGTATTGGCCGAGGGTAAAGTCTTGGTCCATGCTCCCGTTTGGGTCGGGGTGCTCGTTGTAGAACTCGATGGCGACGAGACTGGGTTCCGAGCATGGAATCTTGGTGGCAGTACAAGTGACCGAGTAGAGGACAACGATGTTCTGGTGCGAGTATGGGTCGAAGAGATCGAGGCTCCCGTGAATGTACGCTTCCCACTGCTTTGCCTGCGTCCGGTAACTGTGCATGGCCTTGTCGTACTCGGCGTCGTGGACGGCATGGACCACCTCCATGACCTTTCGGGAAGCGTTTTGCTCAGCCCCTTGAACCATCTCGGGCTTGACTAACTGAAAAGTTTCCAGGCTTTGCTTCTCATCCTCGCTGGCAGCGTCCGCCTGTTCCTGTTTAATCAAGCGTTTCAGATAGGCCGCACGGCGCTCTTGCTCCCGTGCCCTCATGAGAAGGTAAGGCTGCCTGAACTTGACAAATGGTGATGTCGACAGAATCCTCGTCTCGTACTTGACCACCGTGTCGTCGTGGAAAGTTGGCATGGGCATGTCATCCGGGACCTGGGCATGGGAATGCGACTCGTGCATGGATATTGAGGTCTGGCACGGCTCAGGAGGAGGCGGAACAGCTAGCTCGACGCAGGATGTTTCCGAATCCGCCGTCTCGGTTGCATCGGTATTGACTTGGGCCTGCAGAGCTGCCTCGCCCTCTGAGCTCTGTTGAGTGATCAGGATGGCGGGATGGCAGCCGTTGTGGGCATGCTCGACTGATGAAATGGAGGCCGGTGCGGAAGGCGGCAGGCCCGAAGGGATCTGCACAAACTCGTCGCGCATCAGGCAAGACTCGAGCTTCAGGTTGTAGACGACGTAGACCATGAACTCTGTGATGCGCTTCATCTGTGAGAGGACCTGGGTCGAAGCGCCGCGGAGGGCGACGGTGCAGCCGCGGTCTTTGGGGCAACCCGAGATGAAGATGTAGGTTTTCTTCTTGCCCCTGATCTCGTTGTTCACAAAGGTCTTGACCTCGAAGCTCTCGCACACGCCCACCCGAGCACCCAGGCTGAGCATATCCATGGACGAGATGACGGGCATATTCACAATGCGTGCCACCGCTTCGAGGACAGATGGCTTGACGTTGTAGGCCACAGCAATGTTCGCCTCGGAGAGGTACTGGAGAGCGAGTCCTGCGACGCTCTTCTCGACCAGCAGCACATGCGGCTCCAGATTGAGGATTCGATTGACGACCATCCTCAAATACTCTTTCTCCTGCTCGATGACCGGCTGCAAGCTCATAAAATGCTGCTCCGGGTGGCGCTGGTACTCGAGAGGAAACGTGATGATGACGATCCTGGGGTTGCGGATCTTGCGTGGCATGCTCTTGAGGGCGAGGTTTTTGGTGAAGACAACGCCGTGGACATAGGCGGTATCGCCCGGTTTTCCACCCGGAATCCTCTTCAGCTTCACCCAGTGCCGGATATCCATGTCATCCCCATGCCGGATGTCCGGCTCGACATCGTCGGCACACTGATCAATGATGGGGATCAGGGCTTTCTCCCAGCTCGCCGGATTGGGGATCGCGGCGTCCTGGAGGAGCTGCCGGAAGAGCTTCTTCACGTGCTGCGAACTGGCGTGGTTCAGACCTCCCTCTTCTGCAGACCGGCCGTTACGAGCGGAATCGCTCCGCTTCAACCCGGGAGCTTCAGCGGCACCGTCAAGAACGGACAGAGCGTCGGTGGTGGCGGCGGGGCCCCCTTTTATGATGGCAGACTTTGGCCGCGGAGAGCGCAGGTGGTGGTGCACGCTAGCACTCGCGATGCTCAGGTTTCTCCTCCGCGGTTGGCGCGCGTGGATCGGCAGATTCTGCAGGGCGCTCCCTTCGTCGTAGCCACGGCTCGTATGGCTGAGACCGCTCACACTCTTGTCGCCGCCATGACGAAAGCGGTGCTTTCTCCCAGCAGTCAAGTACGTGCCAAAGCTCCCTCGGCCGGGGTCTAAACTGGCTGGTTGAAAGTCGCCACCGTCCATGGTAGCAAAGATGCTGCTCATTTGCTCATCCTCGGTCGACTCATCAGACATGTAATCCGCCAGCTCTGGGTCGATGATATTGTCGGCGTGGAATGCATTGACGTTGGGCTTCTTTCCCAGCTCGTCGCTGACGGGGGCGCGAAAAGGCGCCCTGTCATCTGAGGGTGCCTTGAGCCTCGTGAGGAGGTTGTGCTTGGAATGGTGACGGCGGTGACCAGAAGACTGCGGCCGGCTGGTCGAGAGAGACTTCAAGGATCGCGACGAGCCAGGTCGGCTGAGCTGAGGCATGTCGATCTCGAGGACGGCCGAATGCCGGTTGTTTTCGCCGACGCGGCGCGTTGCCGGGATGGCCATCATGGGGGTGATGGCGGTCCTGGTGTCGTCTGCCTGCTCGGTACGCTCCGATATGCTCGCCTCGTCATCGGCTCGCGGTTTGGTCTGCGCGGGGGCAACCCTGGGGTGTTGGCTGGCACGGAAGATTGCTGGCAGGTAGGACTCATCGGCCGAGTCATCAGAACCGCTGTCGTAGCGGCGGTTGATGACATCGAGACACGTCTTGCAGACCCGGAGAGTGCCTTGGACACCGAATTTCTGGCCCGAGATGTTGGACGTGCACTTGGAGTCGAAAATGCAGCCGCAAGTACGGCAGTGATGCTTCCGGCGGAAGGCGGTGAAGGGCGTGCCGCAGAGAAAACACTCTTTGCAGGTCTCGTCGGCCATCCAGAACTCCTTGCTGAGTACCTGCTTTTTCATGCGTTCAAGCCTCGCGTTCACGATCTCAGGGGCGCCCTCGTTGGTGGTGGTGCCTGGGATCTTCATGACACCAGACTGCAGCATCTGGGGGCGTTCATTGTGGGTGAAGGAGTCATGGTAGACGGAGCTGTGAGCGGAAGTGCTGATGGGGCTTGGCTCGGCGGCACCGGGGTCCATGGATGAGGATCGGGAGTGACTTCGGGCCCTGGAGGAAGTGATGCGGTCGATCACGGCTGGCTTTCGCATGTGGTCTGTGGGCGGCAGGCGGGCGGAGGAAAAGGATACACGGTGCTCAGCGAGGGGGTGGACGGGACTTCGGGGCGTATCGGCACTCCCGTCCATGCTGGCGGCATCGTCCCTCCGCGTCCGTACGCTCGGGAGCACCATTCGATCGCCAGTGGTGATGCTCTCTAGGCTTGCATTGCCAGAGAGGTTGGGGCTCGGGGCTGTGTCGGCTGGTCTGCTTATACTCCTGCGGCCCGAAGACCGGCTGGGAGCATCTTCAACACGCGCCGACCCGCCGCGGCTGGCGTCCATATCCATCATGCCTTGGACTGTGACCGGGGCAAGGGCGGCGTTTGCGGTGGTGGCCACTGCCGTCTTTGCGATCTTTGGCAGATTTTGGACGCTTGGAGAAGGCGTTTTCGGAGCGGATGTGGTGGTAATCGATGACGCCTTGGAAGACTCGGGGGCGGTTGTTTGCGATTCGGAGGTCATGCCACCGGCGGACGAGAAGCCAGATGTCGGCATGTCTGACGACGTGGCAGAGTCAAAGGTCGAGTTTGTAGCACCGCTCTCACCCCGCGGAAGCGGCGATGTCTTCGCTTGGCCGGGTGCAGTGCTAACGCTCTTTCTTGAGGAGGCGCCATCCTGACTGGCACCGTCGTCCAACTCTTGAGGAGAGGCCTTGCCAACAACGCCAACAGCCTCCTTGAAGCGGGTGTACAGGCCGCTCAGGCCCTGCTGGACGATGTCGCCGGCGGTGGATTTGTTTTCGGAGGGGGGGAGCGAGGCGGCGGGGGGCGGGGCAAAGTCGTTGAAGGTGGTCAGGACGCCCGACTGGCTGGCCGAGGTGTGGATCTTGTCGAGGGCCAGAGCAAGCTGGTCCTTGTCGACGTGCGAGGACACGGAGAGTGAGGTCGTCGAGTCGCGGCGTGGCCTGGCGGTGGCCGGGGACGGAGGGGCGGACGGGCCTAGGGACGGTTGCCTGAGCCCGTTGGGGTTGGCCATGGCGGCGGGCGTCGGACTCGGTCGGCGCGACGGGCGGGTATTTGCAACACGGCCCGAGCGAGGGAATCAAATGGCATGCTTCGCCGATCGGGACCACTGACGGTCGGGCAGACGAGCTTCGGCGGGACACAAGCTGCGGTGCGCGATGAGCATTCCGAAATTCCAACGTGTCGCCGAGCTGACCAGACAGGTATTCGGGTAGGAGGGAATGTCTGTACTCCGTACCAGGGTGGACTCGAGGCAGGTCGGGTTGGACCCGTGGGCTGGACACAGGCTTGGGGGGGAGGGCGGCAATCGACGAGACTGAAACTCGGGGGCGGCGCGGGTTACTCGTGCTCGTGGGATGCCGCCACATTCGGGAGCCTCGAATCGAAGGAGGGAAAAAAAAGATGAGAAAGAGGAAAAGAATGAGAGAGGGCAGCTGGCAGCTGGCCTGGGTGACGCGGGAGCCGGAAAAGAATTCCGCGGTGGATGGCTCCAGGTGATTCGGTCAGAGATGCAGATGCACAGGCACAGAGTCGCTGTCAGGCGTGTGCCCAGTGTGTTCAGTGTGTCCAGCGGTGTCCAGGGGTGCTTGGGCGGATGGCGTCACTGGGTGGCCAGGCCACCCTGGTCCCGTGGGCTGCCAGGCGCTGAGGTGGTGGGTTGTGGTGGGCTGTGGGTGGGCTGCATGGTGGGGGATCTGCGGGGCGCGTCATGTGAGTTGGCGTTCGCGGCGCCCCACTGGGTCTCCCGCCAAGACATAGAATCCGGGGGAGATTTCGAGTCCACGCGATTCTTGCTTGCCTTTTGTTTGACTGACAAATGTACACAGCATCTTCAGCAAGGCCGGATACCTCCCCAGTCAACCACCACCCCCGCCCCCAGCAAACAGAGATTTCGATGGCGAATTCCGGGATTCAACGGCCAATGACTCATTGAGCCCATCCCGGATCGTTCCGAGTGTTGACCAATACCTGAGCGACCCCTCCCTCTCCCTCTGACGACAACACGATTCGACAGGATGGCAGCAAAGTCAGGTCGCTCCCGCACTCCGCCGCTCTGGGAGTCTTGGTCGCCCGACCTTGCCACCGGGCGGACACAAATTCACCGCCGATACGTCCAGGTTCCCTCGGCCCAGGCGAAGCTGTTGGAGCGACCCGACGCTTGGTCTGCTGGCCAGGTTCCCAACGTGCCGCCGGACGTGCTGGCCGACGTGAAGGCGCGCCATGCCAACCAACCAAGGCCACGCGCCGACCCCGAGCAGGAGAACGAGATGAACCAGGACCTGGAGCCGGAGGCGCTCTCTTCGCAGCCTGCATCCCCGGACAACGCCACGAGGGAACCGCTGGATTCACAACCCGTCTCTCCCTGCGCCGACAGGGGAAGAAGGGAGTCGCTGTCCTCGCAGCCCTCGCTCCCATCTCAGTCCTCGCAGCCCGTATCTCCCGCACGGGACGCCATTGCGCGCGATGAACCAGCCCAAGAAGATGATGGTGCTTCAGAAATCCCCATCTCGTCATGGTCCCCGTCGCCGTCAGCCCACTTCGGGGAACCAGGCAGGCACAAGAAGCTACCCGCGACGAAAAGCGCCTTCCAATCCGTGCGTTCGCAAGACTTCCCGCCTAGCAGCAGCGGCGCATCAGAGATGGAGCTTGAGTTCGTGGCCCCGGGGGCCGTCACCGACGTGATCGAGGTTATCAGGCCAGCGAGCCGAGGACCGGTGGCTGCTGTACTTGAACCCACCCCGCCCTTGGCTCAAATTATCCCATGCTCTATTGTCGAGAGAACAAGCCCTGTTCGGACCCTTGATGCGAAACGTCGTCGGCTCATGAAGCCACCGACGGCTCTGTTCACCAGCCCCAAGCCCGCCGGCCGCAAGCACGCATCGAGACCTACCCTGCCCCAGGCCAGCGTTGCAGCGACTTCCGTGCCTCGCTCATCCAGTCCCCTGGTCGGCTCATCATCTCCGATTTCTGCGCGCGCGCCAGCTCACCCAGCCGAAATACCCGCTGTGCCGGAACCTGTCGATGAAGACAACTGCCCACAAGCGGGTGACCCACCGCCATACAACTCTGCCACCTCACAGCCGCCCAACAACCAAGGATCCAGCAACTCGACGGACAAGCTCCCGCCAAACGGACCCCCGTCTCAGGTCCCCTTCACCGCTTTCAGAGTGGCGTACCCGGGTTATCAAGGAAGCCTAGGCGATTTCATCCGCGGTGTCCTCTGCATCTTGCAGCTTCAAAAAGACAAGGCTCTGCCCGAGTTTTTGTACGACGACTTTATCCGCGTGTTTTCCGGCGACTACCTCAACTACATTAAGACTCTAGACACTAGCCAGCCGGCCCTCCCGGCGATCCTCTGGTACAACCACAACGTCTCGCGGCCCCTCTATACCAAGAGCGTTTTGGTTCGGGACAATATCCATGATGTTGCCCTTCAGTATCCGGTGGAAGTGCGCGCCATTCACCGCAAGCTCAAACCATCCGAACCTGAACCCCTTCCTGCATCTCCAGCGGCTCGGGAAGCCCGGGACAAGGAGACGACGAGCAAGTCATTGGCACATCGGCCACCTGCCAGGGTGGTGGAATCCCATGACGATTTGCAGCAAGACAACCCCCTAACCGCACGTACATGGTCGGCGAGTCCTCATTTGGTGGCCCAAGAAGCCTTGCCGCCAGTCCCCAAAGTCGACTGGGCGACCCAGGGACAGCCGGTGGCTCAAGAACCACGAAAGACTGTCGCGCGGCCCGAAAAGAGCGGCGGTGGCACCTTTGGGATCTCCTCGGCCCCGCGATCCCGCGTGGAGGCTAGCACATGGGGAGGCCCGAGAGGTGCTGCTCCAGCCATGTCTGGGCCTCTTCGGACTCAGGTTGATTCCTCCTTTCCGGTCATTCAGAGCCTTGAGAGCCCACAGATGGGTGAGATGCACCTGCCAATAGCAGGCACACCATCCCTCACCATGCTCTCCCAGATCAGCAACCCCGACAGCATACCGGAAGCAACACTCAAGCGCCGGGTTGCACCGCGGGCCACTGCCGCGTCATCAGCAGCGGAACCCGGCGCCAAGTTCAAGCGACGGAAGACGGCAGCCAAGACGACTGACTCGAGCAGGAAAGTGTCGGGGTTCAGAACCTTTCTGTTACAAAAGAAGATGCAGAGCTCAGCGCCTGGGGGATCGGCGCCATCTTCATAGGTGTCGGGACAGACGTGTTGGAGTTGAAGTGTGTTGTCGACGACGAGTGCAGGACGCCGGAGGAGACACATGTCGCAAACTCGGTTTCACGCGCATGATTTGCAGGCTGTATGCATGCTTCATGCAAGCACCACCACGACCACCACTCGGGGCAGCTCGGCGAGCAGTTATGGGAATCAGTGATAATAACCACTCGCACCTTACACCGTCTCGGTTCGTCCCAATCCAGGGGTATCATTTAATTGCCCGAGGTCGTTCAGCAGTTGCACCGCGGCCTCCCCCGCTCTGTCTCGTCTCCCTCGTGGCATCCGGGTCATTCGGCCTCTGCTTCTTGAGCCCGGCGCTTCGCCTCCTCTTCGGGGGTCATGGTGCGCAGCTGGAGGGCATGGATCCCGCCTTCTTGGGCCAGTTCGTCCTTCAGCAGGTTGTAAACTAGGCGGTGGCGGGCGGGCTGCATCTTGGACTGGAAGGCCTCGGAGGTGATGACCAGGCGGAAGTGCGTCTCCCTGGAGGTGACGCCCTGCATTGCCTTGTGGTGGGCATGGAGGTGGGAGTCGTTGTAGATCTCAAGGGTGGAGGGCTGGAGAGCGGTGGTGATCTGGGGCGATGCAGGTGTGTGTGTCAGTATGCTAGCTGCGGAACTGGTCGCAGAGTCGTTCCCTCCCCAACAGCCCCTCCAACCCCCACCAAAAAAGCCAGAGCGGATAAAAAATCGATACCTTCTGCTTGATCGCGTCCTCGAGGGGCGTCTGGGACGCCATGGCGGAGAAGGGCCTGGCGGCTCTTGCGAGGCCAAATGCGGCTCGGCGCAGCATAACCTTTAGGCACGGCGAGAGCTGTGGCTCTAGAACGGGCGGACAGGCGGGTAGGTTCCCCGTCTCGACGACGAGGCGGATCGGAGGGTGGTGTGTCGTCGGCAACTGCAGCAGGAAATCAATCGCCGTCGGCGTGGGGCAACCAAGCGCGGCCAATGAGACGCGTCCCCACGCCCCAGCCCCTGCAAGTCGGATGCAGGACACAGCAGCATCCAGCAGCAGCAGCAGCAGCAGCAGCAGGCTCCTGGGTACCACTCCAGCCAGCACAGCGGTGGTGGTGCCCACCAGTGCCACCACCAGCGCCACCCACCGCCTCTCAGTGGCCCTCGACGCGTGCCATCCCAAAAAAAGACGAAAAAATCCCAAAACTGATCTTTCCGCGGCGTCATCCCGTCCTCCCCAGCCCACTGCCCACCCCAGTCC
>FTEL01010373.1_pt1 | contig 18171 bp, 9 predicted proteins | sample 1658911 | NCBI WGS metagenome assembly FTEL01 (sample SAMEA3914869, study PRJEB12502) | metagenome | biome: forest; material: soil | place: USA | collected 2012-03-12 | depth 0.1 m
AATTCCCCGCCCCCCCCCCCCCCCCCTTTTCCCCTTTACCCCTTTACCACCCCCAACTGCCAACTGACACCCATCTCCCATCCAGGGCGAAGTCCTAGCGCACATCCTCAATGGCGTCATCAACAAGCCGGTGCGCGACGCGATGCTGCTGCACCACGCGCTGACGGCGTCGCGGCGCGACGACCTGCGCCGCGAGCTGCTCATCTCGCGGCTGGTGCGCTACCACTGGGACGCGGCGCACATGGCGCTCGTCAAGCGCGCCTTCCGCGAGCAGTACGGCCGCGACCTGCAGGACGCCGTCAGGGATGGGACAAAGGGGGAGTGGGGCGAGTATTGTGTGCAGCTGTGTATTGTGCGGATGCCGGATGATGTGAGGAGGGTGGAGAGGGTTGATATTCATCGGTAGACTCTCTCTCTCTCTCTCTCTCGAGGGGGGGGGGTTAGGCCCGGGGTGGTGATGGCTTGGGCCCTGGAAGGGTGATGATGGTTAACGCCCTGTGGTGAGGGTTGGGTTTGGATCTCTAGTCTGGATTTGGATTTGGGAACTCATCTTTCCTTATTTTCTCATGGACCCAAGGTCTATATATCTGGTCGTGTTGATACCACTTGGGGACAAAAGATTGACAGGACGGGTCTTCGGATCTTATATAGTTGGGAATTCTTTTTGTATGTTGTCGGTCTCAGTTGCTGCGAGTGAGAATAACGCTGGCGGTTCTGTGTCTGGTTGTCTACTGCCGATCTCGGATGTAGTCAGAGCAACGACGTCCGGCCGATGTCTTTCCGTCTACCGCCCGCCTCGTGTGCCCTGAAGGCGTGATCTTCGGCCCGTGTCCCGTCGTCTACCGTCCACCTGGGATGTCATGACAACCACATTGTTCGGTCCGTATCTTGTCGTCTGCTGTCGGCCTCGGATGTAGTCAGACCAACATTGTTCGGTCCGGTCGTCGTCGGCAGTCGGCCTCGGATGCCGTGAGAGCCTGTCGTTCGGTGCGTGTCTTGTCGTTGCTGTCGACCTCGATTGTCCTGGGAGCGTATTCGGTCCGTTTCCCGTCGGCTGTTATCAGCATCGGATGTAGTGAGAATAACGTTTACAACTCAGTGTGACAATGACCCTGCCTGCAAGGTTAAACCGACTTCCAAAGTCCCTGCCCGTAATGACATCACAGATGATGCAACCGCGAGATAGCGTCTGATGCGGGAACTTTTGATTCAATTAATCCGATGGCAGACCCAGTTATCACGAACTATCTCCGAGATCTTCAAAAGTCCCCTTGCCCGCTTAGTCCTTCTGAACTTTCGTTATCTCACAATCCGAACTTTGGGGTTTCTTGATAACCCCAGCCCACACATCACGTCATGCAATGTCGACAACTTCAACAATCCTTGAGAAGCGGGAATAACAACTGCCGTGCCGCTGTTGTCGGTTGGCCCCCTTTTTACACGGAGTGCCCGATGGGATGGTTTACGGGCATTAAGCATTACAAAGAAACGGGAGAGCATGGGAAGCGCGAAACATCAACCTGACTCCCTGTTCGTCGCCGCGAAGGCTATCGCGAAACCAAAAAAAAGATCCCGAGGCTCGGGCAGTAAAAAACTCTTTTTTTTTTCCATCAATGCTTTTTGGCCCCAAACTCATCCCCATCCTCGGCTCGCCTCCCGAGGAGAAGGCGACATCGACCCCCATCCCGTATCCCACTTACACACCAAGCACGTAGTATTTATTATCAACCCTGAGCTATTAACCCCTCCCGCCACATCACGTTACGCCGCCGCAACATCCTTACCTACCTCCCCATCCATCTACTATGTACATACATACCGAGCCCGTCTGTCAAACTCCACTCCGAATAATCTCCGCCCCCCCGTTGCCTCGTGGTTTACCCACCCGCAAGGCCACAGCAAACAGCCAAAAAAAGTGGGTTGAACAAACGGGTCGACACGGGATCGGAGCGGGATCCGGGACACACAGACACGGGACGGGATGAGAAAGAATGCACGCACGAAAATAAAAAGAAGGTTTTAGTCACGGGAGGGGCTGTCTCGGGGTTCGGGAAAGGTTTTGGACTCTGCCTTACTGACTTGCTTGCTGGCCTGTGGATGGATGGAGAGTGCGTGCTCGGGGTGGTTCATTTCATTTCATTTTTGTTGTTGTGTGTGTCATTGGTGTTGAACATTTGGGGGTGCTCATGAGTCGGGCGCGGACAGAGTCATCGGCGATGGTGGTTGTGTGTTGTATTAGTCGGGCTACCCGATCTGGCGGTTCTCCGGTATTGGTGTTGCGGGAAGGGCGTTACTCGCTGCTGACCAATTTTGGGGGTATTGTTTGGTTGTCAAATTTCTGATTGGGTCGCACAACGAGGTCTGGGATTGATGGAGGTGCGGGAGGTAAGCTGCATCATATCACGTCTTTTTTTTTTTGCTGGGATTCGGCTGGCTGGCTGGATGGCTGGCTGGGGGAGTGAGCATCGGGATTGGGAGGTGCCGTGGTATTTTATACAGAATGAGCGTTGCCCGTGGTGTGTCCGGAGCATGGTTGTGGTGGTGATCGCGGTCGTTGGTAGGGCAGCGCGGGCAGCAGTCAAAACCCGGCATTATTCCCGATGTGGGATCTCGCGGGTTTCCATTGGCCTCGTTGCTTTGAGGGAAGCTCCTCCTGAATTCCCCTGGAAAGTTTACTTTGGTACCCCCCCAACCCCTGGTGCAGAGTCACCAAAGTCACTCGATGTACCCTGCGGGTCGACCCCACTTCTTGACCAGTTTTGGCTCACCTCGTCAAACGTTCCGCACTGGGAACGCGCTGAACGACGGGCGCAACCCTCTTTCCCAAAGCGGCAGCATCATGAGGAAACACGTACTCGAGAGAGGCTGGGGCAGGAGCACAAGCCGTGGCGGGCTCCGATTGATGAAGCCGAGTGAGGCCAAGCGGCTCATCTCATCAATGGCGGTGGCTGAGTACCTAAGGGGCACGCGGGGGAGGTTTGGGGGCATATCATGGAACCTCGAAACGATACGATGGATACGATAGTGAGTTAAACGCGGACGGCAGGTGCCGCTGCCTGGCCCCTCACATCCCCAAAATGTGTGTGCGCGTGGACATTTTGCAGCTTGCTTGGTTGCTTGTTTGTGTGTGTCGACCAGGTTTCTCGCATTCGGTTATCGGGCTGTTTTCTGGGAACGCGAACGAGGGGAGGGAAGTGCCAACACCAGAAGAGTTGGGGAATTTGGGGTGCACCGGCCCCCCTAAACTTTACCCAAGTTAGTGCGGGCGCGCCACAAGAAAGTCGGGGTCGTGCAAGCCGCCTTGGCGATCCTCGGCGCATGGCGCTGGACGCAGACACGTTGTCTTGGCCCGCGTTCCGCGGACCGGTCCTGTCAACCCGGAGCCGGCTCCGTGGTCCCTAAAGGTTGAGAGGTCCACCGGAGGGGGGTGGGAGGGGAGACAGGAGGGGCTCTTCTCCTGTGTTTTGTCTTCAATGGCGGCCGTGTCTCCGACAAAATAGTCTCCATCCCGTTTCGCGCCGCCGCAAAAACTCGAGTTTTTTTTCCTGCGCCGGGATCATGTCGCATGTCAGTGGATGGGGTTTGTGGTGGAGTCTCGCGCGCGCGCGCCCGCCAGCCATGCGGGAAAGTCGCCAGCAAGGGTGGGCTGTCTCTGCTTTGCACGAATCGAGATCGCCGGGTCAGACATTCTGAGAATTGCCGAGCGCGGTTCGGCGATTATTATCTCACAGAAAAGGGTTATTTTCTTCATCATCAGCCGATCGGTGATATGCAGGAGTTGCCCAGCCAGAACCTAGAATGAATCCCCTCCCCCTCCCCTCCCCCGCCCCCTGAAGGATGGATTACCTCAGGGCCTTTCTTCCTTCCATCGACGCTTCGGCCGATGAATCATGGCGGCGGGACGGACTTAAGTCGCCGGATTTAGACCGGATTTCCGCGGGCCGCTTCAACGCGAGGAGCGGTCACCGTTCCATCCTCCTCGCCCTTGTTGTTCGCGACTCTGGCTTCTCGTTCGCTGGCCTCGCCGTCTCACTTGCAGGGAAAGCATGAATCAGCTGGCTGGCTGGCTGCGGTCTCGTCCTCGACCCCGGACAGCGATGTGGTTCTTGGTATTTTGTTTTGGTTTGCACCAAGCGTCTTGGCCGGATCGTGGCATCTCTGGGCGGTCCACCAGCGAGGCGGCTGATTGGCCTGCCGCCTGCAGCACCACCCGTTTTGCGCTTGTGTGAGGTCGTACCACCAAGGAGAGACTTGGCGAGACGGCGAGATGAATGAAAATGAATCACCGCGGCGAGGCCCGTCCAGGCGCTGCTCTCAATTACTTGTATGATGTTTCCTGGTTGGGGGACTACGAAGGAGTTAATTAGAGTCCACGCAGGATCACGGCGGTGCTGACCAGAGCTCATGAGGCAGCAAATCAACAAAAAGGATTCCGGGCTGTGTGAAGGTGTAGGAATGGGCCGAGTATTTTAAAGTGGGGCAGGGCAGACCAGCCCAGCTGGTAGGGCGGGCGACTCGATGGGCCCGGACACCCGCGCGGCCGTCCCAACGGCGCGGGGCGCGGGGCTCGGGGCGTTCTCGACCCCGATGGTGATTTCGGGTCCTTCAACCGTGCTTCTTCATCCCCCCTCCCCTTTCCCACCCCCATGACAACGAATAGAAAGCCGTCCCAGGGCAAAAAGCCCGCACAGCGCGCGCCCGAGCGGAGTGTTGAGCCACGGTTGCAGGCATCATCTTTTTTTCTCAGTCCTCCTGACGATTGAACGGAAATACGGAAATACAAGCAGCATCATCAGGGTGGGCGTGTTTGTCTGAATGGAGCAGCTGCTGTGAGAATGTGGATTTGGAGCGGCGTTGCCAGCAAACCAATCTGACCAAGTGCGAGCAAAGCGACGACGAGCAAGCCACCGCCGCTGAGCCAAGAAGCCGAATCCAACCAACCGGCGCCACGGACCCCGCGTTTGAACCAAAACGCATGTTCCACGCATTGGCGCCGTCCCGAAATTACAGATTGTGGCTTCGCCAGGCGGGCATGACGACGACGACTCTTGGTTCGTCCTGGGCAAGTCGCTTGCGGTCTTGTGTCCCCAACCACTGAATGAACGAGAGGGGGGGGAAAAGCCAAGTCGGCCAAGGCCCCCAGCCAAGACTCTTAGCTATCGGGGAAAAGAAGCTCATGATTGTCCGCCGCTGCCCGCACACCCCGCGGACACTTTTGCGGATGCAAGGTGTTTGGTTCTCGAACCCCCATCCATCGGAGTTTGCTCCATGATGCAATCTCCTCCCATGACGTTGGAAGCGCGAGCCGCCCCCAACCCAGCGCCGAGGCAGGCTCCCAGGGCCAGGTGATGATTATTCAGGTTCGGATTATCGATCAGGCAGGATTACAAACCTGGTTTGTTGCCGTGTGTGGGTGTGTGTGGGTGCCGTGCCCGAGACCAATGCCCCATCCCTCACCCGCTCATCCACCATCCACCAAATCGCATGCCGAACCGAACCAGGGGCCATCCTGCCTCTCGGAGCGGGACGATGACTGTGCCATGCACAAAGGGCCAGCTCGCGAAAGGGCGCAGCGCGCAAGTGCCCGGCCAACCACAGCGCCGCGCCAGAGCCATGGGTTCGGGCACTTTTCGGGAGGTTGGCAACGCCGCACCGCTGATGCTTGCTCTGCTCTGCTGGATTCGCGTGCTGCTCCGCCTTCTGTCACGTCACCTGGGATGCGTACGCTGTACCAATTGATGGAATCAAGGGATCAGAGATCAGAGGGGTGTCCCCTGATGATGGGGGTTGCGGTCGTTTTGCTGGTGGGGTGGGCGGCGCAAGCACGGTGGGTGAGACGGTGAGACGGGCCACCACCCACACCCACACCGATACGCGTGTTAGTGCCATCGACGCGGCCTTGGCAAATTCTAGATCGCGATCATCATCTGCTAGCCACCTTGACACCACAAGAAAAGAGAAAAAAAAGGAAAAGCCAATTGAGAGATGGGATACTTGTCTATGCATTACTTGACGCTACCATTACTTGGTACTATGTGTATGTGGTGTGTGTGTGCGTGTGTGATGTTAGAAGCGGTGGCCCAGCAGCGAAGCACCATCCTTCCGAACAAATGCTCGCGAGCTGCCCAAGTTGGACTTTCGTCCACGACTGGTTTCACCCAGTTCCGCTCTTCCACCCTCTGGCTCCCGTCACGAAGCCAGCCATCCAGACATCCATCCATCATCCATATGCCAGTAATTTTGTACAGCACGTACAGTCCATCCAAGGGGAGGGGAGGCTTCCTCCCCCTCCAGTCAAATCATCCAAGTCTTTCCCTGCCGTCCCTTGTACCCCGACCCAGTGCCCAAAACGCCATGCCATCAAAAAAGCCAACCCATTTCCCATCCCATCCAACCCAATCCCACCCAATCCAACCATCAACTCCATTTCCCAACACTCTTACGCCTCAGCATTAGCAAGCTGCGACCTCAAATCCTCATCATCGCACCCCGTATAAATCAGCGGATCCCCCCTCAGCATCATGATCTTGGTATCCCTGCAGGCCGCCGCGCCCCCGAAGCCGTACGGCGCGAGCGCCGCCTGCCCGGGGAGAACCGCGCCCATGAAGGCCGCCTGGTTGGCCGCCGCCCACATCTGCTGCGCTTGGACATCCGTCGCGAGGGAGAGGTCGAGGTCCATTTGTTGCTGCTGGAGGTGTTGTTGTAGTTGTTGGGGGGTTTGTGGTTGGAGGTTGAGGGTCATTTGCGGTTGTTGTTGTTGTTGCTGTTGCATGGGGGAGGGGCGGTTGAACCAGGTGTAGGTGGTGTTGGGTTGTTGGGGTTGTTGTTGGGGCATGGCGGGCGAGTGCTGGCTGGGCGGGAAGCCGTCGGAGGAGGCGTACTCGAAGTCGTAGGTCAGGCTCGCGGGGGACATGCTGACGGCGCTGCTGGCGGCGCCGCCGAAGGCGGTCGTGCTGTAGTCCGCGTCGTGGGCGTCCAGGTCGGAGATGCCCGCGTCGGAGGTGGGCATGGAGCCGGCGCGGTCAGTGCGGCTGTAGTCCATGCCGCTGCCCATGGGGTCGGCGGCGGTGGTGGTGGCGGAGGCGACGGCGGCGTTCTCGCGCAGCTGGCGGGCGAGCTCGGCCATGCCCGCCGCGTCCTCGGGGAAGGTGGCGTTGGGCGGGAGGTCGACGTCCGAGTTGGGGCGTAGGCAGCCGAGCTTGGAGGCGACGTTGTGCACGACCGGCTGGCCGCGGTCGTTGAGCTCCGGCTCGCCGAGGGCCCACCCCTCGCCGTTCCGGACCATCGAGTAGAGCTTCTGGACCGTGGCGACCAGAACCAGCTGCGTGTTCTCCAGCACCTCGGCGTACCCGGGCGGCAGCTGCTTGTACTCGGTCTTCTTGCGGGTGCCCGCCGTGCAGATCAACCCGTCGTCCTTACACCTCTTGCACGGGAACTCTCCGTCGCACTGCGCGGCCGTGTTAGTGCCTGGGTTTGTCTCCGACTTCCCAAACCTGCCCGAGCGAGCGCATCACACAGCCAGGGCAGGATCCATTCCATAGAAGCTTGAGCTTGCCTTCGTCTTCTTCATGCGACACCGCTCGCAGGCCTTCCATACCCGCCTGTGCTTGCCGTCGCCGTGTTGTGAGTGGGTGTCGCGCGTGGGCGAGGGCGGGCGGCCGTGGGTGCTGGTCCGCTTGAGGGTCCGGTGAGGCGCCTTGACCGGCTTGGAGGCGCCGTGGGCTCTCTTGAGTACCAAGGGCTTGGAGAGCTCTTCGCTCGGTGGTGTGGGGAGGCCGTCCATGGCGCAGGCTGAGTGAGGGAGTGAGGATATAGAGAGTGGGATGGATGGAGAGGTGTTGTGCGAGAGGCAGAGGGGACCAAAACCGAGCGTCGTTCTCGGCCGTTAAGTAATAACTGAGAGCTGTCTCCCACGGAGAGGGGACGGGGACAGGGGCATGTATGTATGTATGTACCTATCTGCCCGAGGACTTGGACTAGGGGGGGGGGTACAAGTAGGGAAAAGGATGTGAGGGTGGGTAAGTGGGCGTGTGAGTTAGGGGCCAGGGGTGTTCGGGGCGCTCCGTTTTTTCAATGCTTGCTGCTGAGAGAGAGCGAGGGCATAATAAGCATGTGGAAGGGGAGAGGGAAGAGGGAACTGGGCGATTAATAATAATGGAGCAATGGAGCCCATGGAGCAGGGCGGCCCAGAGGTGTGCGCAAAGATGAGATGACATGGGACAAGGGTGATGGAGTTAACCAGGTAGCGAGGGAGCGCCCTTCTCTCTCTTCTCTCTCTCTCTCTCATCAGCAGCGGTGTCTTGTGCTCTCCCGTCTCGGCAGTGCTAATGCGCCGTCATGGGGGGGGGCGGAGGGGAAAGGGGGGTAGGGGAGACGTCAATGGGCTCGGGGTTGGGGGTGCTTTACGCCGATGGGTGCGTCGTGGGATGGAGCGCAGGCGAGGGCCAGAAAGGGTGGTGGGCGTGGTATCAGTGGTCGGCCTGTTCGTTATGTCCGAGAGCGCGCCATGCCCGCTCCTGGGAAAGCGTGCATGTACTTGTAAGTTACTAAAACCGGCGGAGTCAGGTCCCAGCTTGTACCTGCTGCACCCTGCCCGCGCCGCTGTCGTCGACTCGCCCCGGATTGGACAGCGCTGGATTTGGAGAGGGCACGACAGCGCAGCTGGACCAGGTCTGGACAGGTTGGGGTGCAGCGACGCCGGGCAGCACAGCAGCGCCGCATCAGCAACCAGCAGCGGTCGCAACCGTTTTTGTGCTTGGGCTGCGGAGACGCAATCGCAGTGGGCTGACGTCCCGATGATCTGACAATGACTTCCATGGGCTGGGTGGGCTCAAAGAAGGGCAGCAGGCGTCCACGCGTGGAGGGGGGCGGGAGGGGTGCGCTGTGCTGCGGGCTGCTGCGTGGCATCGAAGCTGGAAGCCAGCCCGCCAGCCCAAGCCCAGCCCTCACCCATCATGACTCCATCGAGAGAGCGAGAGCGAAACAACACATGGCGGCGAGCGGACCGCTTAGTCGATCCCTGCCCGCGGGCCCTGCTGGAACTCTCCGTGGCCGCGCCCCCCCTCGTCCCGCCGATCTCCCACGCGCGCTCCTCATGCGGGAATCGAGAGCGGCGGGAGGCAATTGACGAGAGAACCCCGTATATCTCCCGGGTTTGCCCCGGTCGCCGAGTCCTCAGAGCCCGCAGTCATCGAGTCGATGGCCTAAAAGTCGTAAGAGGCCATCGGCCCGGGTGACACTCGCAATCAAGAAGACGACGCCCATCGGCCGAATCCCGACCGAGCACGCAGCAAAGCCCATCAAGGACAACAGAAGAAAATAAAAAAACTCTTGGCTGCCGTGTCAGGATGGGGTCCCGACGAGGCGGGCACGAAAGCAACAAGAGAAAACACTGCAGGCTGCACGGAAATACGGTCGGGGGTACCTGGCAGTACTTTGGTCGGCCTTCAGGAGCGCCAAATGCCGACCGACGGGCCTGAGCAGCGCTCCTCGCATCTTCTCCACCCGCCGACAACCTCCTCCCCTCCTCCGCCGCGCCGCCGCTGCTACCATGGTACCATGGAATGTGTCCTGAACGGGATTGTGATTGCCCAGCGGCCCAGCCAGCCAGCCAGCCCCCCAGCCCTGGCCAGGCTGCTCGGATAGCTTAACTGGCCATCCGGGAGCGGAACGTCGTCATTGTTTTCGGCTGCATCCCGCGTCCTCGTCTTCCCTCCTTGGTGTGTTGGTGGTGATGGTAAATAATCGAGCGTGGTTTTGTCGTCGTCGACGGCCTCGGCCAGCCAAGACAACCACCTTAATAACTCCGCGGCAGCACAGATTACTATACGCGTGCAGACCGCTCATGTCCCGTTTCTGCAGCCCACAACACAAACTAACTGCAGGCGTGAATCAGCAGCATCACAGACTCGCACCGCACCCCCAGCGAAACACACAGAGCAGCATCGGCTTGAGTCATCGTTTGCCTAATTGGGCGGCCCAGCCCCGATCCATCTCCATCAATCACCACGTCGGCGGGCTGGCTGGTTGGTGTGCATGGATGGATGACTTGTTTCCGCGGCAAGCAGCAGCCGCGATTAAACACACCCACTCACCCACCCCTCCCCTTCCTGTGGTCGGTCCCCTACCCTACCCTACCCTACCCTTTTCCCCATAAAAAAGGCTTCATCAGGGTCGTCGCGATGATGATGTCGGTTTTATGGGTTGCCGAAACCCGATTGTCTGGGGTGGGCAGGGCAGGGCAGGGCAGGGAGGCAAGCGGGAGGGGAGGGGAGGGGGGGTGTGGGCGGAGACGGACGCGGGCCAAGGGGACAGGGTGGGATGCTTGCTTTCCATGCTTGCTTGCTGGGATGGTGGTGGAAGCAGAAGCCGCCCGCGAAAAGAACGAGGAGTTGCGAGTTGCTGCTGCTGCGAGTGACGACAACAAAGACACCAGAACAGACAGCGGGAAAGAGAGATCGAGGGCCTGCCCTGTCTCCGTGTGGTCAACTACCCCACTCGGGGTCCCATTCTTTTTTTTTTCCACAACAAGACCCCTGTACCCATGCGTCCGGCTGCCCAGACGAGAGCGTCTGCGTTAGCGCGCTAGCCCCGATGCGGGTGCCACCCTTCTGGCTCGAAATGGGGATTCTGGTGGGCAGTTTTGTGCATTCCCACCGGACCTTCAGCATCCCGCAGCCGCTAACAACTAACGTTAATCTCTCTCGCTGCAGCATCAGCTAGCAACGGGCAGTGGTTGGGGTAGCATCCATCCCCTTCCTTCCCCTCCCCCTCGCCCTAGCCCTACCTACCTTATTCATGATCTTCTCCAAAAGAATTGAGACAAGCGGGCGACGGGGCTGTTTCGGATTCGCTGTCTCTGGCCAGCAGATCCCCTCTTCGTGCGTGCCCCTCCCCCCAGATCATCAGGCCACCGGGGACTGGCTGCAGAAGCGGAGAATGCCGCCGCCCACTCGACTGTCGCTCCCCACAGCGGGCTCTGCTGCGGTGTTTGAATAACTCGAACCTGGATATCGCTATTGCCGGTGGTCAATGCCTCGGCTGCGAGACGGGGGAAGAGAGAGAGAGGGGGAAAAAACAAGGCCTTGTTTTGTTTGTTTCGTCTTGTCTACCCGGCTGGCCTGCGGTTGTCGCATGTAGGCGGCTTACCCAGCAGTTGATTCGACTAGGTTCGTTGACCAGGCTCATGGACCAAGAGGAAACAGTAGACAGACATGGGAGCCGCATAAGTCGCATTGGGCCTTATAGTCATCCTCGGTCGGTGTGGCCGGGCGGGTCGCCGAGGCCAGCCTTCCATTGACTGACTGACTGCGCGTCTCGTCTGTCTGTCTGCTGTGTTGTCAGTCAGTCCGTCGGGATCGATGCCGCTCCCGTGCCCGTCGTCCCGTCGTTGTTGAAGGGAACGACCGACAGGGTCCTCGCCCCATCAATGTGTGTGCAGGGGGTGCTTGGCATGTCCTTTCCCGCTTCTGGAACGATTCCTGGAACAAACCACCACCCACCCACCCTGTCCACCCCAACGGGGCAAGGCGTGTTGCATTCCCCGAGCCGGGATCGCACCGCATCGCGACACGCCGCCGCCGGCGGAGGAGGGTGAGGGACGGGAAGAGAGGAGGGGGGTAGCGCGCGCACCAAACAACTGGGGACGGAGAGGTCAAGGAGGGGGGGTGTGCATTGAGCAACACCGACTCACTTGACGGTCCCGCCCCCGGTATTTCCCGTCACGTCTGTCACGCGCGCGCGATTTTTAGATGGGCGGGCGGGCAGAGAAGCATCATCAGGATCGGCTCCCACGTTTTTCTCGTTCGCTTCTCGCCCGCATCATCAATGCCGACAGGGTGGTAGCATTCCGTGGTGCGCAGAGTGCAGTTGGTTAGTCAGTTTTTGGCGGCCGCACTCTTAAATTGGAATGCGATGCCGAGGGGTCGCGGTGTGGGTTGCTCAGGTTGCTCACACGACCAACGGGCCTGGGCATGGACGTGCGCGTTCATCAACAAGCGCCAACACCATCACGTACATGCTTGTACATACATAGTACACACACTTGCTGGGCACCTATGGTCGACGGCCCCAGATCCGGGACATCCCTCCCAGATGCGCGGATTTGCGTTCGGGATGTTGGGGCGGCGAAAGGCCGGGGTTCTGCCTTCTGCAGCCCCCGGTGGCCTGGTGATCAACGGGTTTGGGGGAGGAGACGGGGCGGCGGGCGAGGTGAAAATCCTGGAAAATCTTTGCTCTCTTTAGCCCTTCTGGAGCGTCGATGGAGCGTCGATGGACGCCGAAAGAGCGAGGCTCGACAGGGCGGCGGGTGGAGCCGTTCCTGGGTTCTGGGAGAGGTGGATTTGGATGAACAGTTGGGCGGCCGCGGCGCGCTGTGCTGTCGACGGGCGACCCCTGGATTGGGCGTGGCAGGTGGCCAGTGGGGTTCGACCCCTCGTCCCGCGAGCGCTGTTCCAGCCTGGGGAGCGAGCAGCGAGCGTCACCTGATGGGTTTGTGCTCGAATTCCACTCTTCCACTCCTCGCTCGCGGCGATGCGGGGGAGGCTACAGGAGCGTTGGTTGAGTTGGTCGAGATGTGAGAGTCGGTGTTGGATGCTGTCGTTGTCAGGGTTGACCATGAGGGTTGAACTGTCAAATCATGCAGTCAATCAATCTGGAGGCGGTCGTCGTGCTGCGGCAAGGGGTGACGTCATGCCAGGTGGTTCTGCGGCCCCCGCCGAGCCATCAAGAGCCCTGCCAAGCAGACGTCAACGGGTTCAGCCCCACCGGCAGCACATTCCGGCGGCACGGCCAGACCCCCCAACAACCCTCCAGCCTCGGCGGCGCCGCGAGCCTGGTTGCTGTGTTTACTTGTGCAGAATACATCAGCTGCCATTGGCTAATCGGGAAGAATCCCGTGTAAACGCCGCAGTGCTGCCTCGGGAGCGGCACGATGCTTGAAACTCTACCGATCGGCAGGGGACTCGTCCATGCCCTGACCCGAGACCACTGGACGAATCCATGCCATCTGGAATGCGCCGAGGTGTCCATCGTCAAAATAAACCCCTCAGATTGTTTGGAACAAGCTCGGTAGGGTGTTGAGCTAGCCTGGGATGTGCTTATCCTGTTTCGCTAGAGCTATCCCCAGCCAGCGTCGTCGACACACACTCGCACTGGCATCACACTCGCTCACACCGCACTCACTCATACACATGCTCTTACTCACTCTCATAACCAACCACTAAATGGCCACAGCGTAGAAATACACCACATATCAGTAAACAACCGCGGGTCACCATCATAATTCTGCCCCTCAAAAAAGCCACCAGGCCATGCTCACTCATCCCACTATCAACATGACGTTCTCCGATCCCGGCCTCTCTTCCAGGACAACGCCCAACCACGACACGTCTCAACTAGCCCAGTCATGGACTAATTAATCTCTTCAACTTCACCTGGACATGACGACCACCCCAACACCAACACTCTTCATCTCCGCTCCCTTGCCATGCTCCTTCCCAGACCATCACCCCCCTCACATGCTCCTTCCCAAACCATCACCCCCCCCTTCCCAATCCCCAAACACCTCCATGCTCGGCAGCAGGCCATCCAGGCAACCCCGCATATTCTTCGACAACACCTCTTTTCTAGGTACCTATACAAGATATGAACCTTCCCCGCACTGACTGTCGCATCCAGGCCCTCACCGCCCACGTTGAATTGAATTGAACTAAACCTGAACCAAACTGAGCTTGAACTGACCTCAATCTAAACCAGACCGAGCTTGAACTGAATCTGAACCTGGACTAAAGCGAGCTTGAAACCGAACCGAACCTAAACGAGCCCGATCTTGAACTGAACCGAACCCCGGACCCAATCGATCCTGAACTGAACCAAACCTGGACCACACTGGGCTTGAACCGAACCTACCTGAACCAAAACCGAACCTGACCCGAACCTCAACGAAACCCGATCTTGAACCGAGCTGAGCCCGAATGTAAGGTCACCAGGCCGGAACCGAACTGAATGTGATCCCAATTTACGTGATGCCAATTTGATCTTGGGCCCGATTGGCCCTGAACCAAACCGGGATCGAACCGCCCAGCCCCACATGTGTTCCGGTTTCTGCAGCTCATATTTACATGTCTCCGCGGAATCGAGGTGTTGAGTCAGCGTGAGCGGTCTGGTCGGTTGCTGACACAGCTGCTGCCAGGTATGCGCCTGTGACTGCAATGAAGGGGGCCTAGACCGGGGGGTGAGTAGCGACCTTGGGTTTGTTTCTGTGAGGAGGGAGAGTCTGGGGTGGGGAGTGAGTTGCAGCCATGGGTTTCCTGTGAGGAGGGAGTTTCGGGTGGGCGCGAGTTACGGGCCTTGGGCGTGAGAAGGGAGTCTAGGCCGCGGGGTGAATAACGGCCCTGGGATTGTTTCCTGCGTGGAGGAGGTCTGGGCCGGGGGGTGAATGTCATCCCTGGGTAGGGTGTGGGTGAAGGGGAGGGTGTGAGGTAGGTAGGGAGGTGGCCGTGATGACTGGTTGGGTTGTTGAGTCCGTTGCTGGGGGGAACAGATATGGTCTTGGGTTAGTTAGTAAGAGAGGTTCTGAGGGCCGCGCGGGTATTGGCGTGGGAGGGAGTAAGTGAGTGGCGGTTAGGGCGCGTGTAATCGTCCTCGCGGGCTTGCGCGGGGTGTCGACGGGGTGGCAGGCTGGATTGGGAGTCCGTCTTGCCAACTCGAATATTCTTGAAGGAATGAAGAGTCTGGTGCCTGACGGTGGAGGTGGTGTTGGACGAGTTCATAACAGAGTGGTCTGGATGGTTCCACCCTCTCCATCTTCATGGCGGCTACCTGGTCTGGTGGCTCGATACTCTGAGAGATGGTCAGGTTGTTGACGATGCGGGTGATGATGACGCTGGTTCTATCCGGAGTATAAAACACACCGCAGTGACGGAGGAGCCGAGCCGGCAACGACGGTGACCATCCTTTTTCAACTCTAAGATGTAGACGCTGCCGACGTTGAAACGGGTAATGGGTTAGTCAAAACACCAAGCCAGCAGCCGAGGATGTTTCATAGCCAAGTATCTCTGTTTTGTTAGAGAGTACTCAACGACGAATTGTTGATAGCGGGTCACAGTATCCCAGTCATGACTTGGATAGTTAAACTCAGGTTGGCCAACTACTCATACGCTGTGGGTCCCTGCGACATTCCCTCATGACAACTCGCACAGAGACCACTTGCACTACGGCGCTCGGACATCATGGCATCACACAACAAGTCACTTCCAACCACTCCATAAGAACAAAATCTGCGGTCTCGCCATTGGGGGCTCGTTGGGTATTAACTATTATGCACAGCACAGCACACACACCAGCTGCCTACTCCTACAGCTCAGTCACCACACCCCTCACTTCCCCCCATCTCAACGGACGGGTCTTCGTCTTCCCGATGACACAAGTCTATAACCTCCATACTTTTCTCGCCTTCCTATGAAAAGAAAACCACAATTGTGCTGTGTCCGGGGGGAGATTGGATAAAAATCAAGAAAAGAAAAATCACAGTCACCACCCAAGGCTTTGCCCGACCGCCGGGGGGGTGTAGATGCTGCATGAGGATGATGATGATGATATAATGTACACTGATATGACGTTTGCTTTCGTAAGGACCGTAAGAATTAGATGGTGGGTGTAATGGGTTTTGTGTAAGACAGACAGTAAAAGGAAAACAGTCAAGGGTGACTCATGCGAGGGTCGACACCTTAGAGAGCCATGGCGGCAAGGAGAGCAGCAGCCGCGGCCATGCCAAAGCTAGCCTCGACGCGGCCACCGGCGCCAACGACGACCGGGGGACGGCCGGTGGTGCTGGGGAAGATGGCACCAGTGCCGCTGGGGACCGGGGCGGCGGTGGTGACGGGGGGGTTGCCGGAGCCCGAGCCGGAGCCGGTGCCGGAGACGGCGGGGACGGCGGTGGTGATGGGGATGACATCGACGCTGCCCGAGGCACCGGTGGTGAAGTCGACCTGGGGCACGGCGATGCTGGTGCTGACGGTGACGGTGGTGCTGGAGCTGGGGATGACCTCGCCGGCGTCGTTGGTGCAGGGGACGACGGTGGTGACGTCGACGATGACGGTGGTGTAGACGGGCGCGACGGTGGGGGCCGCGGTCACGGTGATGTAGGTGGTCACAGTAGCGTCGGTGGCGATGGCGGGGTTCTCGTTGACGTACTTGCCGCAGATGCCCTGGAAGTAGGCGACGGCCTCGGCGATGATGGCGTCGGTCTCACCGTGGGCGTACAGGCAGTCGAAGACGTTCTTGACGAAGGCGGCGTCGGGGCAGTAGCAGGCGGCATCGGTGTTGTCAGAGCAGCCGACGGTGAACAGGAAGGTGTTCAGGCACGACGGGACGACGTTGGGGCAGGGGAGGGTCGGGACGGGCTTGGACGAGCTGACGCCGCCGGCCGGGACCTCCTTGGAGGTGGTGGCGGGGGTGGGAACGGCGCTGCTGATGACGGTGGTGAGAGTCTCGGTGACGGGGCAGACGGTGGTCGAGACGGCAACGGTGACAACGGTGGTGACGACCGAGTTGGCAGGGCAGTTGGTCACGGTGGGCGCGCACGAGGTGATGGTCTGGGTGCTAGTCGTGAAGATGGTCGAGGTGCTCTCGTAGCTGGTGGTGATGGTCGAGGTCACGGCGGTGGTGGCAGTGGTGGACTCGCCGCCGCTGGGGGCAACCGACGTGCTGGACTCCTCACCGGGGGCAGCCGAAGTGCTGGACTCGCCGCTGGGGGGAGCGGAGGTGCTGGACTCGCCGCTGGGGGGAGCGGATGTGCTGGACTCCTCACCGGGGGCGACCGAGGTGCTGGACTCCTCAACCGGGGAGGCAGAGGTGGTGCTGGTCTCGGCAGGCGGGGCGGAGGTGCTGCCACCGGGGGCGACAGAGGTGACGGTCTCAGCAGGGGGGCTGACGGTGCTGGGGCCAGCGGTGGTGGTGGTCTGGACAACCGGGGGAGTGGTGGAGTGGGTCTTGGTGCTCTTGGTCTTGGTGGTCTTGGGAGGCTTGGTGGACGAAGCAGTGCTGCAGTCGAACGAGATGGTGGGCACCTTGATGCTGCAGCTCGGCTTGGGCTTGTTGGGCTGGGGAGGGTAGACGATGGTGACGTTCTTGGCACCGCCGCACTGGTTGTTCACGACGGTGGTACCAGACTTGCGGCACGAGCTGCGGTGCTTGCAGGTCGAGCCATCGGGCATGTCATAGTGGAACTCGAGGTCGCAGTCGAACTCGGGCTTGACGTGGATGGAGCCCAGCGAGAACTTGTCGACCGAGGGGCCGCAGCCGAACGAGGGCGACTTCTTCTTGTCCGACGTGCAGGTGCCGCCAATGGCCTTCTGGCCAGTGCGGGGAGCAAAGCGGCCGCGCTTGTCGCCATCGGCCTCGCACTTCCAGCCGTTGAAGTTGAAGTCGCCGTAGTTGAAGAAGTCACCGAAGTCAAGGTCGTCCCAGGTGAAGCCGGGCTTCTGCTTGTCGGTACACTTGTTGTCGGTGTTGCCCGGGCACGTGAAGGGGGGAGCCCGGTTGAACTGTGGGATATACTGTCAGTCTTCTGGGCCAACCGATGATATGGTCTGGATGGAGAGGCTGGAACGTACAGTAGCCGACACGCCAGCGGCGAGGGCCAGGACGGGAACGAAGGTCTTCATGTTGATGTGTTGCTCAAAACGTTGCTGATCCGAACCAATGTAGAACGAGAAACGACAGGTTGAGGAGTTGATGTAGTGGAAAAAAGCTGGGGGAGTGGACGCCCTCAAGGAGTAATAATAACCAGATCAACGAGTGGTGGTTCTGTGTTTTGCCAACGAGAGTATGGACAAGGAAGTGTCGAGAAAGAAACGGGTTGAGGCAAAGAAGCGAATGGCTTTGCCTCTGTCAGTTGGTTACACGGGAAAATGGAATAAGAAACTGAACACAACGGAATGGAGATGGGGAGAGAGGAACGGCAGGTGGCCAGAGGAGGGCCGGTTGGGAGTTGATATACAACACAGCAGAGCCGCGAGCAGGAGACGAGAGCAGCACCTGGCCCCAGCCAGACAATGCCGTCCAACCCGGTCATCAGCCAACCCTTGCCCTGTCCGTCAGTCAGTCGACAGGGTGAGAGAAGCCGAACAAAGAATGGGGGCCCTGACTGGGGACCCGGGCGTGTCTGTG
>FTEL01006512.1_pt1 | contig 18149 bp, 8 predicted proteins | sample 1658911 | NCBI WGS metagenome assembly FTEL01 (sample SAMEA3914869, study PRJEB12502) | metagenome | biome: forest; material: soil | place: USA | collected 2012-03-12 | depth 0.1 m
CTCCCACACTCACCCTCCCCCAACTAAAGAAGTCACACTAACCCCCACCCCCCCGCCACAGCCGAAGTCCTCGGCCGAGTCTACGACGTCCTCACCCGCCGGCGCGGCCGCGTCCAGTCCGAAGCCATGAACGAAGGAACCCCCTTCTTCACGATCCAAGCCCTTCTCCCCGTCGCCGAGTCTTTCGGTTTCGCCGACGACATGCGCAAGCGCACCTCGGGCGCGGCACAGCCGCAGCTCATCTTTGCCGGGTTCGAGGTTCTTGATGAGGATCCCTTCTGGGTGCCGTTTACGGAGGATGATTTGGAGGATTTGGGAGAGTTTGGGGATAAGGAGAATGTGGCCAAGAGGTATATGGATAAGGTGAGGAGGCGGAAGGGGTTGTTGGTGGAGGGAAGGAATGTGGCGACGGATGCGCAGAAGCAGAAGACTTTGAAGAGATGAGGGATAGATAGATGGAAGTGGTGGTGTCGGTCTGGCTTGTCTGAACATGATATGGACGAGTTGGTTTAGGGAGGCGAGGATTTGTCTAAAGTCGAGATCCAGACATGCACTTCTCACCAAAACCAACACCACGAATTTGCAAGATGCATCCTATTCCTTTTGCTATCCCTCGTCTAAACTGAGTACCTAGAGACTCCAGCCCAAACCTGCCCCGAGCCCACCACACTACCCTCCTTAACCTGCTCCAGTCCGTGAGGCATGTCATCGTCCACAGGCATAGCACAGCCACTGCCCTCGTCGTCCAGGCATAGCAAGCAGAGGGCCGGTCAGCCAGCAGGTAGCGCAAAATGACAAAAAGCCCAAAGCCACGGGCAGAACCGCCGTGCAACATGAAGCGGGGAGCGGCGCCTCACATACCCTCCTGACCCACATCTAACTTAAATGTTCGCCGCCCCCCCCTCCCCAGAGTCGAGATAAACGCCCAGACCAAAGCAGAAACACCCGCCGTGACGACCGAGGAAAAGCCCGCATCAATATCATCCAGCCATTGCCCTTGAGGGCAGAAGAGGCCCCCACATTTTAGAACCGAGAAACGAAATCCGCGCCGCGTTTCCGTGCATAAACATCATGGCCAAGAAATCGCGAGGAAGGCATGCTTTTTGGTATAGTGGAAATTCATGTCGGTTTGAAAATCGCTCAATCGCTCGGGCGTCGGCCACTGTCAACCGGGAGGGGGCGACGGCCAAGGGTGATGAGCAGTAGGTCCCAGATGGGAGGGAAGGTGCATCGAGCACGGGAGAGGAGAGGTCGGTCCGGTGAGGTCGCCCAGTTTTAGTCGAACCAGGTGACGAGTCTGCATGAATCCGATAGCGCCGATAGCGCTGATAGCAGGCTATCCAAGCCGGCGCCGCAGCGATGTCGAGGTGGCGAAGCGAGCGCAGCCGAAGATAAAGCCTTGCCGTCAACTGTGACAAGGGCTGGAGGGCTCGCCGAAGCTCTGCTGCGCTCATGGTACTCCCCCAGTGACGACACGGGGGAGGAGGGCGAGCCCTACAGGGTGGTTGTTAATGAGTTCACGGCCGGTTGCTCTGCCCACGCCGGCCTTTGCCGGCAGCGGCGACGGTGGTCCAGCCGTCGCTGTCAACCTTGGGGGTCGAGGGAGCTTCCTCGGTGGTGGGGGACTGCGGCTGCTCGGACGCAGGGCCGCTGCCGTTGGCGCGCGCAGGCCGTGCGGTATCCCTGGGACCGCGGGGGGCACCGCGGCGAGGGCCACTGGGGGCGTGGCTACCACGCGAGGGCGCGCGCTGCTCAGCAGATGCCGACCTCCAGTTGCCGCTCTCCACAGCCCGCGACGTCTTAGCGGGCTCACGCGGCTCGCGGGGGCGGGCGGGGATCTTCTGCTCGGCCGAGGCCTCGGTCGCAGGGCGTTCCTCAGTGGCCTCCTTGGCCTCCTCGGCGGCAGGCTCCTCCTTCTCCCCATTGGCGGCGGCCTCCTTGGCTTTGGCCTCCTCCTCGGCGGCCTTCGCAGCAGCCTCCTTCTCAGCGGCCTCCTTGGCGAGCTTCTCCTGCTTTGCCTTCTCCTCAGCTTCCTCCTTGTCCTTCAGGCGGCGCTCCTCAATCTCGCGCTCCCGTGCGGCAGTGTCGATAGGCCGCGCGGCTCCAAAGGGGCTAGCCTTCGAGTCGGAGGGCGTGGATGCGGCGGCATCGACAGCCTCGGAGACGGTGCGCTTCGCCAGGTTCAGCTTGGGGCGTCCGGCGGGCAGGGCAGCGGCAGGAGCCGGCGAGGACGGAGCGCTGGCCTCGCGGGACTCGACAGGCGACTTGACGGGCGCATCGGCACGCATGTTGTTCCGCCAGTTGATGTCCTTCTCAGCGGCAGTGGGGACGCGCTCCGGACGCTCCGGGCGCTCAGTAAACTCGCGGCGGGGAGGGCGGGAACCCTCCTGACGGCCTTCGCCAGGGCCCCAGGCGGCAGGCGAAGTCTTCCGGAATGAATCGGGGCGGGGTTCCGCAGCGCGGGTGCGAGAGCCCTCGCGGGACTCGGGGCGCTCAGGCTGCGCAAGGGGGGACAGCGGGCCGCGCCTCTCCCAGTTACCAAAGTCCCGGACCTTGCCATCATCGTTGTTCTGGAACTCGCGGCGGCGCTCGCCACCAAAGTCACCGCCACGGCGCTCGCTGGGGCGGCTGTTGGGGAGGTCAGCGAGAGGGCCTCTGCGGGCAGACCAGTCAAGATCACGCATGCCCTCGCCGCCACGGTCGAATCCACCCCTCGCTAAGAAACAAGTCAGTCACACTGCAAACGAACGGGATGAATATCAACAGGCAAGACCTACGAGGATCGGCAACCTTGACACGGATCGTGCGGCCCTGGAAGGTCTGGCCATCGCGGGTCAGAGCGGTCTTGAGGCCCTCCAGGTCGCCAAACTCGGCATAGGCGAAGCCCTTGGGGCGGGCCTGCTCGCGGTCCTCGATGATGCGCACGTTCACGACGTTGCAGCCTTCAAAAAATTCGGTGACAGTCTCGACGGTCGCATCGTACGACAGGTTGCCGAGATGGGCGGTGAAAGGGGGCTTGTCGGGGAGGACCTGGGGCAGGTTGTCGCGGATGGAGTGGTAGCCTGAGAAGCCGGGAACGTCAACATGGATGTGTCTCAAGTATTCACTGACGGCGTGACGTACCGCGATCGGCGCCATAGGAGGAGTTGCCGCCGCCATAGGAGCTCGTGCCCATACGGCGCTCGGAAGGGGGCAGCGCCTGGGTACCTAGCTGGAGTCAGTGTGCTGTTGGTTTCAAACGCGACTTGCTTGCAACGCATACCAGAAGCTAACAAAAATCAGCACGAAACGATCAACGACGCATCAACACAGTGCTTACCATAGGTGTCTTCGACCTCATCGGCCCATGAGCCACCGCCGTACGCTGTGATTTCCGGTCAGCAGGGGAGCAACCGGGAAGGGGAAAGCCGGGCGGCGTGGTGTGATGGTATTGTGGTGCCGTGGTGCTGCTGGGGCATGGAGGGGTCGGAGGGGGAGGGGGGTGATTGGCACCAGGCTTGGCATGGAGGGGAAACATACCGGGCTCGTTCAGAAACTCTCCCAGAGACAACTTCTGGGCTTCCTTCTTCTTGGGAGCTGCACCGGAGCGTCAGCACACGATGTCGCGAGGTGCGGCTTTGCCCCGCGACGCCAGGAGGGGTCGAGGGGCTGAGGGGTTCCGAGGGGCCATTCGGGGCGCAAGGACCAGCGGGGGCTTACCCATGATTGCGGTTTTTCTGATGAAATGGGCTGCTCAGAAAGAGATGTACCCCCGGTCGCGGTGCGGGAGAGTTCGAGGGCGAGAGATGGGGGTCTCGCGGGTCGAAAATCGATGGTTTGATGGATCGATTCGAGGGGAGGCCGTCCGGTGAGTCGGGTCGCTGGGCGGGCGGGGACGGATGGGGGTGGTGCGAATTTATGTGGGAATTCGCGGCCGGTGGTTTGTTGAAGTAACGTGGTTTGGGGTTGCGGGCGGAAGCGAAAAATTATTAACGTGAGGCCGATTGAGGAATCAGGGTTGACTTTTTTTTTCCGTTCGGCAAGGGCTGGGGCCTGGGGGAGAGGAGCCACTGCTCGCCGGCACACAGCCAAAAGTCGCGCTAGAGCAAAATCCGCTTAGTGCGGGTCAGGGGCTGATCACCAAGCTGCATTTTGGCGGCTGCTGTCTGCCTGTTCGTGCAGCATCGAGCAGCGCTTGGCAGCAGCCAGCATCACCCCGCCAGCAGGCCAGGCCCCTCTGGCAACTGGCAGCCAAGACGCAGCACAGTGGATGCGCTTGAGTCTTAGGCCTTTCATTCACATTGTTCAGTGTTAAGCCCACCGACGACGGGTGAAGGCAGACAACAACAATAGACACCAGCAAGACTCCTCAGTCACTCACATCGCTTGCCCTCCGATTGTTACATACCGTTCGCCACCGCACCAATCTGGTATTCACTCCTCCATCCACACGTACGGTCGAGATCTGGCCTTGGCCCGTGGCTTCTGTGGCCTTGCATCCTCACCACACTCTCACCCTCACTTACTATCACCCCCTTGTCTTCGACCTCTGGCGCTTGGAGCCCAGAATGAAGCGTGTCACGCTGCCCATCCCGGAAGATGGGACCCAGAACAACACTCAAGCCCCTCCATCCCCCACAGAGACAGCCCCCGCAGAACAGCAACGGTTACGGCAGAAGAAACAACCACAAACGACGGGCGCCCCTGAAATCATGAACAACATCATCCTTCCCGCCCTCAAAGTTGGCGTCGCGACGGGTATGACGCTCGTCCATCTTCCCCCTTGGATTCTCTTGCTTCCCCCGCTGTCCCAGCGTCCCTCTGACACCTCACCAGGAACATGCGGCGTGTTCAGCGGAGCGACATTCGGCATCCTCCGATCCTCCCCGATCGGCCTCTTCGCCCTCGTCTCAGGCGGCCAGTGGTTTACCTTGGGCAGCACCTACATGGGTGAGTTGTCGGTTGTCCATCGAGCCGCTCACAACTTTTCTAACCCTCTCTCTCGTTGTTGACCTCAGCCGCCCGACTGACGGGCTTGAGATATTATGCGGGCGAGGAACCCACCCCCAGTCAGAAAGTGCAGGTCAGCACCGTAGCAGGCGCCACGGCCGCGACTGTCGCTGGCGCTCTCAGTACGTGTCTCCCAACCCCAATGACTTGGCCAGCGCCGAGCTGACAACTCCCCAGGGGGCCGAGCAAACATCTTGCCGGGAATCGTCATGTTCTCGCTGTACGGAGCCGGCGGCCAAACAGCTGTCAACTGGTGGACCAAGCGGGCTACGAGGCTGGCGAATGCGCCCGAGGTGGAGAAGCCCGAGGCTTGGTGGGAAAAGTACATGCCTCTCAAGCGGATCACCGAGGAGGACTACATCAGGGCCCTCGAGGAGAGGCTGCTCCGGGCGGAAGCAGATATTGCGCTTGTGGACGAACACATCCAGCAGGTCCGCGAGCTCAAGCGCAAACAGAAGGAGGAGGAGGCCGCTGCGGCTCTGACAAACAACCCAGCGGCACCCGGCGAAGTATGAGGGAGAGGGAAATAGCAGAGTGTTCTGACGCGCGGAGGGCTGTACCATCTCGTGTAAGATACCTATTCACTGAACATATATGAGATGATAATTGGGACTCTCACATTGGGTTGAATGGAACGTGGCAAGGTAAATTGCTAATTTCGTACAAATCTATTTCCAACAATATTACAGTGTCTAACCGCGCCCCTCATAGTTCCAACACACCCGAGGTTTTGCGGTTTGGCAAGCTCATCGCACGGACATGGTGCTGTCTTGACCTTTTATATTAGAACCGGTCAGCGGGCCGGGTTCAGTCGGGCTCGGTGAGAGGTTTCGACTTCGTCCTTCTGAGACCAGCTCAGAGATCCAGAGGAGCCAGCCGAACCCTCAGACGACAGTGTTTGAACCGGGCACCGACTGCTGACTGCCAGGCTAAAATAGCCATCTCATATCCGCAGCCTTCACAGCGGACCGGAAAAGGGCCTCGCTTCGCCCGCCCACCCAACCTTGGGCCAACCGTTCGGCAGCGTCGAGTACTTCGGAAAGTCATACCGGCCCTCGCACTGCATCCCGGTGCACTTCAAACCGCACAGCCCGTACACGTTGCAGTAGCACTCGGCCGGCGAGGGGCAATAAACCGCCTCCTTTCCAAAAATTACTGTCAACCCAGTCAGCAGTGGTCACCACCCAACAAGCTCCAACTTCACTCACTGTGCCACATATACTCAAACACCCTCCCACTAAGATCATCCGCCAGCGGCGTCTCCACCAACCACTCCCTCCACCTCACATACTCCTCCCTCGTATGCCTCCTAACCGCCTCGCGCGACACCGCAAACTGCGAACAACAACTCACCCCCACCCGTTCGGGCACCTCCACCCCGGGCAACAGCTCCCTAAAAGCCTGCTCATACACCTCATTCGCCCTCAGCGGACTCCCGTCCTCGTGCGTGCCATTCCTCCGCACCTCCTCGCTCGCCGCGTCCTCCAGCGGGCGAATCTCCACCGGACACCCCAGCAGCAGCACACAGCGCAGGTTGACGTACCCCTCGACCCCCACGCGGGCGAGGTCGAGGCGGCGCAGCGCCGGGAGCGCGTCGTAGTCCGGGTCGTCGTTGTGCCAGGCGAAGCGGGATGCGTGGACGAAGACGGTGGTTTCCGCCAGGGTGTCGTACGCGTCGATGAGGTGGGTCAGGTAGACCATGGCCTCGCGGCCCTTGTTGCGCGGGACGGTGTGGCGCGCGGAGGCGTCGTCGACGACGTAGACGCTGCGGAACCAGTCCGGCAGGTGGGTGTGCACCCAGGAGGTGTCTTCGGATTTGAGGCTTGCCACGACGATTTCGACTGGCGGGGGGGTGGCGAGGGAGGGGGTGGTGGTGAGCCAGGCATGGCGGGTGTGGTGGAAGTGGTGGAGGAGGAGGGAGGTGGAGAGGAGCAGGGCGAGGATGGGGATCGCGGATCCCTTTGCTCCTGCGTTGGTGAGCATGGTGGTTATTGATACATTAAGAAAGACGGGGTAAGAGGAGGGAGCAGACGAAGGAAACGAAACAGTTGGGAACAAATAAGAAGAGCTGAGGACAAAGAAGAGCTGAGGCCAAAGAGAAGCTGGAACGAGCCCCAAACTGGGACAGAGCGCCTTCATCAATGAGTACGGCTGCCATTGTCCTGCCCGCCCTCCCATGCCGCCGGCCTTAATGGCTGGCCGGCGGCCCATTGCACCGGCCACCCGGCCCCGTCGTCGCGGACGTCCTGACAGCGGCGGGCGGCGGCACGGGTGTTTCGCTCACCACAGCCCAAACCTGCTACCAACGGGCCCGTCGCGGGCGCTTACTGGCTCGCTCCAGGCCCAAATCGGGAAATATCCTGGGGAGGGTCGGTATGATGTCGCGGAGTCAAGCCGTGGGGTTTGGGACCCTTGCGCGTGGTGGTGGGCGGCAACGGTGCAGCGCTTGGCATGCAGCCTTGGTTCGTGAGCCGGGCGCCGAAAGGGGCTGAAAGAGGAGGCGGTTGCTGAAGGGAGCTCAGACACAACATTATTCCACTCAGCGGTGGTCCATGTTGAGATTTTCTTGATGCGATGAACTCATTGTAAAAAGACGATGCTTGCGATGCTGATTCTGATCATGGCGGGGTGCATCATTTGCACTGGGGGGTCTGGAAGTTTCCTCGAGGAAACGTTGGCCCTCATCGACCTTGTCTTTGTTGATACCTGGAAGATCTGTTCCGGCGAACTGTGAGCAGACAGCTTCAATCACCTCAGGTTCAAGAAAAGCTGAACTACGACGGGAACTAGGATATTGCAAGTTCTGGGACTCCGACCTCGTGTGGCAAGCCAAGTCCTGTTTCATGACAACCATGAAGGCGCAGACGAGTTCGTCGACACGCATGGGAGACTTCGTGGCTGGGTTCAACACTTGGCAGCGTGATGTCGACCTCGATACCACCCAAACCCCGCTCCCGTCCGGCAGGGAGTATTCTTTCTCCTCGTCCGGCCTGATGCTCACCCTGGCATGTGTTGGCGATGCATCGTGTTGTTCGTATGGCGTTTAGCGCCGAGTTCAGCGAGGAATCTAGGCTCTCTTGGCTTGGACGGGAAACACTCCGATCTTGCAGTTGGTGTGTCACCTGGTGCCGACTGTTAGGGCTCGTGGGCAGGCTGGGCAGTCTCGGGTGGGCCGGAAATGAGGGATGGCTTTAGTTATGTCCATCAACACCATCGTGTTGGCAAGGCATCGGAGGCACCGAAAGAAAAAAGGTCGCTGCATCAGGAAGCAGGCCGCTCGTGTATAAACCAAACAGCCCCTTTCTCTCGGAGAATGCAGAGGGAGGGATCCGGTAAATCCGTCGATCGAGCGATGGAGCTGTATTGTGGGGTCGGGGTGCCCTCGAGATCCCTGCCAGCAGTCCCACGGTACCGTCCCAACAGGGGAGCACAGGCCAAGCACAGGCCCGGTCAGGCCTGATTTGGGGAGTTGGCGGGGCCATCAAAGGAACCCCATCCCGCTTCTGGGTCCAATTCAAGCAATTCCAGCAATTCCAACCGATGATCGTCTTCCTTGGCGCGACCACCTTGCTGACAGCTTCGTTTTCTCTCCCTTTGCTATCGGAGGAGCTGCTCGCTGCACATACGAGGACGGGAGCGTACAGCTTTCGGATATCCCATCGACAAACACCGCCCCTGCAGCCCCGCCACCTGCATCGCATCCCCCCACGCGACCTCCAACTGCTTGCGAGATCGATCATCCCCTTTCTTCGACGCGGCGGAACAGCGAGTTGGTCTGTTGGACCCTCCCCCGAAATTACGGCACAGCGTTGCACTGCGCCGGATCCTGACAGACAACACCAGACAGGACCAGACATACAAGTTCGGACAGCGAGACCGTCACCGAGACCATCACTGAGACGAGCATCCCGACGACTACCTAGCCAGACAGACAATCATCCGATCCGAGAGAATGGCATTGCCCAGCATGTCGCGCGACTGAAAGCAGACGAACGACCGGGCCCCTGCTTGCCTTGGCTCCTCCTCCAACCCCCACCTCGCGATCCCCTCGACTGCCCCGAATTGCCACCTCGAACTGGCCCTTCTCTCTGCGACTGATGGGCGTCCCGGCCGGTCGCCGGTCCCCGTCGCCCATGCTCGGTCGAAATGGCCCTCCTTAACCCGACCTTTATCTTCGGCATACTCGTGCTCCTCTACCTGTCGTCCTTTGTCCTGTTCGCCGTCATCCGCATCCTGACCGGCGTCTCCATCCAACGAATCGGCTACTTTTCCCTCCGTCGGCTCGCATACACCCCGCAGGATGGCATCCGCATCGAAATCAGGGGCCTGGGCCTCAACGTCCACCGCCCCACCTTTGCCCAACCCACCTGGCTGAGCGTCGTCGTCGACGAGCTCGCCGTCACGGTCGATATTGGCGCCCTGGAGAAGGCCAAGGCGAAGGAAGCCGCGTCCGAGGCCGGCGAAGACTCCGACTCTGACGACGCCGAGGGCGATTGCAAACCGACCATTCCCCTGACCCCCAAGATCTCGAGAACCTCGCGCCGCGATTCCGACCTTGACGAGCGCAGCAAGACATGGAAGAGGTTGACGAGGGTCAAGGAGCGCATCAAGCTCCTGCACCGCCAGGTGAACTGGCTGCGCATGGTCGATGTGGTCGCCACCAACTCGACCGTCGGCATGACGGGCGTTGGAAACGTGCAGATGGGCAGCTTCACCATTGCCGTGGACACCCGGAGGAACATGGTCGACAGGGCGCGTTTCTTCCTCCAGCGTGGGGCCGAGAAGCGGCGCCAGAACCAACAAGCCGAATGGATCATGACCCTCCGGAGCGTGCTGTTCACGGCCGAGGGCGGCGAGTCGCTGGAGATTCTGGATACTGCCACCTTGAATATCTACGGCTACATGTACGAAGCCCTCGACGGCCTGCGCGACACTGCCATCGCCCTCAAGCTCGGCCGTCTCCACATTCCGTACGACGATGTTCGCCACAGCTTGTCCCAATTCAAGAAGGTCAAGTCGCAAGCCGACCAGATCTACGGCGAAGTGGAACCTGTCGACGACATTGTCGACCGCGTGATCCAGGAGCTCGACGTCCCCGGAAGCACCAACCAGGAACTGATGCAGACCGTGTCCGACTCGAAGGAGCTCGTAAGCTCGATTCTCAGGGGCATCAAAGAGGTCCAGTTCGCCGTCAGCTTCATTGGGTTCACCAAGAAGGTCGAGTCTGTCAGGCCCGCCGGTGCTCCGATTCTCCTCACGGCGTCCATGAAGGAGGTGGGCATCGACCTCCATCGACTTGATCCGAAGTCAGCCGCCCACAGGATGTACTTCCCCTCCAAAGACATCGCCCACGAAGCCCTGGCCGCCGCGCTCTCGATTTCCGTTGGCCTCGACGATGGCAACGGAAAGCCCGAGCGGATCATGTACATCCCAATGGCGACAACCACGGCGAGGACCACGCTCCCTTCCAAGACGGTTGAGCTGGCCGACGAGGGCACCGCGGAACAACGAAACGCAAACATCCTCTTTGCCAACTCCGTCGTGACCTCTCCATCCATTGACCTTGATCCTCGACATCTTCCTCTCCTGTTGGCCATGCTACAGCGGAGGCCGAAACCCCAAAAGGATCGTCCACAACAGCAACGGCACATGCTCATCTCACGCCTCCTTCCCAAGGCCACCTACAAATTCTCCATGCATGAACCCGTTATGAGGATTGCCCTTCCTCCTGTTCAGAAATCATCCGACCCTGACGAATTCGATTTAATCATTTCATCCATATCATCCGTCTCGCTGGACATCGAGTCCTTCCACTCCACTGTCGAAGAACTCCATTACTCTCTTGCCGCCACCATGAGAGTCCAAACACACAACCTGTACTACCAGACCTCTGCTGGGAACAGATTCGACCTCCTGGAGACGGAGACTTTCGAACTGAAGGTGCAGCTGAATGCCTCACCAAACGTCCACGTGGTGGCCACCGGAAATCTCGAGACGTTCACCCTGAAGATGGTCAGGGGAGAGATCCGCGAGGGCCTGCGCCAAATCGTGCGCCAGCTGCGGCTCAATGTCGAGCCGGACAAGCGCGCGGTCTCCAAGACCTCGAAGCATTCCAACTTTTTGCGCGCCATCCCCCCGTGGCTTCTGCACTTCCAGTTGCAGTGCTCGGACTGCAGCATCGAAGTAGCAGGGGTGGACAAGGACATCTCGGAGGACTCACGAGGTGTTGCCATTCAGTTGGAGTCTTGGTCGGCCGAGTATCGCGCGCAGCGCCTGGATGGGCTGCAGAGGCGGCCCTCTCGTCGGAGAGCCAGCAGCCGCAGCGGCATGATGTCGCCTGAAAGCGACATCTTGAAGGCGGTCCCAACATCCCCAAGGCGAAAGTACCACCACGAAGGCGACGGCCGCCGTGTAACCCTCCAGGCCAGAGGATTCGAGGTCTTCATGGTCGAATCGGCGGAGAAGTGGGAGTTCGAGCCGTTCATGAACATCCCCAAGTTCGAAGTCGCGCTGTCCACCCTCAGCGACCACCAGGGTCCCGTCTTCCACATCCACTCCCACATCAAGACCCTCCACCTCCACTACTCTCTCTATCGCCACTATGCTGTGGGCGTGGCTGTTTCGACTCTCCGCAAGGCATTCATGCGGACCAACAAAGAGCCCACGGATCCAAGAACCCCGCCCATGTCACCACAGCGACGCGTCGTCGGCCACCTCTCGCCGCCCCCGACTGGCATGTCTGCCTCAGAGTTCAGCTTGGGCGACATTGAGTCATGGCGGGCTGCACCTGAGCTGGTTGCCGTTGATTTCAAGGCCACCCTCATTCAGATCAAGGCCGATCTGCCGTCGGACCCCCCTCTGATGCTCCACATCTACAACATCGAGGCCGGCCGCCATCGGTGGTCGCCACCATTCCTGCAGGCGAAGCTCATTCGGCTGTATGCTGAAGCCCCAAGGATGCGCCGGGTTTGGGCGCGGGCTGTGAGCGTCAAGAACGTCCGGGTCGATTACCGGGAGTCACGGCACATGCTCCCCGGTGGTGGGATTCGCGAGGACCGCATGTTCGACATTGTTTCGGAGAATATCCGAATCGCCGTCCCTCACGAGATGGTGGTGTACAAGATCACAGACAACTTTGTGAACACCTTCAAGTCGATCCTGCAACTCCACCACAGATTCAAGACCGGGACGAACGAGTACATCCTTGACAAGGGACCGGAGGCCCCCAAGAATGTCCCAAAGATCTCGCTCCGCGCCAAGAACGTCCTTTTCGAGTTGGAGGATGGCGCGTTCGAGTGGAAACTTGGGGTCATCTACCGCGCCGGCCTGGTTGAGATGATGCAACGACAGGCGCGCGAGGAGGCTTTCCGGGTCAAGGTCAAGAAGATCCATGAAGAAGACGCGAAGCGAGGCGTGTCCTCCAAGCTCCGGGCCCGGTCGGCTGCTCCCCAGGGCGAACCTCCAACGGCCGACGCCACCCATTCCAGGGGCCGTAGCTCGGGCGGTGGCCACCGGCGTTCCGCCAGTGAAGGGCGGATGCGCGGACGGGCGCCGAGATATGATCCGGAAAGCGGCTCACAAGCACTCAGCGGGACAGCTCGTATTGGGATCGCCGACGCACGACACAAGCTGAACGTGCACAACGCGAAGAGCTGGAAGCAGCGCATCGACAATCAGTATGAGCTCTCCCGGAGTTCTGCGAGAGACGGGCGCGCTCACTTTTGGGGCGCGAACGAAATCCTCGATGACTTGGAGGACAGCGAGAAGATCTTGGAGGTGCCGCAACGGCCGGCTCTCATGGCCATGGTCATCAACGACCTGCACATCGTTGTTGACAAACCGTCATTCCCGCTTAGGGAGCTTCCAGACTTTTTGCACAAGGTCGGAAAGGGGATGCCGAGGGACACCAAGTACGCTCTGCTCGTTCCCATGAGCCTCCAAGTCAGCATGGGAGAAGCGAGGATCTCACTCCGAGATTACCCCCTGCCTTTCCTGCACGTCCCAGCAACCAAATCCGGCCAATCTGTCCGGCTTCCGGCGCTGTCCATGTCAACGGACTTTGTCATCGCAGAGGAATACCGAGGGTCTGAGTCGACTCGGAGTATCAGGGTCCCGATCGTGCCCCCTCGAAGTATGGATCCGGCATCTCCCAACGCCGGGAGCTTTGCAGTGGACGTGCGTAGGACGATCGGGCCAGTCAAGACATTCTCAGACATGAGCATCGATATCCACACGGCCAACCCGACCCGGATCACCTGGGGCCCGTCTTACCAGCCCGCGATTCAAGACATGATGATGGCGATCGAGTCCATGACGAAGCCCCAACTTGATCCCTCCGACAAGGTCGGGTTCTGGGATAAGATCCGGTTGAACTTCCACTCCCGGATCAGGGTGGCCTGGCGCGGCGATGGCGACGTCCATTTTGCGTTGAAGGGCAGCAGAGACCCGTACCACGTCACCGGCAATGGTGCAGGTTTCCTCATGTGCTTCCGGAACGATGTGACGTGGAACATCAACAGCGTCGACGACCCGAAGCGTTTCATGACGGTCGACAGCGGCGAGTTTGTCCTGGCGATCCCGGATTACAGCCACCATGTCCGCGAGACCCGCCGCCAACACGGCGAAGACGAGAGCATCATGAGCGACGCCAGCCAGCTCTCCAGCGCGGCCTTTAAGAAGGTCGTCATGAAGCTCTCGGGCAAGGTCCAGTGGCTGGCCGGCCTTGTGTTTGAGCGGGCCATTGTGGACGGCCAGAGGAGCTTCGAGTTCAAACCGCATTATGAGGTTGTTCTCAAGTCGCCGCAACACGCAAAGCCGCAGAATGGTCTGCCCTATGATGCCTTCAGGGGCTTCCGCAGCCAGCACATCCATCTGTCAGTGGCTGTTCGCGCCCCGGTTGACAGAGAATGGCCGGGATCGGCCACCGAGCCCTCGCGAAGCTACAACACCGTCCACCTCACTCCTCGCTTCTTCACCCACTTCTTTGCTTGGTGGTCGCTATTCTCTGGACCCCTCTCCTTGCCAATCAGACAGGGATCTCTCTGGCCAGGACGGGAGAAGAACAGCAAAAAGTTCGGACGGCACCTGGGCACCATCAAGTACAACATCTTGCTCGCGCCGCTCTTCCTCAGCCACATCTACAAGCACAAGGATGCCGAGGATTACACGGAGAATTCCGTTTCCGCAACTGGCATCAAGATCCGCCTTGACAGCTTCGTCTTGGACCTGCACCAGAGGCGGGAGGAGTTCAACACCAGGGACCGTGGCCGCAAGACTCAGTCGAGGACAACGGGCATGAAGATTCACGCCGGCCAGCTTGATCTGGTTTCGGCGGACCTGAGGGCTGTTTCCGCCACCATCCGAGGCACATCGGCGGACGCGATGAGGAAGAATTCGCTGTCGACTTTCATCACTGACCAAGAGGGAGACGGCACTGACCTTTCGCGATTCACCATCCCCGACAACGATCTGACGTGGATCGATATGGACGACTTTGTCGAGCTGGATTGGATCTTGCCCACCGAGCCCAACCCCGACACCAAAATCCTGCCCCTTGCATTCGCTCCTCGGGTCACCTATTTCCGCCAGACTGACATTAACGGCATAATCGATGGTGACCCGGACAGGACGAGTCCATTTGGCAACGAGCCCACGCACTTCTGCATCATGAGCCAGGACGACGACCCGAGGAGAGTGCAGGGCCAGCTCATCCGTCGGCGACTGGAGCAGCTCGATGAACAAATCGTCTCACACAAGCGGAACCTGGGGCAGATTGAGCTTCGGCTTGTCCGAGGGGACCCGGCTGACACGGATCTGAGAACTGATTTTGAGATCCTGAACCGCCACTCTGGGGTGCTGGCTGGCAAGAAGATGTTCCTGCAGGGCATGCTGGATGAGATGACGCCCAATTCTTGCTCGAACAGTCAAGATCAAGACTCTGTGAGCTCAGACAAATCTTCTGGGCCTGCGCCAAGTGTGCAAGAGCCCCCAGATGGACCGGCCGGGACCGAGTTTGCCAGCGACTTCACGAACCGCTTCGTTGTCCACAACATGCAGCTGAAGTGGAACAACACGCTGAGGAACATCATCCTCCGTTACATCCACCAAGTCGGTCAGCGCAGGGGTTTCGTCTACTACCTCTCCCGACCCGCGGTCAAGTTTATCCTGGATCTCGTGGAAGAACAGGCCAAGTCCAAGACGGGCAAGAATGGAGGTGTTCCGACGCCCGGAGGGGCCGGGACGACACCTGATGCGAATGGGGCAGCTCAAGACCTGGCGAAGGACATCGAAGATCGGATAGGCAGGATCTTGCAAGACAGCAAGAAGTTCGCGAGCACGGAGAGCGTGGATGGCGCACACCCCGCCATGTCGGACCTGTCGAGCGGCATCGCCGACGAGTTCACGACGCAAAACAGTTACCACGTCCGCCTCATCGCCCCGCAGATCCAGCTGCAGAGCGACAAGAACAAGAAGCACGTAGTCCTCACCACGTCCAAGGGCATGGAGCTCAAGGTGGTCGATGTCCTCGAGAAGAGCCGGATGTCGGACAACGTCAGCGGTCTCGTGCAGCGGCGTTTCCTCGTCAACATGGACAGCACACAGTTCTTCGTCACCCATCAGAAGTGGTTTTCGACGCAGCTGGTGTCCATGTACTCGGGCAACACGTACGGCACCCCGGCCGGCTCGTCGTGGCCCCCTTGGGTGCCGATGGAGGTCATGTTTGACTTCCAGTCGGACCCGTTCGGCTTCAAGCGCGTGGTGCACAAGACGTCGGCCATGCTCCGGTACGACAAGTTCAACGCGCTCCGCCTCAAGTACAACGACGAGGTCAACACCACCAACGAAGGCCCGAATTGCGCCCTGCAGGACAGCTCCGAGAGTAGGACGGACAATCTCTGGGTCGAGTTCCCGCGGGCCCACGCGCTGTGCAACTCGTCGCAGTACTACGCCATCTACGTCATCGTCCTGGATCTCCTCATGTATAGCGAACCTTTGGAGAAGACGAGGAGCGAGCGGCTCGAGAAGATCATACTCGCGTCCGACTTCAGCGACCTGAGGGGCGTGCCCGAGATGGTCATCAAGCTCCAGGAGCGGGTCCGGCAGCTTGAGGAGATCAAAACGCACTTCCAAATCCATTCCAGGCAGCTTGACAAGAAGGGCTGGAATGATCGGTTAGTGCTGGAGCGCGACCTGGCGGCGTGCGAGGACGAGCTCTTCTTCATGATGAAGGCCATCACCTCATCGCAGAGGAAGTTTGACAACACGCACAGCAGCGCTCTCCTGAAGTGGAGCATCATGGCCAAGGAAATCGTCTGGCAGCTCATCCGCGACAATAACGAGCCGCTGGTGGAGCTGCAGCTCAAGGACGTCGAGTACGACCGGGTGGACAACTCGGACGGGTCGCACATCAACCTGATCCAGGTCGGCAGGGTCCTCGGCCTCAACCTGCTTCCGGATGCCATCTACCCCGCGATGGTCGCGCCGTACATCGAGGGCGACCGTGGTAGCTTTGACAACGGCTCGCAGCCAATGATCCGGGTTTACTGGAACATGCTCGAGGCCATCGCGGGCATCCCCGTAATGGACCACTTCGAGGTGACGCTGTTCCCGCTCAAGATCCAGCTGGAGCGCGAGATTGGGAAAAAGCTGTTCGAGTACATCTTCCCGGGCACGGACGGCGGCAAGACGGCTAACGGCAAGCACGACTCGCCGTTCATCATCAAGCAGATCCCGCCAGACGAGGACGAAGACGAGGGAGATAACGAGTCTCTGGCTGAGTCAGTGCGCGTTGACAAAGACCAGGAGGACGGGTCATACTCGACCCGGGCTGGGTCCCTTGAGCTGCGTCTGCGCCCGACGCTGACGTCGGATCCGGATGCGGCGTCCAACCAGCACAAGGCGCTCAGCGTGCATTCGGGAGATGGGTCGTCGTTCCGCCTCTTCCGGTCCGGCACGGGCTTCAAGTCGGTCGGCAAGAAGCGGTCCTACGATTCCCTGCGCGTGGGCAACCCGCGGCCGGGTGTCGGCCGGACGGGCACGGGTTTCTCGTCCAAGGATGGCGTTTCCATCAGCGGCGAGTCCAAGAAGAGCTCACGCTTCGGGCTCCGGCACCGGTCTGCCGACGGCGACAAGGCCAAGCAGTCGGACGACCTCTCCAAGATGATTGACCGCGCGTCCAACTACATGACGTTCGCCAACATCAAGATGGCGTCGGTGGTGCTCTGCCTGAGCTACAAGGGCAAGGGCGAGCGCAACTTTGAGGACGTGCACAACTTTGTCTTCCGGCTGCCGACGATCGAGTACCGCAACAAGACATGGTCCAACCTCGACCTCGCGCTCGCGCTCAAGAGCCGCGTCATCAAGGCCCTCATCAGCCACACGGGCGCCATCATCGGCAACAAGTTCTCGCGCCACCGGCCCAACACCGCGCAGCAGTCCAAGCTGCGCGAGCTGGCGAGCAGCTCCGTGCTGCTGGCCACGCCGTCGACGTCCGAGTCGCGTGACAACAGCGGTGATGACTCGTCCTCGTTGTACGGCAACTCCCCCGTCGACTTCTCCCGCTCCCCGCCCCGCTCCATCCGGCGCTCGCAGACCTCCATCCCAATCCCGAGCTCCGCCAGCAGAAGCTCGAGCGCGGCCTCCTCGATGCGCTCCTACCGCTCGGGCGCGACAGGCGCCGGCCACGTCACGGTTCAAACGCAGGCCACGGGCGCGGTGCCGAGCTTCCTGATGGCACCACCGCCCCTCTCTCCAGCAGCGACGATGCCGCCGGAAAGCAGCGGCAAGAGCGGCTTCGGCAGTCTCCTCCGCCCCACCTCGAGCGGCTGGTCACGCCCCTTCGGCGGCGGCAGCAGCAACCAAGGCAACGGCGCGGACCGCCGGCCGAAGAGCAGCGGCGGGTTGACGACGGCGTCGTCGGCGTCGTCGATCTCGGGGTCGACGTCGGGGCCGAGGCGGACGGGAACGATCACGAGTAGGAATGGGGGCGGTGCTGGTGGTGGTGGGGGGGAGGAGAGGGAGAGCCCGGAGCGGAGAAGGACGGGTGGGATTGGTGCCAGTGGCGGGTTGAGAGATCGGATTCATGCACTGGCTCATCGGTTGAAGGACAGGGAGAATACTGTTGTTCAGGTTGGTGGGGAGGAGGGGGAGGAGGATGGGGA
>FTEL01002806.1_pt1 | contig 18142 bp, 16 predicted proteins | sample 1658911 | NCBI WGS metagenome assembly FTEL01 (sample SAMEA3914869, study PRJEB12502) | metagenome | biome: forest; material: soil | place: USA | collected 2012-03-12 | depth 0.1 m
GTATATACCTGCCTGGGACGTTGCGGGGGGGTGGGGATGGGGGACGGGGTTGCTGACGCGTGATGCAGAGCATAATGTGCTGTACCAGGTCAACATCGACAAGGCGGAGAATGTGTTTATTGGCCTGCAGGAGAGCGAGATACCCTACTGGCAGGGCAAGGAAAACACTCTCCTGACCCCGCAGCCGTGGACACAGTCGTTGTGGGACACCGATCCGGCATTTGCTTGGTGCCAGGCCGACGAGGCAATGGTATGTTCAGCGCCTGGCTCTCCCCCTGAGCCCTTCCCCTCCGTCCTTGTCAGTCACTGACCACCACCGCAGTGCCGCATGGGTCTGTACCAGCGCATCTCCAAGTCCAAGAACCTCAACCTCTACAGCAGCGGCTTCTGGAACTTTGTCGCCGGGCTGAGCCGCTCTCTGTGCGACGGCGACTGCCAGAACAACGCGGCGCTGTACGAGTCGAATGAGAAGCTGTCTGTGTACGGGTTTAGCACCATCAACAACAAGAACATGATTTCCGAGCTGAAAGGCCAGACTCTCACTCCTGTGGCGACGCGGGTTGACAACACTGGGGCTACTATCGATGGGTTGTTCAACTCGGCTAGTGTTGCTGGGTACTTTAGGTAGAGAAGTCATAGAGCAGTAGTAGAGGTTGGGTGCTAGAATGTTGGACGAGGTCATAGAAGCGAGGTTGACGGGGTTTGACGGACGTACTCAAGGGCGGTAGCATAGCAGTGTGTTCCGGTCAGGGAAAGGGGTTCCGATCACCCTAGCTGCTCTTTTTCAGAGGAAATGGCGGGTAGCCATCCCTTGGTGATCTAATGTCCGTGTTGCTTACCACATAGTATTAGATTCCCACCACTGACCAGACAATACGCCACCTTTCTGGCTCGTTACGGCAGGGCTGCTGGCAGAGGTTTAGTCGGAACCGGAATCTTTAGAGTGCCCTTGGCTGGAAAAGAGGGAGCGGAGTTCTGCCCGACACCGCTCCTCGTCTTCGACCTTGGCTTTCACAACAGTGTCGATATCTTGCATCCGGAAGGCCGAAGCCTGCTGTAGCTGCGAAATCAAATCCTTGCTGGCGCAGAACTTGGGGACAATATGGTCCTCGAAGAGGAACAGCCAGCCGTTGAGTGACCTGATGCAAGCCCAGAACCTCACCGACTTGGAACCCCACGAGTCCCGCATGATGTCCGTGATGGGGATGCGATGCGCCGGCGGGACGGTCTTGATCTCGTCCATAGCGGCTAGGAAGGCCTGCCGCGCTTCGTCGAACGGCGCGTACTCGCCGTCGACGATGCCGTCGATGCTGCAGTTTGTCAGCCAGTAGGGCACGGCCAGCATTTCCACCGGCAGCGCGCAGATCCACTCAAGATCGATCAGACAGGTGACGTTCCAGTCGTCGTCGACAAAGATGTTGCTCTGGTGCAGATCGGTGGGCTGTAGCAGGAACGGGCCGTCGCGGCGGTCCGGGAGGACAAAGTGGTGCGTGACTGCCCGCAGCAGCGTCCGGATGGTCATGCGCTCGCGGGCTTCCTCGTCGTCCCGGACAGCGTGGCGGTAGTGGAGGAGGTAGTTATCGTGCAGGGTAAGCATGTCGGCGGCGAAGGCGTCGGAGGTCCGATAGAGTTGGCCAGGCTGGATGGTTCGTAGCGTCCCGCTGTTTTCGAATATCATGGTGGTGGACAGCAGCGGTCGGTTTGTGAGCGTGATTATTCCGTCGCTCGCGTTGAATCTGAAAGAGCCAATGCAGGGTTGCGGGAGACGGGCCAGCGAGAGCATGATACGCGCCATGCCATGGAACAAGCGCGTTCGACGACGGGCATCGTGGCGATGCTGCGCCCAAGTCGCCGAGAGCATCTGGCCCGTCTCGGGCCCAATGTGCTCCAGCAGCATGTAGGCAGTGGCCACGGGCGGCGTGTGCGGGTCTCGGGTGTAGCTGGACAAGATGGGACGGCCGAGGAGACGATGCATGCGTCTCCGAAGAGAATGCAAGAGGCGAATGTACCATGGCCTTTGACGGACGTGGGCAAACTAGAAGGTCATCAGCCAACGGTGTCGGGGACTGGGGGTGCAGGGCCGACAGAGAACGCGGAAACACAGACTTGGCTGCCGTCTGCGAAACCAAAGGCATAGAGATGCGGGATACGGATGTCGGCACAGTAATCCTGCATCCAAGCGTAGGCCGCCGCCTCGCAGGAGACCTTCTCGTCGATGGTGCCGGGATGGTGCTGCTCGGCGAGCTTGTGGGGCATCGGGCAGCGGAAGACGACGCGGCGGGGCGTGGACGGGCTGCGGGACCGGACATCGACTAGCACGCAGAGGTTGAAGCCACCCTGGATCCACGAGTCTGGTGGGAGCACGACACAGCCGTCGTCGCGGCGCAGGCGCAGATGGTGTCTGACCACGGCCGCGATCGACTCGGTCTCACGGCCAATCTGCTGCCGAAAGGCTTGGGCAGCGCGCTGGTGCTGGACGGCGAGGAGGAAGTCGCCTTCGTCGTCAGCGGCCGATTCAAATGTGCGCTGCCGCTGGTGCAGGAGTATCCCAGCCATTGGGGGCGAGGTTGCGGGCGAGATGGACGGTAAATGGGCGTGTGATGCGGCGAGAAAGCAACCTGGAATGGAACAAAGACGCAAACGAGATGAGGTTGCAGGGCTGTTTTTACAGGTGCCGATGCCCTCTGCGGCTCACCTGGGGGCCTGGAAACAACCCGGGTACCCCGCCCGGGCGTTACCACTGGCACCCAGACCCCACCATTTCCCTCGCATGGCCCCCTTTGACAAGGTGGAATTGACCTTTTCACAGGCGACCTTCAAACAGCATCCTTCCCTACCGCAACAATAGATCGCCGCCAGGACACATGATGCACCCGACAATGGCCGATGCCGCGGCCGACGACTGTCGACGACGGCCCGCAGCAGCATGTCTGGGTTGTCCCCCCCGAGCAGGGCCTAGAGGGACACCCGCGACTGGCAGAGCGGCAGCGGTAGCCGCACAGGAGCAGCGTTGTACGAGGTAGCCAAGGCGGGAGAGCAGCGTCAGGGGACTCGGGAGACTCCGGCACAAGCGGCGAGTGCTACGCAGAGCCTAAAGCAACGCACCAAAGCTAACAAGGCGTGTCAGTATTAGTCCATTGGATCCGAAAGCTCCAGCATCAACGCCAGTACATTCCGCACAAGCATGGCCATATGGGCCGCGTCATCGACCGAGTACGGGCCGTGGCACTTCATCACCAGTAAGCTGTCGGGGATCATGCGTGGGTCCCCGGTGGCCTGGGGGGGACCAGTCCCAGCCGCTTCGGTCGAAGGTTCCTGAGCACTGGTTCCAGGGTTTGCCTGAGCTGGCCCTGCTTCCGATCTGCCCCTGTCCTGGCTCGGCGAGGCCCTCTGAGATGGGGGTGTCGGCGGCCGGGCTCCGCCGTGCAGATATTCTTCGTATGACCGCGTGTTGCAACCGGAGTGCGGGTAGTGCCCTTATCTTCAACACCATGTTCGCTCATGTCTAGCGTCCCGACCGAGGCAACGGATATGACCAAACAACGCAACACCACCCAGCCCTCCTGACGGCAAGGTCGAGAGAGCCCTTGATCCCCTTTCCCTCTTCACCAAGTTGCCATGCCGAGGCCGAATCAACTCCCGAGTCACGCTCTACGCATTTCGACGGGCAGCTTCCCATTGTTGGCCCCGGAGCCGTCCCAAAACCCCAACTCCTCTTCTTCAGCTACGGCAGCGCCGTGTCTGGTGTCGCCGATCGGTCGGTTGGCCATCCAACGGATCATGTGGTACACGTCGGATGTCGGTTCGTCGCTCCGAAAGTCGAGCAGACGTGACTGGCGCATGGTCAACGACATGGATCGGCTATCAAAATGAAACTGCGTGATGCGGCCAGAACGGTCGTGGTGGAAAGAAAACACAAGGGCCTAGCGGCGGCACAGGGGCCGCGTTAGCACGTCAAGAGACGAGGTCGGGACGAGCACAACCCGTTCTGGGCGGCGTTCACCTACAGGAAGCGTGTGATGACGACGGAAGTCACCGCGGCATACCTGCTGCTGCAGGAGGCCAACAGCGGCGGCCGCCTCGCTGCGCAAGACGTCGGTCTGGCCGGGTTCCATCGAATCCACCACGGTGGCTCCAACGTGCGGCTTGTCGGAGTCGGAGTCAGCGTCCTTCCAGAACAGCGCCGTGTTGACATAGAATGAGTATGGGCGCGGGGGGGGTCCCGATTCTGCCACTTGGGCTGTGGCCCGGGAGCCTCACTGCCAGCCTCTCGTCACTGGAGATGAAACGGTTAGCACGGCGCCGACGGTGCAAGGGAGGACAGCGGTTCGACGAACCGGACATAGTACCAGCCCGAACCCTCCCAAACTCCAAAGCCGCAAGAATCAAAGTAAGAGTGGTTGTAATTACTCGCGCCGCCCGCCGCCAGACACCAATGCAGACGCGATGCCGCACACTGCTGAGGGGTGCACAGCGGATGTCTCTCCTCGGGGCCCCACGTCTCGTCGTCCTCGAAAATGAGAGGAAACGAGCCCCGCCGACACCTCTTACGCCAGTCTTGGCGGCTGACGTGGTCCTGGCGATCGGCCAGGACACTGTCCGTCGTCTGCCTCGCCTGCTCGACCGGGACACGCGGGGAGTAGAAGCGGGCGCCGAAGTCAATCGCGGTTTCGTCGATATCCAGCGGCTCTGCCTTTTGCACGTTCAGCGCGGCCAGGTGCTCATCGGCGAGGATGTAGACGTGTTGGCCGAAGGCCTCGATGTCGCGGAGCATGTCGTTCAGGTATTCCAGGCATTGCTGTGTGAGTTGGACGATGTCGCGGTCGGGATCCATTGCAACCGAAGCCGATGCCTGGGTACGTGGAGTGTTTTGTAGGAGAGTTGTGAACAAGGTCAATGGAAGAGATAAAAAAGCTTGAACTTCGTCCATCGGGATGCAGCTTCAGTAACGCGATGGCGGGATTCCTAGGTTGCCGTAGCAACCAAGAGGCGTGCTAATCACACCGCGGGTGTGCGAGGGTTAGCGGGTTTGCGTGGGGATGGGGTCAGGTGTAATTATAGTCCAGATTGTTGAAGTGTCTAGACCGAAACGGCCCTCTCATAATATGGTACCAGCTTTACGACTGCTTTTGCTTCCGTTGCTACTATAGTCCCTCTTCAGACTCATTCCCGAGTTCTTCTTCCACTTCATCCTCCTGCTCATCCACCTCCTCTTCATCATACTCAAACCCGCCAAACTCCTCCTCCCCCTGATCCTCCTCCCGCCACTTCCGCCCCGACCCAACCCCCAACGCATCATAATCACAACCCCCATCCAACTCCATCAAATCCTCATCAGGAATCTTCTCCAAAACAAACACCGGCAGCTCCTCGTCCCACGCCCCTATCCCGCCGAAGCCAATCCCCTTGTCTTCCTCCCCCGTGACGCCGACGCACCCCACCGGCGGCTCCTCCACACCCGTCAAGTCCTCGGCTGGCGTCGGTGCGGTCTCGCGTGTCGTCTCCGTGAAGGTCAGCGACGGCAGGCCTGACGACGGCAACCCAGCGTGGTGATCAAAGTAGAAGGCTTGGGTGGGCAGGCCGTAGGCGTAGGTGAGGTCTGTTGTGGGGATGGCGCCGGAGTGGTGGTGGGTTTTGGGAGCCACGGGAAGAGGCTGCGTCGGGTGGTGGGTGGGGTTGGCGGGAAGGGGCTGGCGCAGAGGGAGCTTGGTTGGAGAGATGTTCATGTTTCCGGTCACAAAGAAGCTTGCGATACCGCTGGGCTTGATGGGGCAGAGGGCGAGTTTGGCGGCGATGCGGTAGGCATCGGTGGGGCGCGGGAGGTGGTTGGCTGAGGAGGTTACGGTGCCGTTGACTTTGAACTGGGTTGCCCGGCCGCCGGCGCCAGACCGGGGCTTCTTTTTGGCCTCGAAGATGAAGCCGAGGGTCGGGAAGTAGCCGACGCTGTCCGGGAGGGGGATGGGCAGGGCGGGCGGGAATCGGATTCGGCCAGTCACCACCCGGAAGGCCGCTGCCGGGCCAGCGCGGTCGCCCTGGTTGGGCTTGGTGTCCATGGAGAGGTACAAGTCGAAGGAGGAAGGGAGATCGACATGCCCAAGAACATGCTTGATGAGATCGGTAGGATCGAAGCCCATCACACCCATCACGGATCGGAGCTGCGGCGTCGGGCCATGAGTCGGCCCGGCCAAAACAAAGAGATCGAGGCTGACTGTGCCGATGGGACGATGCTTCGTGTTGATGTCGCTAGTGGCAAGGAAATCGGCCTTGATGGAGTCGTTGACGGGAGGAGACGGGCGAGCCGGGGCACAATCTCGGTTGGGGCTCTGGCTCGGGGGCTCGACTGCGGGCGGACCGGGTGCCGGTGAGTGATTGGCGAGTGCCGCAGCCTCTCGGACCACTATAATCGGGGTGGAAGATGCATCAGTCAGGGCTCTTACTCGGATAATCGAAGTTCCTTTCACCTACCTGCTTCGGGGATCCCAACCCCGAGCGACTCGCAGATGGCCCTGTAGCTGCTCATGCTGATATCCTCGGGGTCAAGCGGTTTGTGGCGTTTCCGCTGCAAGTACCGGGCATAGACCTCCTCGCTGACGAATCTCTCATTTGCCTTCTTCTCATACATGGTGGGCACCCTGTCCTTGCACTCGGGCCTGTGGGCTTCCTTGAGGGCGGCAAGATTGCCAGGCGTCGACACTGCCACTGCGAAGACCTTGGGACAACCTTCACATCGTCTTTCCGGGTTGTGGGACCGTTTGATGTGTTCGCTAAGCGCGTGCTGTGGTCAACGAGGGTTCGACCGTTTGGGGTCGGAGGGCTATATCGTACTTGAGACACGAGATTGTGCGCCATTCGGGGTCATCAGGACATAATGGACAGGGAAACTCCTTCAGGCGAGCGGCGGACATGTTCGGAGCACAACAGGGTTGAGCCTGAGCTGCCAAACTGCCGGTTTAGTCGGACGACGATGGTCTCGATGTGGCGGCTCGATCGCTGCTTGTGATAGTTCTCGTAGCTCGGGGCAAGATTCTGCAGCGTGTCTCGGGATGGAGCGTCGTCCCGCGGGAGTGCCGTCGAGCGCACGCACTCCTCTGCCGTGTTGATGAGGCCGAGGACGGTGGTGTCGTTCTCTGGGTCACGGCGGCAGAAGCGTAGGATCTGGTAGGTGTGCGCGCCAGGCTCTCGCTGAACCAGAGTCAGCCGAGTCGGGCCGTCGAGGACGGCGGCGGCAGTGACAAACCTGGAACGACGCCTCCAAGCTCGTAGGTAGCATAGGCGAAGAAGAGGGCTAGAAGGCAGGCGGGTCTGCGCAGTGCTGCTGTCGCTGTCACGCAGAGCCCATCGCGGAGGAGGACCGACGACCAAGGGGGTCGGGGACTGGCATGGTCTTTTGGGGCGCGGCCGTTGGAGTCTGAGCAAGACGTCTTGGCTGGGTTGCGGTTCAGATCCCGGAGTCCACAACCCACGAGGTCGCTGCGATGTGAGTGGGACCCGGCCGGCGCGGCGCGCCCCGCCCCTGGCTAGCGTCGCGCAGCCATTGACCAACAGCCTGCAGCATGACAGGAACCAGCCCTGACTGGCGGTGAGCTGTCTGGATTTCGCTCTTGACCCCGTCCACCTCCGGAGCCCGGCCAAAGGCTGTCCCAGGCGGCGCCTTAGTTTCTTGTCGGCAAGGCAGACACAGGGTGAATCGGACAGGACCGGCATGCCGCTGCGATCTGACTTCCGCCCCAGGCTTTCTAGGCTCGCTGGGCTCTCTTCCTGGCCCCCAAACACCACAGCACGACGCAGGACGCGCGGCCTGGCTCGGTGCCAAGTAAATGGCGACAGAAAAGAAGGACTTATTGACTCGCCTTGCACCGAGCTTCGAGTGCCTAAACAAAGCGGTTCGAGTCCGGCAGGGACCGAGTCGCCTCCGAGCCTCCTCGCACACCATGCCAAACTCGAGCTTGGCAAAACAATTCCTGTCCGCCGCCAACAACCAGCTCGCCACCGAGGCTCGCTGCGACACTCGTGCCAATTTCCCCCAACCCCAGCGGCGGCAACAGGAGCAGCGGCAGCGGCAGCTTGACAGCAGCCCCTTGACCGCCCTGGCAGCGTTGAGCAAGCCAGCGGGCCATCACTACAGCGCGACGCCGTTTGCCGACTCCTCAAGTCAACACGCCCTCCGGGAGGCCTCCGTCGGCGAAGAAAAAAGTAAACGGCCCGTCGTTGCCCAAAGGTCGAAAATGTGCCTTTGGCTGGTGCTGGGAGCTGCGATGTTGGTGGGGCCGATAAGGTGAGGGGCGAGTGGGCGATCAGCTGCAGCTCCTGCATGGCGCCGGCAGGACTAACGCGCTTCCATGGCATTTCCGCGCCCGCGACCCTTGTCTTGTGCTTTTGCTTCCCAGTCTCCCGAACCGGGCGTGGCAAAAAGACTGCCGCATCGGGTCGTTTGTTGACACGAGCACTCGCTCGTCTCCGTGTCCTGGGAGGTTGAGCATGATTGATCCTGTCTCCTCAGTAACGTTTATTGTGTACGGAGGAAGCCCGCAGAATCGAAGCCACGGGGGAATGGAAGCCAAGAGAAGCGAGGGCAGGGGGTGCGGAATGGCGCGACATGGAAGAAAAAAAAAATGTTGGGTTGTTGGTTGCCGACCAAACGGAACGCCTCAGACACCGCCAATTCATGGACGTCCACTACCTACACGTGTACTGTACATAGTAATACACACACCTCAGTCTTGCCGTCGGGAAAAAGGACATGTGGGCAATAATACTTCAGGTCGTGACGCTCTTCGGTTTGCACCCAGCCCGGGCTTGCCGACGTCACGCCCCCTCGCTTTTGCAACGAACACAAAAAGACAGGAGCCTTAATTATTGAGGGGAAGGGTTGTGCCCTAGCTTAGAAGCCTGAGGCATTCCCAAGGTTCCAGGTCGGCAGGAAGGAAGAGCTGACCTTGCCTGGGCTTGGATTTCTAGGCTGCCATTCCCCGCCTCGAATGCGGGAGTGGTCACGACTCACCACTGCCGGATACCGTAGTTCGTGCGATCCGCGGATTGCAGCGGTCGTCGTTGCCAAGCGGAAATGCATGGATCTCAGGATCTGCCAGGGCGCTTGAATCCGCGTGGAGCCCAGATCAGGGCCCAGAATCCTTCCCGTCGGCTCCGGCCTGGCGGTGCGGCTTGGCTCTGGTGAGTTTGGGGCCCCCCATGCTGCATTCCTGCCCTGATGAACCCGCTTGGCTGTGGCAGAATGCCGAGCCGTGGAGGTTGTGGGCCCTTTTGCAGTGCATCATCAAGGGAACCGCAGACCGAGAGACTGGACAAGCTGCGTCAGGGAAGGTTGCTTTGCAAGAGGAGGAACATGCGAGACAAGGATGGTTCGAGAGTCGGGTGCTTAGCCACGGCATACTGCCGCACCATTGACGGGCTTGATTGACTGCTAATTGAGTGCTAAAACGCCCGATTCCAAGTGACTTCCACAACCCCCAATGTGATCCAAACCAGCCCGGTACCTGCTGGGAATAATTCGTACGGGCAGTCTGTTGCGTGCCGTATCCAACAAACGAAGAGAAGAAAGGTGTAAACTAGCAAAAGATTCCGTCTCAAAAAAGGCCCGTACTCCGTAGTACGTCTTATTACAAATAACGTTATGATGCCAAACCCAAAATCCCCAAATGTGGGCGAGCGCCAGGTCGCAGGGACTCCCCTGGCTGGAGCAGGAGCAGTCCCTTGTGGTCCAGATTCGGACGAACCATGGTGGGGTAAGAGAGAAGTCCCCTCTCCACTGCAACGAGCTTGGGGTGGAGTTGGGGACTCGAAGAATCGAAGATCGAAGGACAGAGCTGGTGTCCCAACCCATCATGTCCCTGTGTGCAGATTTATTCGTGATTGCGTGAATCCGAGTCGTTGCCGTCTGGTGTGTCGTAAGTGTCATTGTCGGTGCTTTCATGAGGAGTGTCGTTGTCGCTCGCGGGCCGCAAACGGCGATCAATGCCGTCCAGGAAGGCCTGCATCTGCGCCATGCGCGCCGCAACGGTATCTTGTGCGACCGCCGCGACGGCAGGCGGTTGGCCGAGACAGCCGTGCCGGCCCGCCGGCACGCTGTCGTGGGACGGGGGCTGATCGAGGAACGACTGCAACTGGAACGACTCCCCGGGGGGGTTGCATCCCTCTGTGCTGCTGTCGGAAAAGGTGGTCGAGCTTTGAGAAGCGATGTCGATGGACTCGTCGGGGTGATTGGAGCGGGTGGAGGGCGGGGGGGTGACGATGCCGTTGGAGGGGCTGAGAATACCATGTGTTAGTGGTGGACAGGTGGACCAACAGAGAAATGCATGGGTGGAAGACAAGCACTCACCCCGAGGAGCTGGGTTGACTGCTGGAGAGCAACACCCATTGTGTGGAGGGTAGATCGTTTTCCGACATTTTTTTGTTGAAGGAACGCCTCAGAGACAAAGAGACAAAACAGACCGAGTCTGGTCGTGAAGGTCGTTGAATGGCGAGATGAGCCGCGCAAAGGCGTGGGGAGACTAATGAAGAGAGAGTATAGAATAACAAACAAACAATAGCAATGCGGGCGCTCCGGGCTCCAAGAAGAATGAAGGAGAGGTGTGGTTGAGAACCAGCAGAGTCCAAACAGGAGGAAAGATGCCCTCGTTTTAAAACCAAGATCGAGACGCAGGACGGTGCATGTACAGAAGCTTGGATGACATCCAGGTACCACGTACCTGGACCGAGCCAGGCACCAAGCCAGGCAAAATGACAGAAATCATATGTGCAAGTAAGGAACCCACCCGCCAGGCCGAGTGGCTTGCAAGACGGAGCCAGATCTTAGACATGGGGTTGGTTCCATCATGGATGCGATCGAGGCACGCACCCCAATGGGCGTTCACGGACCAACGCGGCAGATCGGAATCGTCATGATTGACGCTGGGATTTCCCAAATGGCAATTCTGACGGGCCATGGATCTTTGTCGCATGTCCTCCCCTGGCTCGGCTCGTGTTCAGCTCGGGGGCCTGGGACAGGGGACAGGGGGTCGGGAGTCGAGCCACGGCGCGGCTTGCCCAAAGGGGATGCAGAGCACCACGGTTTTCTGGGGACTCGGGAATGGAGCAGCGGTCCAGCACCAGTGCGTCATTGTGTCTTGTGTGAGAGTCGAGCCGTCGCTGCGATTAACGTTATGATGGCGGGAGTTGCCTGCTTGTGGATAATCCACGACTGTGCTAACGTTATGCTGCCCGGGTGTTGGATCTGCTGCCTGCAAAGGGTCGAGATGGTCGGTGAATGGGCAAGCAATCTGCAAACTTCAGCTGGGGGCGGAACCGTCGGTGGCAGATTACAGTCAGTGCAAGTGTTCTGCAACCGAGTTTGCATTCATCATATCCCCGGATCTCGGGATCTGCGACAAGGGATCGAGGAGTCAGGCTCGTTAGGACACCCATGGATATGGAGCCACGGAACCGCAGCCGCAGTGCCCCACCATGCCCACGCCGAGGAAGCCCGAGCAAGCTTCCCTGCCTGCCACCCCCATCATCCATGGACTACTGCAGGTACGCGCCCGTTTGGGAAGAAGCTTCTCGGTTCTCGCCACTCCAACCCAACACTGCGACCAAACATGACGCGTCGGTCAAGATGCGCCCCGTTTTACACCATCGAAAGGGTGAGGTACCCTCGGCCTTTCTCTCATTGGATGAATGTCACCAAAATGATGGCCCGTTTCGCTCGTTCCTGTCATTCACCCGCCCCCCTGACCACCTGAAGGGCCTGCTTCAGGCTGCCTGCACGCCATGACGTTCCCAACAAGCGGATCCCCGATTTCCAAGTTCCGGGGTCGCCGACAAGCCCGTTCAGCCCGTTCAGCCCCACGCAGAGCCGCAGAGCCGCAATCGCCAGATCTCGAAACTGCCTCCTCAGCACATGATCTCTAGGGCTTCGGGGGCTCGAGTTCCACCCGGACAAAAGTAGCCGACGGCTCTGGGGTCGGTCTGGGGTCGGTCTGCGCTGGGACGGCTTCCCTCCCAAACAGCCGCCTGTCTGAATCCACTTTGCATCTCCTCGACAGACAGAGTCAGACAGAGTGACAGACCGAGCCAGACTTGCATTTTCTCGCCTAACAATAAGCCCGGAGCCCACGACCGACCCCCAAAATGCCGCCTGTCTCGCTCAGCTAACTGCAAGGCCGGGCCCTGGATAAGCTTCAGTTAGCTACATGATCCGACGCGTCCAGCACAGAACAAGCCGCTCTCGCCCCAATTTCATCTTCCTCAACTCAATCACTCCCCCAACAGACTCTTCAACACCTCAGCAGGCGTCCGGACCGGCGCAGCAAGCTCCAACACCTCCCTGCTCGTCGTCGACGCCGTGCACTGTCCCGCCCACGCACTCTCCGCCGCCTGCTTAATCGACAAGATGACGTTCTTCGACTCCTGGCTCGCCGCAGCCATGTCGTCCACAAACGCCATATCCTCAAAGACAACCCTCTCGACCCGCCTCCCAATATACCCCTCCACCAACCTCACAATCCCCTCCCCCGTAATATCCTCCGGCCCAGCCATGACATACTTCGCCCGATCATGCACCCCCGGATCCCGCTCACACAGCAGCCTCGCCGCAAACACCCCCACCTCATCCGGGTCAATAATCCCCACCGGCGCATCCTTCGACGCAATCAGCCGCAGCGTATCCACCTCCCCCGTCTCGCGAAACCGCCTCACCACCGCCGCCGCCGGCGCAAGATAAAAGTTACTAAACACATTCGGCTGCAGCGAAGTCCACCTCATCCCGGCAAACTCCTCCGACCCAAGCATCGCCTCGACAGCCCAGTGCGAGCGCGGGTAGTACGCGTCACAGTCCGGGCGGACATTCGCGGCCGTCGTGGAGATGCGCACGACATACTCCACCCCCGCGCGCAGCGCGGCCAGGTGGAAGGTCGATTCCTCGGCGAACTGGTTGGGCTGGTTGTGCGAGGCGATGAAGGCGCGGACGACGCTGTGGGCGCGCAGCCAGGCGGGGGTGAGTTCGACCCAGTTTTGCTCGAGGACGGTGACGTGTGGGAGGGTGGCGAGGTGCTGGGCTGTGGGGTTGGTGAGGGAGCGGGTGAGGGCGATGATTTGGTGGGTTGAGAGGGTGTCACTTGTGGGGAGGAGCTTGGAGAGAGTTTCGACGACGCTGCGGCCTGTGTTGCCTGTTGCGCCTGCGACGAGAATTGTGGGGGGCATGGTGGTGGTTGTGGAGGGTTGCCTGTTTGGAGGTGGAGAAAGGGTTGATGGTGAAGAGTGTGGTCGGTCACGGACACGAGGGGTTGCGCGCTCTATTTATCAGTGAAGAGCTGTTTGTGTGGCGCTGATGCTACTGGCATGTCTTGTTACCAGGTAATAAATGGGCCTCGGCGACTTTCTGATACCCCCAAGTCTCGTCCCCACCCACGCGATGCGTACCCCAGAGTTTGGATCCTGCACATTGGCTCCCGCCCCGAAATTTAAACGCACAGCGCTTTCTCTTGTTGTCAAGTAGGACCGCGTTTTTCTGAGACGCCTCCGCTTTAGAGGGGTGTTATATTTGTAATCAACCCGTCATGAGCAAATGTCTCCGCGGTTTCTCCGTCGGGTGGCTGGTTCTTAATAATTGCCAGTTTTGGACCGCTCCATACTCTTGGGGAAGTCAGAGATAAAGCAGTATGCATCCCTCAAAACGCCGAAGAGGTGAAACTACCTAACTACCTTGGTGTCGCGTAGCCAAGACCTAACCCCTTTCCGGCTGGGCGCGGAGATCCACGGCTTTATGCACTTAAAGTGTTACCGGCAGAAGGACGTGACACGGGAGAACTCGAGAGTCTTAATTCACAGCAAGGGATGTGACCTCATACTTGTGCAGGAGAGAAAAGCTAGCCCGTCCCTGTTTTCGATATACTTGGACTGTGATGTCGCTTGGATCCCGAGTCTCTCCGTCTGGAAAGCCAGGGGTGGACAAGCCGTTTTGACAGCCTGACGACGGCACTCAACAGCCGCGCATCTCAGGGCCAAATGGAAAGACGCCCTTTTGACAAACTTATTCCTCTTTTAGTCACTTGATCAAAAGACCGCCATGCCGCTCCTAGTGGACCAGTTGAACGCGAATTACTCGACTATAAGCGCATTTGTTGTTGTCAATTGTTGCAATCTCCAAGGCCAAGACAATCACATATCAAGCCAATTTTCACACCTGAACCTCATAATGGGCTGACGACCTAGTTTCTTGTCAAGACTAGGCGAAAATGATCACAAGTATCTCGAACACAGGCCGCATCTGGATTCCGTATCTCGAAATGTTGCGATCTGCAACCCATGTCTCTTCCTATAGGAAGAAGACATGACTTCCCTCTCACAGTGTTAGCGAGTTTCTCTGTTTAGGATCTGTACTTCTCCTCGACGTGCCGCGATATCTCCCGCTCGAGCTCGGCCATTCTGTTAGAGCGGGGTACGCATCATATAAACCAGCAAGCTTGGACCCCCTCGGCCTGGCTTTGGCGACGCCGCTGCCGCTATCAGATACGAGCAGGCACAACGGGCAGTCTTTTGCTGAATGTGAGCCTTTGGCTGCACAACTCGAGTCTTTACCGCCTCCGTCCTACTCCCTCGTCGGTCCTCCTAACGCCTGGCATCAAGAACACCATCGCTCTAGGATGCTCTACCATTGCGTGGGCTTGCGACGTCCCACGTTGAGGCTCAATATAGGCAGTTTAATTCTAGTCCGCGATGTCTTGGCCGCCAGCCACGGCCTGCTATGCAAGGTAGCACAAGACTTACGTGCTACCAGCCCAAGGCCTAATAGTAGTTAGCACATTGCCGTGATAGGTCCCCTGTGACGAAAGTTTTGTTCTCGCTGACGAATCGAGTCTTCTCGAGGTCGAAGAGGCCTGTATTCTCACTTCTCTTGGATCAAACAATCCAGGGCGGCAGATTATCGCATGATGACCCCCGGGTTAACATGATCCTTCGTGGGACAACGTCACGAGCTCGAATGCAAGCTATCTTTCCTGGTTCTGGCAAGTACTCCTCATCAATACTAGCGTATATTGGGCCTGGCTCCCTTGTGATCGTGCAGCGTCCATCGCGCTTTGGGACCATTTTCTACGGAGCTTTTGCCGCCAAGCCCCCTTGGCCGTCGTTTACGCGCGTTCATCCCGGCTCCAAGTCTAGACCGGGATGTAACTATAAGCTGGCCCACCTGGTGGAGCAGCCAACTCGCGATCCCATTTGCTGCCCTTGCAGTCTCGTCGACGCTATTGATTTACATCTCTCAAGTGGGTTCAGCGTTCAGCTGGGAGGATCTGGAGCATCGTTCCCGAGGCAGGCTTCCATGTGGGCAAGTTTTTAAGATGGAAGACATCCGGCTCCTCCGGCTCCGTTCTTTCTTTCGTCCTTCACCTCAACCCGTCCCTTCGTTCTTGGTCGTCCCGGCCGCTTCCACTCCTTGATCTCTTGGGTTGAATCTCAAAATCAGCAGCCATGCCGACGCTTACCGCAACCTTCAATGCCTACGATCCGACGTGCACGGTAACCCCGTGCCTGGAGCAGGTCGCTGGCTGGGCCAACCTCAACCCGGCGGCCCAGGTCTCGGCCTGTCTGTCCATGTTTGGCTCGCCGGTGGTCACGACCGTGTAAGTTGGACTGCCATTCCATCTTGATAGTCCGCGTCACTGACGGGGATGGTCGTAATGAAGCACGCCGACCGACGTGATTGTCTTCGCGACAGAGACTAGCACCGTGCCGTACACGGACATCATCGTCTCACTCACCACCCAGGACTCTACTGTCGTCTCGACGACGACGGTGCCCTCGCAGGTGGTCCAGACATCCTATACCACCACCGTCGTTAACACCGTCACGTCCACTGTGACTGCGCCCGCTGTGTCGACGTTGGCGCCGGTGAGGAGGAAGCGGGGAAGACTCGGTCGCCGTTGCGCACCTGGCCAGTCTACCGCGTCGCCGTCGACAGAGCCCTCTTCCACGGAGCCCTCCTCGTCCACCGAGCCGACTTCTTCGGCCTCGTTCCCGCTCGCGTCCGACTGCCCCAACGTGGAGGCCTACTTCTCGGCGTGCGCCTGCATCTCGGCTGCCGGCACCACGCAGACCGTCACGGCCCCCGCCTCGACCTCGACCTCGATCATCCCCGCGACAGTTAGCACCGCAATCCCGTCGACGTCCGTGTCCACCATCGTCCAGCTCCACACCTCCACCGTGACCGTCACCACGCCCGCTGTTTCCACGTTCCTCACGGCCACCTCGACCACCACCACCCAGACCGTCACCACCACCCTCGTCGCTCCCACCCAGACAGGCCAGGTCGTCCTGAGCGGCAGCTCCAAGGTCGAAGGCAAAGTCGCCCAGCTGTGGCTCACCGGCGGCATGTGGACATATGTCTCCTACCCCGGCTCAGGCGCGTCCCCGCTGACGACAGCCAACATCATCTTCAAGAACGGCCAGCAGCCCGCGCGGGCCGACGCGCCGAGCCAACTGCTCTGGGGCGACTACGGCAACAACGCACTGGTCTTCCTCAACGGCAATGGCAACGACTACGGGCTGACGCCCATCACGTGCAACATTGGTTCCGGCAACAAGGTCTCTTGCCAGGACCCGACTGGGGTCTTGAATACCATCTACGACTGCGGCGGCAGCCTGTTGTTAAGCTCCAATCCCTCCCAATACACGGGATGTGACGCCGTTAGCTTGACCATTGTGCACTGAGGTGCTTGGGAGCCAACTCGCCTTGGGAATACAAGCGTATAGTGTACAATGTAGTTATTCACCTTTTACTTGGCTGCAAGTAATGCCTGTCTGTGCTTCCTCATGCCCCTTTGCTACCCAGTCGTACTTGTGGAGCAGCACACAGCGGAGAAAACCGTACGTCAGACGGTGAGACAGAGCCAGACACCAGGACCGCGCAGCACATACGGCGGTGATATATAGGTAAACTGAAGAGGGAAGACGGGAGATGAGAACGGGTCGCGATCTTCCCCAACACCTAGACGGAAGTCAGGATGGTCAATGACTATGTCGCCGCAGCCGAGGAAGAACTTGCTACTGTTCTATATGAGCTCGCGATAAAGCAGAACAGACACATTCCAATCGAGATGGCTCATAATGGGTCCCATTAACATCTCAGCAACGCTTGTATGGCGCGTGACGCCGCGACAGGTGAGTCCTTCGGAACCAGGATAGAACTCAACACGGCCAGAGGGGACCTCGCCGAAGCCGAGAAACAACGTGCCATAGTTGAGAACCGAATCATCATGATCGAGGAATGACTTGCTAGATTCGAAACCGTCGCTACTTTCAACCGCGGATACGGTTGTGTCTCTCATTAGAGGTCGAGTGATAAAGTCTTTGGCATCGGGATGCTGGGCAGTCCGCCGATTCAATGGGCATCTTTTTAACAACACTGCGAATAGAACGCGACACGTCGTAAATACAAACAATTGACTCTCCTGACCACCTTTCCCGCAAGAGCTTTTAGAGCCAGTCCCTCCAGACGAGAGAACTTGCAATGATCGACTTATCACCGCGTGGGGGAGTTGCTGGGGGGGGCGAGGGTGTAGACACAAAACCCCGTTGATACTAGCACTTCAGCTCTTCTAATTTTCTCATTGAGGAGCTCGATCGTCAATGCACGTGAAAGTTTTCGTTTATTTGCCTCCGGCAGCCTCTGCTCCCACAGTATCATCATTTCCTCCCAAGCCAGGGCTTCTTCTTCGTCGCTGAAGATAAGGTTGACATCCTTCAATCTGCCGTCGGGCTCACTGGTGATGTTGGCGGGGAGGTCCATCGAGATTTTGTCCCCCGACTCAGCGAGCACACAGTTCTGCTTTTCGTAGAAGGCGTCCTCGAGATTCTGCAGGTACCTATTGTAGTTGATCGCAGATAGTTTGTGCGAGAAAATGATAGTGATGCGGCCATTGCAAACGGTGGCATTCATTCTAAGGGGAGCCATCGTGGAATCGCCGTTGTCGGAAGCTGGAGGCTGTGGCGAGTACGGAAGAGTGAAGACCGCCTTGAGCGACAAGAATCGCCGAGACTGACTGCTAGAATTGATGCGTGGGCTAAGTAAGGTAAGTTCGCCATGCTTGATCGAGGCACCTTCCCACGCAAGTCTTGTACCGGCATTTCGCACTTCATTTGAGAACAA
>FTEL01010764.1_pt1 | contig 18068 bp, 15 predicted proteins | sample 1658911 | NCBI WGS metagenome assembly FTEL01 (sample SAMEA3914869, study PRJEB12502) | metagenome | biome: forest; material: soil | place: USA | collected 2012-03-12 | depth 0.1 m
CCTGCAGGTCACGTCGTACGTCAGCTCCACGAACAAGGTGACCAATGGCATGGGAACCACAAAGGTCCTCTACTCGGACAAGCAGTACGGCTCGCCCAAGTGCTTCAGCAATGTGCCCAGCGTCCAGCCGTCTCCCGACGACCTGGCGAAGCTCGCGGTGTCGGCGCAGGAATACTGCACGTCGTACATCAACTACAACCCGCCGACCGTCTACACGTGGGTCACGACGTCGGTAACTGTGCCGTCCACCACGATAGCCTTCACGACGACGACGGTCACAAGCACGCCCATGATTACCTCGACCGTGACCACGACCAAGACCACGTACTTTACCTACACCCGTACCGCGAACACCGTCCACGTGAGCGCCACCAACATTGCGGTGTTCCCGACGGGCTGGAACCTGAAACGCAGCCTGGGCGACGGCCTGATCACGGCGGCGCCAGTTCCCCGGGAGACTGGAGGCAGCGCCGCAGCTATCGCTGCTCTCCGGTTCAATCGGCGCGCAGTCGCGGCACCGGCCATGATTTCAGGATGGCCGGCGTCCAAGATCTCGTACGGGTGCTCGGTCATCGCCACGGGCAAGGCCACGGTGACGTCGACGGCGACCTCGGCCACAACGTCGGGCCTCACCACCGTGACGCAGACTATCACGGCCAACGCGGTGGGCCCGCTGTCGACCGTCACCACCACCACCACGACGGGGACGTACGGCGGCTTCACGGCCGTCACGGCCGCCGGCACGACGACGGTGACCGACTGGACCTGCCCCCTGCAGACCCAGGTCCCCGGCGGCTCGTGCATCCAGGTCAGGGCGCACGGCCCGGCGCACATCGACGGCCTGTACCTCGGCTTCGCCGACCACCAGGCGAGCCCGGACTTCGCCCCGACCAACCCGTTCCAAACGTGGTACCTGGCGTGCGACGGCCAGCTCCGCGGCTGGTTCAACGCGGGCTTCAAAGTCTTTGGCGGCATCCCGGGGGCCATTAGTTGGGCACGGATCGACGGGGCCCCGAGCGCCGTGTGCGTCAAACGCCCCGAGACTAAGGCGCTCGACTGCACACTGCCGGGCGACACCAACCCCCTCATGATCCTGCCGGCAAGCTACGCCACGGGCAACATCATCAGGTGGGACGTGGTGCAGCTGCCCGGGCCTGGGCGCAGCTTGGACAGCCGAGTGTACGTCCCGATGTGGGGGTCGACGTGGACGCGCGAGGCCCCCAGCGCCCTCTCGCTGACGTATGAGGAGGTGCCGTGCCCTTGTGTCTGAGGTCCCCGATGAAGATGAAGGGCGAGTAAGTAGGGAGAATCCAGATCAAAAAGACCGGAGCGACGGCGGCGGCGTTATTCAGGGCCGGCCTTATATCTGTGCCTTCTACAAGTGAAGAAGAATAGGAGGAGGAGGAAGAAAAGTGTTCGTGACAAGACAACAGATTGATAGTTATTGACGAGAGTTGGCGAACGAGCCCGATCACTGAAAATCGTCTTTCCTTGCTGGCATGTCGTATTATTCAGAACCTCTAAATCGCTGACGCGCCCCCGAGGTACCGACGCAGTAAAATCACGATTGGCGTTTCGCAACATTGCCTTTACGAACCCGCCATCTAGTCTTCAGGGTGAAGCCCTCCACCATAATTTCATCCGCAGATGGCTTGTTCGCAGTGGCGCCGGGACAAACGAGATTTTGTGTCATCAATGTGCATGCTCTCCTTTGCCTTGAGTCATCTTGTGAGGAAGATACGCAGGCTTTTCGCCAACAGGGGCAAGATGGCCGCTGCGCTGCCCGCGGTGTGGAGGACGGCTGAAGCAGCCGGATACGCGGGCATTCATCTCATGCATATACCGCCTTTGACACGAGGCTGGCAGCCGTCCGAGCACACCTCCCAGTAGAAGCAACGATACAAGGGGTCTGTCGAGGCCCGCCTCAATGCTCACTGGACGCAGCGTGAAGACATATCCAACAGAATGTCGGTACATAGTTATATACAATGAAATGTCAGCATATACAACGAAACCGCAGCACCAAAGCACTCGATCCACCCGTTCAACAATTCCGAGTCACCATCCACCATCCTCGTGATCGGCATGAACAATGAGTGGCCCCCTCTCCCAGTACTATTGAGACTATGCCCTCGCCCCTCCCTTCTAAACTGGGCTCATCTGGGATCCAGATCGATCCCTTACAGGCACTGATAGTACCAGTCGTTCTGCTTCTGGCAGGTCCACGGGGATGCGCAGGCCGTCGGGCCGGTCCACGTCAGGCCACCACACTGGCCCCAGTGGGTCTGGGTGGGACCCGAGGCCGACGTGGTCGAGCTGGCCACCGTGGAGCTGGAGCTGGTGCTGCTGCTCGTGGTGGTGGTGGAGATCTTGGAGGTGGTCAGCGTAGTCAGCGTGGTGCTGGTGCTGGCCTTGGTGCTGCTGGTGCTGCTGGTGCTCAGCTTGGTGCTGGTGCTGCCGGTGGAGCCGCCGCCATAGACGCTGGTGTAGGTGAAGGTGCTGTTGATGGCGCCGAACTTGATGTTGCTGTAGATCACCTTGGAGTTGGGCATCTGGCTTTCGACATCGGCCGGCACGCCCGAGGATGTCGAGCAGCTGCCACGGGCCGAGCCGGGAGCGGTGGATCCGACCGGGTAGGTCGAGTCCAGCCAGAGCATATTGGCGTAGTGCTAAGGGAGAGCATGGTCAGCCTCGCGAAGTGACGATGGGAAGGCAGCAGGGTGGATGGAAAAGGGAAACAAAACGACTGAGGTGAGAGAGTGCTTACATCATCCCACAGGCTGAGCACGAGAACCATGCCCGCCTCCATACCAGCCTGGATCTTGGCGAAGCCACCATGCTGGCCGAAGTAGTTGGTCTCGCCAAAAGTGCTGAGTTCAAGCGGGCAGTATTGCTCGTTCATAGAGTTACCTGTAAAGCCGGGGATGTTGGTGGCCTTCGGGGTGGAGATGAGCACGCCGTTCTGGACGTAGTAGCGTACGACGTCGTTCAGCTTGCCGGAGGCGTCCGTCAGGAACTGAGTCACAACCGTGACGGGCTTGTTGGTATCGACGATCATGCCGGGGCCGTAGAAGTCGGTAGCACCGTTGCGGTACGGGTTCAAGTCGCAGCCATCCGGGTCACAGTCGCCTCCGTAGCGGTTCGCCGCATAGGTACCGCTGCAGTTCGTACCGCTGCACATGTGCTGGGCCGTAGTGTCGCACGGGTGGAGGGTATAGGCGTTGGAGATCTTAAGCTAGAGTTAGCCTCCCTGGGGTGGTTATTAGAAGGGGGTTTATATTGTACCTTGTTGGCCTCGAAGATGTCGATCTCATTGCAGCAGCTGCCACGGCCACCGACGCCGGAGTTCTTGTCGTTGGTGGAGGGCACCCAGCCCTCAACATTGGCCTGGACAACTCGTCAGAAAGGCGAGAGATGCTCCAGGGAGCGCCACCAACTTACCTGGCCGTTGATCCACTTCAGGTCCATGGCGCACTGGGTATCGCAATAACCCGTGCCGTATTGCGCGCCGGCCTTGTTGGTAGGGTATTTGGCCATCCCACCGTCGGCGTCCATACTGACGAAGTACAGAGCACCGTTCAGACCGCACCCCAGGGTTGATGCGTCCACGTCAAAGGTGAACTCTTTACCCAGCAGGTTGAACATCTCGTACTGGTTGTTGGCGCCCATCAGGTACAGGCGGCTACCGATGTTGGTCGCATACGGGCCGTTGGTGACGAAGTTGAGCGTAGCAGCACTGCCGCTGGTGCTCACACCGTAGGTGGACTGGTAGCCACCGCTGCCATCAAGACAGCAGTTCGTCGCGCAGGCCGCGTTGTTCGGGCAGAGGGTCGCATCCCACGTGTTGCCGGTGTAGCCTAATCAACAATATCAGTCATTGCCGTCCCATTTGGGGTCGTCAGGAACTGTGTCTCGGGAGCCGCTGGAGTAAAACGACTGCTGAGACAGCTCAGAAACGCAATAAAGGACCGAGATTGACATACAGTTGGTAGCCGAGCTCACCGAGTGAGTCCAGCGCCAGTTGGCATCAATGACGAGCTGGGCATTGTTGGTGGTGCAGCCGCTGCTGGTACACGTCTGCCAGGTGATCGCCGGCTTGCCCTCGGCATTGAGGGAGCAGACGTTTTGAGCCTTGGCAGAAAAGATCAGGCCAAAGAAGGCAAGAAAGTTGGCCCGGGATCCGCGATACATGGTGGATGGAGTCTGGTTGGAGGTTGTAACAAGGGTTGGTGAAGACGAAAAGGCAAAAAGGGGGCGTATCGGCGAGGATATGGTCGTTCATATACAACTTGATGCTCTCTATGGCGGTCCATGTCACCCATGACACCAGCTCCGCGCTTCCCTGCTCGAGTACTGCTCAACAGCCTCTCTCACGGATTCCGGGTTGGTACTCCGCCAAGTCAACACTGTTCGGGACTGCATCGAGGAGACGGAAGATCAGCGTGTGACGGATGACGGGCCGCATCGATTGCCCGACGAGAGGGCTCGTGGACTAGCTGGCTAGGTAGCTGGGGCGACCTGGGAGATCCGCGAGACTCGGGCTTAGGTTTCTGTGGATCCGGGGGCTTGACCAGGTTTGGAAGCAAGGCCGTCCTTCGATTGATCTGTGACGCCTGCCCAGTGTGCGTTCAAGGCGTTCCGGCCGGGGCAGACATTTTGCTCCTAAGCGTTCTTGGAGACCGGAGCCAGTCCGACCGGCGTCGCGCTTACGGGCTCGGTCATTTGTCTATTACTCGGCAAGCACACACCCTCGATAAGCCCCCCAAACGCATGCAGATAGCAGACGGGCTCTGGTGTGAAGACCTAGGGCCTCGGTGGCAGAGGTTCCGATGACAACGGCCGAAAGTCACTCTCCGGACTTGGGACTAGAAAGGAAGCTTGAAATGAGGGGAACGTGATTGCTTCTGGTCAAAAGCAGTGGTTGCTGTATGTACCAGTTGAGCGGACGGCAATTGGAGGGCGTTCCGTGCATGGGAGGGGGTTGGGTGACTGGGATTGGCGGTGCTGGATCGGGGTAAGTCGTCACCGGTTGGGGAAGCTGCAGTAGTGCGTCTAGCTGAGCTTGTGGTGCATGTCCTCCTCTCGCCGCCGGATTCCTCTTGACAAGCGAAAGCAAGCCAGGGGCGGAGTTAGCGAGCCGAGACCCGTCCAGCAAGTCTCGCGAGCACTTTGTCGTTTCCAGTACGGCCCTGATTGAAAAAAAAATCTTGCAGGGCACTCTACCAACTCGAAACTTGAGAGTCACAGGTGAAGTCACCAACTACCGTCGTGGTCTATGCCATGAAGAAGAGCCGCAAGAAGTCACCGTAGTAATCTTGCGGGGAATTCAGATCTGTACCAAAGTCACCCACACATGCCAAGGCCCCGGCCATCACGGACCGTATCACTGCGCATGCTCGGTACCACGCCCGGTGGTCCGCCCTTCTTGGCGTCGATCGGGCCCAGGCCCTGTCTCCTGATTATGTTTCTGGGGCTGCGACAGCGAGCCATCATGAACTCTCCCAGCAGGAGATGGAGCGCTCCGGACGCTCTAGCGCGGTGGACATGTCGGCAATACGGACCGAGGACTCAGGATTGAGAGTCAACAAAACCGAAGCGACATGTGGTCATGTGCAGCCTCGGCGGAGAGGGCTTTTTGGGTCGTTGGATGATCTGACAACGGGCGTGAAAAGGAGCTCAGGAAAAGAATAATTAGCTGCAGCCCAGGACCCAGATCGGCGTTATTTCCCGAGCCTACGACCAAACGCGGCAGTGCGGTTCCCTGCTTCCGGAGGTACGTCACTGCGCTGCCACAACCTCAGCTCAGTTGAAGCCAAGTCTGTCGGCGAACTCCTAACCCGTGTTGGCTAGTTCACTGGAGCGGATGTCGAAGCCCTGTCCCCCTCACCTTCCACATGGCGCTGGGATGGGATGATCGTCCGATGCGAGGCATCCGCTGCAGTTCCATGGTAGCGAATCAAGATGAGTGGAGAAGAGCCGTCCGAGATGAGCCTGAGAGGGGCCAGCAGGTTTGCAGGAATCTGGGGAACCCAACCTCATTACCGCTAGAGGCTCATAAGAGGTCCCGACCTCATTGGTACTTAGATCTCTGCCTGCCCCTCGACGATTGCGTTGGCCCTGCGATTCTTCCAACGATCCAACGTATATTCCAGGCATGCGTGGAGCGAGGGAGCTGCCCAAATGAAGGGGCCGGGCCCATGTATATAGATTACAACCCGGCTTCGTCTCATGTCCATCCCCGCGAGGGCGCTTTCTTGAAACCCCATCTCCGATGCAACTACTGCATACTGGCCTTGGCTTGGCAAACTTTATTTCAACGAGATTCTGAGTCGGTGCCGGGGGTTGGGCGTGCAGACGAGTTGGACACCAACAGGCTCTGTCGAGACTATGCTCCTTGAGAAGCCGGCGCGACTCACGCATCTCTGCGGGTAGTTCTCCGTTATATCTTGACTCTAGCTCCCCGCTCCACCGGCCAATAGTCCTACCTCTCCCACTTCGCCTCTCCCTCCCCTGCTTGATAGCAGTGAGCGCGGGCAAAAAGCGCGAGGCTGATATTGGGCTCCCTCCCATCCTTGGCAGGCGCCAGCAATGTCTTCCAACGAGCTCACACTTCTTTGATGTGCGAGGGCCGATGACAGGTGATGAATCCGCAGCCTCGGGAATTCCGGGGTAGGGGTCCCCAGTTTTCACAGCAGAGCCAAGAGTCGCGATCGGGATGTGGAGGGGTGGAGGATTCGGGTCACTAGCACCGAGACGACTCCACGACTCGGTTGATGCCAGCCCGAACTTCACTGGCCCGCAGTCCCAAAATTGCCACGTTTAGGGGTTGCCACTGGTAATCGGTGTCTAGGCCTCGTCTCATCTTCCCCTGTGAGAGAAATCAGGAGGCATCGAACCAGACGCCGCGAACCCCTCAGGGGCTTATCTGGATGCCGGTCAAGCTGCAACACGAGCCGCGTGACCTACCTGCCGCCCCAACAACCACCAGGTCTGCTTCCATCCCAATGGTGGATTGCGACAAAGCGCCAGCCAACTCGAACTGGAGAAAAAGGATGGCCGAATCCACGACCGCTCGCGCGGTGCCTACCACCCCCCGCATCGTCAACCTGCGCTTTGAGCACCATCCCTTTCCCGGCCACCTCGGAACCCATATGCGGCGCCCCCGCCTCTCGTGGGGATTTGCAGATACACCCGGCGGCTTCGTCCAACATGGATACGAGATGGAACTCTACGACAAACGCCCCGCGGACGGAGTTGGGTACACCCACCGAACGGAGGTCATCTCGGGGCAGAATATCCTGGTCTCTTGGCCGTTTCCAAACCAGCTGCAGCCGCGGCAACAGCTCTTTGTGCGGGTGCGTGCCTGGAACAAGGACGGAGACGTGAAGACGGCATGGAGCGACGCAGCCAGCATCGAGGGAGGTCTCCTGGGCCGCGAAGAGTGGAAAGCCCACCTCATATCGTCCCCGTGGGATTACCCAAAGGACAGCCCCCAACCCGAGGAACTGTTCCGGAAGCAGTTCCAAGCAGACCCCGCCAAACCGATCCTTTCCGCCCGCCTCTACATCACCGTGCAAGGTGTGTACCAAGCCGAGATCAACGGCCGCGTAGTCGGCGACCACGTCCTCTCTCCCGGCTGGACCGTCTACGACCGGCGGCTGCGATACCAGTGCTTCGACGTCCTGGAGCACCTCTGCGCCTCACCGGGAACCAACACGATCGGCGTGAGACTCGCCGAGGGCTGGTTCTGCGGCCGACTCGGCTGGGGCGGCGGTCACAGAAACATCTGGGGGGAGCGGCCGGCGCTGTTGGCCCAGCTCGAGATCGTGTACGCTGACTCGGACAGGTCGATGGACGTCATCACCACTGATTCCTCCTGGGTTGTGACGAAAGGCCCCACGGTCACTGCCGAGCTCTACCACGGCGAGAAGTACGACGCGCGGCTGGAAATTGCGGGCTGGTCAGGCTCCCCAGACGGCACCGCGGTCTCCATCCCCCAGGACACCTGGCAGAGCGTGACCGTCTGCGAACCGCTCCCCAGCGAAATCCTCCTCATCGCCGAAGAAGCTGAGCCCGTCCGGCGCATCACCACCCTCCAACCCCAAGAGATAATCACCACCCCCAGCGGTAAAACCATCCTCGACTTTGGCCAAAACCTAGTCGGCTACACCAGACTCAAAAACATCCACGGCCCCCGCGGCACAACAATCTCCCTCGCGCACGCCGAGGTCCTCGAGCACGGCGAGCTCGGCCGCCGCCCCCTGCGCGTTGCCGACAACCTGGACCAGTACACCCTCTCGGGGAACTCTGCCGGCGAATCCTGGGAACCCCGCTTCACCTTCCACGGCTTCCGGTACGTCGAGGTATCCGGCTGGCCCAAGGACGCAAGCAAAGACAGGCTCCTCTCGGCGGTTGAGGCAGTGGTCTGCCACACGGACATGAAGCGCATCGGGCACTTTTCCTGCTCTGACAGCCTCCTCACGCGGTTCCATGACAATGTCGTCTGGGGCATGCGCGGAAATTTCCTCAGCATCCCGACGGATTGTCCGCAGCGGGACGAGCGGTTGGGCTGGACGGGGGATCTGGCCATGTTCGCGCCGACGGCGGCGCTGTTGCATGACTGTGCGGGGATGTTGAGGGAGTGGTTGAGGGATGTGTTCTTGGAGCAGGGGAAGCATGGCGGGGTACCACCACTGGTGGTGCCCAACGCGCTGGGGAAGGATCCTATTTTCGGGCGGGTCATGCCGGCGGCGGTGTGGGCGGATGTGGTGGTGCTGGCGCCGTGGGCGTTGTATCAGGCTACGGGGGATGTTGAGATTCTGAGCGAGCGGTACCAGAGTATGCTGGACTGGATCGCGAGTATCCCGAGGAACTCGAGTGGTAACTGCCACCTGTGGGACACGTCGAATCCTCAGCTCGGGGTAAGGATTTTCCCTTCCCTAGCCCCTGGTATCCTCAAAAACAAAACCAACGACTGACACGCAATGATCACAGGACTGGCTCGACCCCGCCGCCCCCCCCGACAACCCCGCAGCCGGCCGAACCGACGCCGTCCTCGTCGCCGATGCCTTCCTCATCCACACCCTCACCACCACCGCCTCCATCGCCACCATTCTCAACCACCCCGCCGACGCGGCGCGCTTCACCGCCGACGCGGCCGCCGCCAAAACCGAGTTCGCCCGCGAATACATCTCCCCCAACGGCCGGCTCGTCTCCGACTCCCAGACCGCCTACGCCCTCGCCATCGTCTTCGACCTCTTCCCGACCCCTGAACAGCGGTCAGCGGCGTGCGACCGCCTCTCCTTCCTCGTGCGCAAGAACGCCTTCAAAATCGGCACTGGCTTCGCCGGCACGCCGTTCATCTGCGAGGCGCTCGTGCGCGCGGGGCATGAGCAGCTCGCCTACGCGATGCTCCACAACAAGGAGTGTCCGTCGTGGCTGTACCCGGTGACGATGGGGGCTACGACGGTGTGGGAGCGGTGGGACTCGCTGCTGCCGGATGGGAGCATCAACCCGGGGGAGATGACGAGTTTTAATCACTATGCTTTGGGGGCGGTCGCGAGGTTTTTGTATGAAAGGGTGGTGGGGCTGCAGGCGACGGAGCCGGGGTGGAAGAGGTTTAGGGTGGCGCCGGTCGTGGGAGGGGAGCTGACGTGGGCGAGGGCTGAGGTTGAAACGAGATCTGGGAGGGTGGTGGGGGCGTGGACGTTGGAGGAGGAGGAGGGAAAGACGACGCTCCGGTTGGAGGTGGTCGTGCCGCCAAACACGTCGGCGGAGGTCGTCTTCCCAGAGGGGACTGGGAGAGATCCGGTTGTGGTTGGGTCGGGAGAGCATACATTCTCGGTGCCGTTTGAGAGGAGGACAGACTGGCCGGTTGAAGCTATTCGGCTGTTTTGAGTCTTCGCACAGCGAAGGACAGTTAGAAGTGGCAGGGCATCTAGACCTTCATCCAAATTCCATTCGCCTTCGAGACTTCTGTTGGCAGCCCGTGTTGTGAGCTTCGTTCATGTCTCGCACCACCCTGGCGGCGTGCAGGGTACCTCGAGACAACAACGCTACTAACTCATCTACGCCTCCGCCCTGCCTCTCCCAAATTGCCAACGTTCGTGTTGTGGCTCAAGAGACCACAACCTTCGGGCCAGCGCTATATCACAGCAACGCACCCTTCAACAAACCCACTTTCTCGGCCAGCACTCGACCGAGCAGCCTGACGCTGGCGGCAAGTCATTCGTATTGCCCCTGTTGTGGCGTTGAAAGGGACAGGGCGGGTCTCGACCATCGGGACCACAGTTCGGTTTCGGCCCCACATGGCCACTCGCCCGCCCGGAGCCCCTGAGCCACGGTCGGCAGACTGCCGCAAAACTCCCAGGGCATCCAAGCTTGGGCAAGGCACGGAGTAATCACGGCTTCTTTGCGGGCCCAGGCTGAGCTGCGTCTGGGGACCCCGTGGGGACCCCGCGAAATGCGGCTCATGCTGTCAGCAGGATGTTATCGTTGTTCCTATGAGAACCAAACTCCACCACCTCTTGCGGATATCGTGATCCCCAGTCCAGCCTGCTCTCCACCGTTGCCACATCGTCGAGACCCGCACCATGGCTTCCAGCATCGCCAGCCAGCAGGGCGTCAAGCCCAGCGTGTCTCATGGCGAGTTTACCGAGGCCATCAAAGGAGAGTCCAGTGAAGCGGAGAAGACCATCTGGCAACTCATCGTCGAGAACCACCGAGCTATTGTTGTTGCCTTCTTTGCAAACTGCGGCTCGTTTCTCTTTGGGTACGATGTCCTCGTCCAAGGCGCCGTCACTGCCCTCCCGGCCTTCTCGTGAGTGACTCTGAATATCCCTGCCCACGGTCCTTCAGTCGGGGCTGACAATTCGTCGTTTCTGCTCCAGCATGTCCTTCGGCTCGCCATTTGGTCAGGAGCTGATTCTGCCCGCCCTGTGGCAGGGCTTGTGGCAGGCCTTCGCCGCCATGGGTATCATGGTTGGCGCCCTTGGCAATGGCATGCTCCAGGACATGTTTGGCCGGAAGATCATGTTTGCCGTTGGTGGTTCCATCTCTGCTGTTGGTAGGTTGAACCCCTCGCCTTACACGACCTCATACAAGGACTCACTCGTTCCTATACAGCGACTGCGATTGCCTTTGTGTCCTCCAACCCAGAATCTGTCGACACAAGGCGGGGAATCCTTCTCCTTGCCAAGTTCATCCTGGGCATTGCCATGGGCATCATGATGTCGTCTTGCCAGACTTATGTGTCGGAAATTTCGCCCCCCCGTCTGCGCACCCTCTTGCTCGGGCTTTACCCCTTCTTCATCGTGAGTCTGCCTTACCTCCTCCCCTGCGCGAGCCTTCCGTATGATGACTGACCGCATTCAACAGACCGTTGGCCAAATGATCGCCATTTCGATCGTCTTCTCTCGCGTCATGGACTTCACCCCCTGGGCTTTCAAGCTCGCCTTCGCCTGCCAATGGGCCTTTGCCGGCTTCGCCGTCCTCGTCGGCGCTTTCATCCCCGAAAGCCCCGTCTACCTCGTCTCCCGCGAGAAGATCCCCGCCGCCGAGCGGTCCATCAAGCTCATCTACGGCTCCTCCGGCCCCTCCCCGGCCGAGCGCATCCAGCAGATCCGCGCCACAATCGAGCACGAGCAGTCCTTCGCCGCGCGCGCCGGCGAGTCGGCATACACCGAGTGCTTCCGTGGCAGCAACGGGCGGCGCACGCGGATCGTGGCGCTGCTCAACACGCTGCAGCAGTTTATCGGCGTCTCGCTCGTGTCCAACTCGACCTACTTCTTCATTATGGCAGGTATGAACCCGGACATGTCGCTGACAATCAACCAGATCGGCGTCGGGCTGAGCATGGCGTGCACGCTGGTTTCCTGGGTTGTCATCACCAAGGTCGGACGGCGGACGGCTATCCTTGCCAGCTTCGTCGCGGCGGGCGTCATCTTTGTTGGGATGGGCATCGCGGGGTTCTGGCCGGCGAATCCCACCGCCATTCGGTACGTGTTTTGATGTTTCCTTGTTGTCTTCAAGACCTTGTTATTGACAACCTTTCTGCAGATTCGTCGGCGTCGCCCTCATCATGGCCGCCTGCTGCAGCAACCTCGGCGTGGGCACCGCGTACCCGATCGCCGCGGCCGAGATGCCCTCCGTGGCCCTCCGCTCCAAGACCCTCGGCCTGGGCTTCCTTGTCAACGCCTTCATGACCTGGGTGTTTTCCTTCTGCGTGCCGTACATGTTCAACGCCGACCAAGGCAATCTCGGCGGCAAGATCGGGCTGGTCTTCGCCGGCTTCTGCGTCATCGGCTTCGTGCTGTCGTGGATCGAGATCCCCGAGACCAAAAACGTTCCGTATGCCAAGCTGGAGCTGCTTTTCCAGTTGAACACGCCGACCCGGGCGTTCGGTAAAGACGGTGAGGGCGAGAATTAGGGGTCTCGTTGCTTAATATCTATTGTCTTCTTTGTAATCGAGGGGAAGGGGAGCGCGGACCATGTCAGGGCCTGTGTTGTGTACCTAGGTAATGAGAGACAGTTGAAGTTGCTGAAGAAGGGGGTTGGTCATCAACGCCACGACCCCTGACAGGCTTCACACCATCCATCAAACTGCACCTACGGAACGAGCAATATTCCTCATTTGCCTTACTCCCCGTGACCAAGGAATAAAAAGCAAACGAGTTTGGAGCAACTGCCCCAAACACGTCGTGATACACTGGGCTCAATCGGGGATCGAACCCGAGACCTCGCACAGGTTGTCTGTTTCCAGGCAAGGGCGGACAGAATCCATCCCGAAGCGCGAATCATACCACTAGACCATTGAGCCGACGCGTCTCGAGTGGAGGAAATGGCAGCCAGGCAGCATTATACCGGGGGGTTGCAGTGGAGTCGAGAAGATAACTTCCCTTTGGGGCCACAACTGCTCCACATTGCCCCTATTTCGATTTGTTGAACTTAGGGAAAGTACACACACGACCTGACAAGCTGTTCCACGCTTCCGATCCCTCAGCCACCTCTCCATTAGCATTAAACCCTCTCAATCAACCACCTCTGTCACAGCCAAATCAACAACCACATTTCCTATCACCCGATCCCCTTCCTTCCAATCCATCCAGATCACAGAAATATCCTCAACAATACCATTGTCAATCCGAGGACCCTGAGCCCGGGTTGGTCGGCGGTAACTCTTGAGGATTCAGTGGCGGTGTGCGGGCTGGAGCAAGGCGCGGCGTTGGCGTATCAATCGCTGCTTCTTGGCCCGCTTGCTCCAGTGGCGAGGCTGCCTGTGGCCGCGGGTCCTCTGCGTGTTCCTGTTGTTGTGCTGCTGCGCTTGACCGCGTTGCTTCGTCTGGTGCGTCGGTTACCACCGTATGGGCGCTACCGTGAGAATCTGGGTCGTGATTTGGCTGCGGGTGCTCGTCTTGTTTGTCGAGCTCGATTCCCCTTAAACTAAGCGACTCTTTCATACTGGCGTAGAGGTCCTCGCCCGTCCTCATGCGAGTCTCTATGTCTTGGAATAAGACCTCCACGTAGTCTTCAAGGTAACTACGGGCCTTTGAGGTACCGTTTTGTTAATGCAGTGCTCACCTACTGTGAATTTCTGAATCTGGTTCGGGATCAGGGCCCTTACCTCCTTCATAATCTCAACCCTGATTGCTTCATTTATCTAATGCCATTAGTCGGGATCCATCTGATGATGAGAAATCATATAACGGCGAATTTCTTCGCTCTTACCTCCTCGTTTGGCACCCCTGGCCGGGCATGCCGGCTTGAATTGGGGTTGCCCAGTGACTCTGTCCGCCGTGTTTCCATATTGTCTGCCACCGTCGCCGGGGTGAGTGGATTCGTATTTTCCCAATCAAACTCGTTCCAAAGCTTTTGGAGCCGGGCAGTCAACCGTTCTCTAGAGGCGGTTTCTGTCAAATGTATGTCAGCACAGGCAGCTCGAAGCCGCTGGACATTGGCTTTAAGGCATCTGGAAGTTGCGTTGCGCATACCTATCTCATGGTAGCAATTGGAAGTTGTAGCCCGAGTCTGCTCCAAGTCCTGCATGTCGGCTGATCTGCCGACTGGCGGCATGTCATGGTCCATCTGAGCGTCCCAGTTTGTCCCATCGTCACCCCCATTGCTTGATACAGAGTCTGAGTTGGCTGCCTGCTCAACATCGCCTTTTCCATATTCGTCCGTGTTAGCTGCTTTTTCAGGATCGTGTCCCTCATCTTCGTCCATCTCCACCCTGGGCAGTGCAAAGAGTGCTAGGTGTCTCTGATGTCGGCCGACATGCCGGGCGTATTCCTTCCGGGACGCGAGCGGCTCATTGCACAATGGGCAGGCAGAAGCGGTCGTAAGTGGCCTCTGGCTCTCGCTCATATCAACTATGGCGTCCGGCGGAACTTGAGTGAGGAGATCGCCGTGTTGATCCTGGACGTGGTGGCTGAGGTGGACCGCCGATTCAAAGGGCTGTTGGCAGCCGTGGACTGCACACACCCAGGAGCTCCAATGATGTCGGGCCGCGTGGTGCATCCACTGGCGCCGGGTCTGAAATTGCTCATGCGGGGTGAAACACTCTGGAGCAAGGCAGATGTACGGTTGAAGGTCGGCAAGAACGTGTTTGCTAAGACGCAGTCAGCCACATGTAGTAAACTTCCAACAGGGCGGACGTGCGGGAGGAAAGCGGTTGCGCTCAGGGCCGAGAAAGAGGATTAACATACGTCCATGCGGCTGTGGTCGTTGCTGATACCATCATGTAGCAAAACTGGCACTCAAACGGCCTCTCATGGGCGTCTGCGGGAAGCGGCGGTATTCTCGGTCGGGCGCTCTCTGCCAACGACCCTTGCGTCGTCTCAGTCCAACCAGACTCGGAAGTCTGATCCTCATCCACGACCGGAGCCTGCACAGAGTCGGCTTTGGTGTCCTTCAGGTGGCCTGGTATTGAGGATGCAATGGTGCTGGCGCCGGCATCTTCGGTCATTTTATCACCTTCTTCCAGACCCCGTGAGAGCTTCTTGTGGCGCATCTCTCTGTAAAGGAAGTATTGTCGCCGGCGGGAGAGCGCCGTCCCCAGCCTCTTGACCAGCTCCGCGCTAGCCAGGGGGAACATCTCCCGGGCATGGGCGATGTCGAATGACTCGTGATGCGAAGTGCTTGTGAGAGTGGACTTGAGCAGCCGGTCATGGGGAGCGGGATTCCGAATAGAAACCGAGAGCCTGAAGAGACAGTCGAGGATCTCCGAGATGTCGTCAGCGATTTGCGACAGTTCCGTGGCTGGCCCATGAGGAGAATCGCCGCCCTCCTCCTCGCTGCCGTGTTCCATCTCATCCTCAAGTTCCTCGTCCCATGGGATCGTTTCACCACGGCATATGGAGGCGGCTGGGGGCAGCAAGGTCAACAATTGGTCGAACTGTCATGCTTGGGTTTGAGATGGGGAACAACGGGGACTGACCATCTTGGAGCGATTCGGACAGATCATCGAGGAGCCGGTTGACTCGAGTGTGAATATGGGAAGCGTCCCTAAGGCGATAGTCGAGAGAGCTCCTGCCTTTTCTATGGGCGCCAATGTTCCCCGTCCAGACTTTGAACCTTGCTAGCTGATCCCCAAGCAGAGAAGGGGAGAGGTCAGGTGCCGCTGCCGGGCCGTCGATAGCGGCAACTTCCAACAACGCCGATAGGGCCCCGAACTGGTCCAGACATGCTAAGACTCGATCGGAAATTGATGTCATGGCAATGGCGGTGGGGGCGTTCAACTGGTTCCGCTTGCGGTGTCTTCTCACGAGGCTCACGAGGTTGTCGTTGTGAAGAATCGATCCCGCTGACCTGGACTTGGTTGGGATGGCGAGAGCGCCTCGGGAGGGAGTCACTGTTACACAACAGCGGTGCCAAAGCGGGGTTGGTTGTTGATTCGGTCGGTTAGCCTCCCTCCCAACCGTGGTTTCCCCTCCCAATGGTGACCCGGCCGGCAACTCGCTCAAGCTGGTTGGGGCTGCTGCCCCGCTCGTTCAGCTCGGGCAGAAGCGGGGGGAGGAAATTCATCCCAAACACCATCGGCAGGTTGGAGCGCTGGGAAGACCAGCCCTAGTTACCGGTCCACGATGTCCGGATTCGAGATCGCCGGGGTGGTCCTCGGCAGCGTTCCCATCCTCATATCAGCGCTTCAGCTCTATATCGATGGGGCCAGCACGATGAAGCGGTGGCGGTTCCATGCCAAGGAGCTCAAGAGCATGGTTCGAGTTCTCGACACCGAACACGCAAAACTCCAGAATGTGTGCGAAAAGCTACTCACGGGCATTGTCCCCGACGCGGAGATCGAATCCATGATCAACGACCCGTTTGGAAAGGCATGGCAAAGCCGTGAGATATCCGCCAAAATCCGGCTAAGGCTGTGGAGGTCGTTCACCGTGTTCGAGGACGGGCTGAGGGACATGAACGAGGCCATGGAGGAATTGAAATGCAAGATGGGAATGGGATATGATGGAAAGGTATGTGCTTTTAAATTGGAGCTCTGGGTACGGGGGCGGAAACGCGTTTTCCAAGCCTGTCTAAACAACAATTATCCACACAGGTGCCACGCGCCGAGTCATCTGTCAAGCGGGTTCTGAAAGGCGGTGTTCTTGTGCTTCAACGATCAGAGTACAGCGCTCTCACCACACGCCTGAGGGACGGAGTCTCCAGCCTTGAAAGTCTCCTCAACATGAACGTGGCCATGGAGCCGGATCGTCGGAAGAGATCTAGGGGACGACTGTACAATCTCGTCCGAAACCTCGCGGGGGGGTTGTATCGCGCACTCCAATCTTCCCTCGCCTGCCAGTGCCCTGGACTCCATGATGTCGGCCTGAGATTGGCCGACCAACCGATAACGGTGACTCCGAACGACGAGGATGAGGACGTCTTGTGCATGCTGAAACTGGGGCTTGCCGTGTCGTATGCCTCCACAGCTCTAGAGACAAGTGGTCAGCTCTGGGGAAGCATTCGGATGTGGAATCGCCTGCATGTTCAGCTCACGCAACACCCACAACCCCCCGACCCAACAACTCCAGTGGCCACCAAGCGCAACGGTGTAGGTTTTGCGGTCTCGACAACAGCCGTGGCCATTGGGATACCCACCAACACCGCGCGAGGCCTGGGCAGAGTCGCCAGCCTTTGCCAAGTGCTTCGCAAGACACCAAGGCTTAGCGCTGAGCAGTGCTGCTGCCACATTGTGGACGAGTCCGGTTCCCCATCATCGGAATACGGGATCTACCCTTCTTCAGATGCGGATGATGGGGCCGATTGGTGCTTGATCTCGTTGCGAGAGGCTTTGGTGGGCGAATCGGGGCCCCATCCGCCAATGTTGTATGGCGATAGGTTACATCTGGCATGGCTCATCACCTCGGGCGCGCTCCAGCTTCAGGGCACGCCATGGCTGCCTGGGACATTGACGCGCGACGAGATCTTCCTCGTCAAGAAGAATGGGGTCATCCTCTATCGCGAGGTCTTCGTCCAGAGGCGCTTTCCGGAAACCGGCCCGCAGCTGGTGATCCAACCGGGAACAGACAACACAATCACACTTGCTCTTGGTATGCTCCTGACCGAGGTCATTCTGGGCCAAGCATTGTTCGACAAGGGCCAAAACACGAGCATGGCAACACCCGGCGATCAATGGGCACATTTCGCTAGCTACGACGCAGCAACCCGGCTTCTGAGCAAAGTCGACACCCATGGTGGGCCGAACTACCGCAACGCGGTGGACATGTGTCTCAAAGGCGGGTCTAGTCTGCGGCCGAGCAGCCCGTCCGATATATTTTCGGGTGTCCTCACTTTGTTGGAGAAGGATTTGGAGATGACAGTCGCGTGAGGGCGAGGAGGAATGATTCGTTAGGTACCAGCTAGTGATGGGGTTGAGTAGCGGCGGCCTCTGTAATTGCTATTTATGAAAGCGTTTTGTTTTTCTTCCTGTCAAATTGAGATTCAGTCCGTCAAACTCCTCTGTTCTCCCCCCCTTTTGATCCTAGCCAACCCGCCACCGCCCCCCTCTCGCATTCCCAAATTCCCCCCTCCATACCTCGCCGGCTCACCCCCTCACCCACACAACCCCAAGCACC
>FTEL01009518.1_pt1 | contig 18062 bp, 21 predicted proteins | sample 1658911 | NCBI WGS metagenome assembly FTEL01 (sample SAMEA3914869, study PRJEB12502) | metagenome | biome: forest; material: soil | place: USA | collected 2012-03-12 | depth 0.1 m
AAGGGACTGTGAGGCGGTGGTGGACTGGGTGGTGGAGCGGTTTGGAGGAGTGGATTGTGTGGTGCCGTTTGCGGCGGCTGGGGAAGGGGGCGTGGAGGTTGATGGGGTTGGGGCTGGGGAGGAGGTGGGGTTGCGGTTGATGATGGTTAATGTTTTGAGGTTGGTTGGGAGGGTGGTGAAAAGGAAGAGGGAAGCGGGTTTGGAGAGGGGGGGGTATGCGCCGACGCAGGTTGTTGTGCCGCTCTCGCCGAACAGGGGGGTGTTTGGAGGAGATGGGATGTATGCTGAGTCGAAGATTGGGTTGGAGGGGTTGATGAATCGGGTCAGGTCCGAGTCGTGGGGTGGGGAGGTGTGCGTGTGTGGGGTGGAGATTGGATGGACGAGGGGGACGGGGTTGATGAACGGGAATGATGTGGTGGCGGAGGCGGTGGAAAGGGAGGGGGTGGTAACGTTCTCGGCGCAGGAGATGGCGTTGAACATTGCCGTGATGATGGCGCCCGAGCTTGTCGAGCTGTGTGAGGACGGGCCGATCCACGCGGATTTCGGAGGCGGCCTGCGCGGAGTGGACAACTTCCACACGGTCCTGGCTCGGGCTCGGCAGGAGATCAACTTGGCTGCAGACATTGAGAGGGCGGTCAAGGCTCAAGACGACATCGAACTTGGGTTCACCCAACCAACGCCGTCGAACACATCGAAGCCCCTGAAAAAGAAGACCAGACTCAGGGTCGGCTTCCCTCCGATCCTGGACACGCTCCCGAGCCATGATATTGGGCACTACGTTGATCCCGCAAAGATTGTTGTTGTTGTTGGCTTCTCGGAGCTCGGCCCTTGGGGAAGCGCCCGGCTACGATGGCAGATGGAAAGTTCTGGACGCTTTACCCCTGAAGGCTACGTTGAGATGGCGTGGCTGATGGGCTTGATCCGGCATGTTGACGGTCCTCTGAAGAAGCACGCGCACTACGTGGGGTGGGTCGACGCAAAGACGGGGGATCCAGTCGAGGACCACGACATGGAGCGCATTTACGGCGAACACATCCAATCGCACGCCGGCATCAGATTTGTTGAGAAGGATGCCGTGAGCGGTTACGATCCGGCTCGAAAGGAATATCTGCAAGAAGTTGCCGTTGAGGACGACCTCCCTCCATTTGACACCTCACTCGCTGCAGCCGAAGCCCTGCAGTTAAAGCACGGAGACAGAGTCAGCGTCACTCACCTCGACGGGGCCGATACCTGTCGAGTCCAGATCAAGCGCGGTGCTACTATCCTCGTCCCTAAAGCTATTCCATTTCCGTGGGGCTCTGTGGCAGGACTCCTCCCTGCTGGATTTGACGCCGCCCGGTACGGCATCCCCAAGGATATCATCGACCAAGTCGACCCGGTAACACTGTACGCTCTTTGTTGCGTAGCCGAGGCCTTCTACAGCGCCGGCCTCCCGGATCCGATGGAGGTCTTCCAACACATGCACCTGTCGGAGCTCGGTAACTTCATCGGATCATCCATGGGCGGCGCTCTCAAAACGCGCCATCTCTACCGCGACGCCTACCTCGACCAGGAGATCCAAGCCGACACGCTCCAGGATACTTACCTCAACACCACTCCCGCGTGGATCAACATGCTATTCCTAGGTGCGGCAGGCCCCATTAAGACACCGGTCGGAGCTTGTGCTACGGGCCTCGAGTCGATCGATTCGGCAATGGAGTCCATTGTCGCGGGCAAAACTAAGATGTGTCTGGTTGGGGGTTACGACGACTTCCGCGAGGAAGAGTCCCTTGGGTTTGCCAAGATGAAGGCGACTGTCGACGTAGCAGCGGAGCTCGCTCGCGGTCGCCTCCCCTCCGAGATGTCCAGACCGACCGCGGAGAGCCGGTCCGGTTTCGTAGAGTCTCACGGATGCGGCGTGCAGCTGCTCTGCCGGGCCGATGTGGCACTCGACATGGGCCTGCCCATTTACGCCGTGCTCGCAGGCTCAGCCATGGCCGCCGACAAGATTGGCCGTTCCGTCCCGGCCCCAGGCCAAGGCGTGCTCACGTTTGCTCGTGAAGTTTCCCACACCCCTTCCACGCCTCATATCCCTCCCACACACGACGGCGTCTCCTCCTCCAACTCGTCCGACAACCCCTCCCTGTGGACGCCCCTCAGCGATGACACCCACCCCGCCATCACCACCCCATCTTCCTCTCCTCTCTCCGCCGCCCTCTCCAATTGGGGCCTGACCATCAACGACCTCACCTTTGCCTCCCTGCACGGCACCTCCACCAAAGCCAACGACACAAACGAAGCTTCAGTTCTGCACACACAACTCACTCACCTCGGTCGCACTCCCGGCCACCCCGTCTGGGCAATCTGCCAGAAATCTGTGACCGGCCATCCCAAAGCGCCCGCGGCGGCCTGGATGCTAAACGGCTGTCTCCAGGTGCTTGCCTCGGGCCTCGTGCCGGGCAACCGCAACGCTGACTCTGTCGACCCGGCGCTGCGCAAGTATGATGCGCTGTGCTACCCCACAAGGACAATGCAGCTTGCAGAGCCAGGAGCAAAGGCGTTCTTGCTGACGTCGTTTGGGTTTGGGCAGAAAGGTGGGCAGGTGGTGGGTGTGGCGCCGAGGTATCTGTTTTCTGCGGCCTTGTCGGAGGCCGGGTTTGAGGTGTATAAGGGGAAGGTGAAGGCAAGGGAGGCCAGGGCGGAAAGGGAGTGGGTCAAGTCCGTGATGGAGGGACAGGTGGTCAAGATAAAGGACCGGCCGCAGTTTGAGGAGGAGGATGCGGTGAGGGTGTATTTGGATGGCGGGGCGCGGGTGGTGAGGGATGGGAGGACGGGTGAGTATCGGTTTGAGAGGAACACGGGTGAAAGTTGAAGAAGGAGTGTGCGGAAAAGGGGTGTGTTCTCCGTTGTCATGGTTGAGAGCATGGACATGAATTCATAATGTCGAAATTACAATGGACCACGAGATACTCGCAATGCAAGAAAACGGATCTCAGAGACAAGCAGACTATGCTGTCGCGAAAAATGTTGAATGATTCCAACCAGCTTCAGTAGGTACCTAGGTACTTGACTTCAAAACGCTGCTAGTTTCCCTGTCACCGCTCGTCACTTGCATTCCTTTTGAGATTCCCTCACTGTGGCTCTCCTATCCAGTCGATGCCCCTGAAAAGGTTCTCAAAAACTTCCTTGCGGTGCTCATCCAGATGTTTGGAAGGGAAGAGGAACGAGAGGTGAGGGTAACCAGGGTACGACCGATACATGACGAGCACGTCCGCCATCTCCAGTGCTTCTTTCATTAGCCGCGCATCATCCCTGAGGGTATCAAGCCCAAACTCGGCGATGTACACCCTCTTCAATTGCCCGAGATTAGGGTGGCGTGCAACCGAAACCAATGGGTCCGACGACAAGGAGGGATGGTACGCCTCCAACCAAGCGCTCATGGCAGACTTGCTGTTGATTGAACACGCATCATTGCGGTCGTATGCGTGCAACATGCGTTTGTACTCTCTCAGTGCCACGGCTGGGTGAAGTGTCACCGGAGCCACAGCAACGACCCCCTTGATGGCGGCAGCCATGCCTTCATCGATGAGGCGCAAGGCTGTAGCAAACGCAAGGTTACCACCGGCGGATAGGCCCATCAATGTGACCGATTCGACATTGAATCTCTCCAGAGCATACTGGGTAGCCAGGACGCAGTCGTTCAAGGCGGCTGGAAACGGGTTTGCGGGCGCCAGGGAGTAGTCCACGCCTACTATCTTCATATGGCCCTGGCGGCAAAGCAGTCGGCAAATCCCATCTTCATCCTCGACGCTGCCCATAACAAAACCTCCACTGTGGAAGTAGATGGCCACCGGTCCCTCGTCGGATGGATCCGCCGGAAAATATATCTTCAACGTGACTCCGTCAACGGTTTCGACGCTCGACTCCAACGTCTGGTGCGCCTCCGGAGGTGGGTATTTGTTCTTGAGCTTCTCCCGCAGCTCGGTCCATTGGGTCTTGGTGTCGTCGACCGAGCCGGATAGACGAGGATTTTCGCCGAATTCGGCAACAAACTCAATGGTGACATGTTAGCACATGTATTCCTGAAATCTCACAGCCCTGAGCTTACATCGGCAAAGGGCTTTGCAAACTTATTGGACTCTGCCATGGTCGCTGTGAGGTTTTCAATGACAGTCAGGCGTGAAGCAAACGGAAAGTGACTGGGCAATGCTGGAGTATAATGGACTCGAGGTAGGAGTAACGTAGCAACGGAGACAGCGCTGGCTCAAGCCACAATTGCCAGTGCTACGGAAACGGTGGCTGGTGTGCCGGGGCCTCTCTGGCACACTTCCCCCTTTCTCTCACACGATATCGGCGACCAACACTAGTTCTAGCCAGTGACAAACCCTTCCATTCACGAACGGAGTGAGTTCGGTGTCCAGGCATAATACACATAATTACTTACGACATCCGTGTGACGAAACATTTACAGATATTTCACGAGCTACTCCAAGGGTGCAGCCTTACACTCAAACCCAACAGCCTGCAGCGAAACGGAATCCGGGACCCTCGTGACTGGCTATTCCATGTCGGGCTTCAGGCAAGAGCAGAGAGCAAGGTCCGAAGTGCAGGCGGCGCCAGTAAGGAAAATGACGGTGTCTCTACCTGCATCCCTCGGCATCCTGGTCGGGTTCGGATCCGGTCTGTCTCGGACCTGTTGCGGGGCTTTTGGTCCATTGGCTCCCGAGCACCAAAAAGAGATCCAGTCTCGGACCGGGCGGACACGAGTAGAACGGAAAGCGAACAAGAGGACTAGCTTTGCGTCAGACATTCGCCCCTTGTCGGAGAGCGACCATTCAGCGCCGAGTCGGTGTTCGAAACCGGGAACCGGGCCGACAAAGGGGGTGCGTAGCGTGGGTAGTCATTTTCGAGACCGCATCTCGATCATCTCGGACCATTTCCCGGACACCTATGACCTCGGCCAAACTACCTGTGCTCGCGTTGCAGTCCAGGCAAGGTCCGGCAATGTCTGGTTTTAGCGCCGATGAGGGTCCATCGAGCTGTGCCGTGGCTGGCTCCATGTCCAACTCCAGTCCCCGTCCATTGACGACCTCTGCTTGGAGTTGCTGTTGCTAGCGTTGGTGATTGATACCACCGTTGCTGGGTTCCTCCCTCGTGACAATGCCCGTCTACCACGTTGGTATGTGTCACGAGCTCCCTTGAGTTATCGATACCAGAGGGCGACTAACACATCCGCTCGGGCAGCTCTCTTCAAGCTCAAACAGGATGCCGATCCCAAAAGCATCCAGAAGTGGGCACGCCTAGCCCATGCTATGGTGGGCAAAGTACCGGGTAAGAGGTTCCGAACCAATTCTGTGACTTGACGACCCCCTTGTTGAGAATGGCCCACTCTATACCAGGCTTGATCGACTTACAAGCGGGTCCACCCATCGCATTCACGGCCCCGCTCGCCAAGGGATTTGATATGGGAGTCGTTGTGCTGCTAGACTATGTGGAGAGTCTGGCCACCTTCTTCACCCACCCCAGCCATGATGAGTAAGTGCCATGTTGCCCTCTTGACTCTCAGATATTTCAGGGGCTATCTCGGCATTGACCTCCAATGTGTCTACGTGTAGGGTCAACGAGTTATATCAGGAAGTGTGTGAACAAGGCAGCACAATTGGGTTTGATATTGAGTTTTGAGAGCGTCAAGAAGAAAGATTATTGGTATCCTGAACAAAGCAAATGCTTGGTTGTTCTCAATCACCCTAGTTACGACGCAATATTCTGCTGGTGACGCGCTAGGAGTAGAAACCTGAACCCTACAGCATGTGACATGGTGTCGGTTGGTGATATTCTCCGTCCTGATGCCCTTCTATAATCTTCCAAGTCCCCTCAATGAGGCAAAGTTCATCGATGTGGCCAAGATCAGCGTCAAACATCCGACTAGCCCCTTTCCCAACCATCTACCCATCAAACCCGGCCGCCCTCCTCCGCCCAATAATATGTCGCAGTTGATCCCCTCCCCAGCCATCCTCCACATCATCCTTCAAATCGAACGTTCCCTCAGGCTGAATTGCGAACGCTCTCCCTAATAACGCCATCTCAGTCAGCCAACACAATTTCGCCAGCCCAAACACAGCCGTAGGGACTTACCATGCACCCCTGTATTGACCGCACAATACCCCGCTGCCTCAACACAAGCCTCAACACTCGCAAACTGCAGCGTCTTTCCCATATCCACCCCCCGTGCCGCCATCCCCGCCTTCACCGGCGCGATTAGAGGTGTGTCGACAAACCATGGCGCGAGCAGGTTGCACCGCACTCCCAAGTCCAGCGTCCGCGCGCGTGTGCTGCGGAAGAGACCCCGCACGCCAAACTTGCTTGCCGGGTAGGTCGATGCGCGCGGCGAGTCCATGTACCCGGCGATGGAACCGATGAGGATAAGGGATTTGTCTTGTTGCTCAGAGGTTGGGGTTTTTGAGGGCAAGCGGAAGTAATAGAGGGCAAGCCAGGAGGTGTAGTAGACGCCGATGAGGTTAACGCGGATGTTGAGCACGTCGGGCGCTGGTGGGTCGGCAGCGAGGCTGGGGGGCCCAGCAGCCAGGACGTGGTCGACCAGGTTTCCCAGCATGTTTGCTGTCCCGGCGAATGTGGCGACGATGTCGAGTGTCCGGGAGGGGGAGAAGGCAATGGCGGATTTGAAGGCGGCGACTTGGCTGGCCCAGTCTGTCACGTCACACCAGACGTAATTGGCACCCAACTCGGCGGCGAGCTTCTGGCCCGCTTCAAGAGGCTGGATGTCGGCGATGGTGACGAGGGCGCCGGCGCCGGCCCAGGCACGTGCCGTGGCCAGCCCGATACCTGAGGCGCCGCCTGTTAGAAAAGCCGATTTGCCTCGTAGGACAGACAGGTCGACGGTGGTTGAGACTGGGTCCATGATGATACAGAGAAACCGGTTTGTGGGTGAAGATGAACTAGGTAAATACATTGAAACATAACCGAGCTGCGAGATGAGGATCCTATAACTCAATGACAAAAGAACTTCACTGCTACATTGACCATGTTGAACTGATGGAAGGGCAGTTACGCGGAACCCGGCATCCTGGGCCGGTCGAAGTGTTGTCGGGGCCCGGGGCTGACAAGTTCCGAACCATGAGGCGGAAAGGCGTGCCGGTGCCACCATGCGAGAACTCTGTGGCGGCTTTAGTCACACGTTGCCATTACACGACGACCAAATTCGTCTTTATGCTGCGCCAAAATTTTCCGGAGCACAACCGTTCCCTTTCCAACCGCACAGGTTGTGCGAGTCTTTCTGATCATGGAGACTACGCCCCTGAGAAGTATCACCGTCAGTGGAAGCGACTCGACGCCCCCACAGATTTAAGTCTTTAGCTAACACGACATATAGATCCTACTATCAATCACCGCCGCCATATCACTCTACCGCCTTTACTTTCATCCCCTCCGGCACTATCCCGGCCCACGATGGTGGGCTGTCTCGCGACTGCCCTGGCTCTCGAGCACCATCCGAGGCACCATTGTCCACGATCTCAAAGCTCTCCATGACGCGTACGGCCCCGTGGTGCGCGTGGCTCCCAATGAAGTCTCTTACACCACCCCGGACGCGATCAAGGCCATCTACCAGGCCAACCCGGAGTTTCCCAAGGACCCGATGCACCTCCCGCCCTTCCACAACGGCCGGCCCGGTATCCTAGCCGCCGACCACGATGACCACCGCCGCTACCGCCGTCTTCTAGCCGGCGCCTTCTCTGACCGCGGCATGCGCGCCCAGCAGACCATGATCCAGTCCCACGTGGACCTGCTGATCACCCGGCTCAAGGAGGGCTGCCGCGACGCCACGGCGGCCGTCGACATGTGCGAGTGGTACAACTGGACGACGTTTGACATCATTGGGGACCTGGCTTTTGGCGAGTCGTTTGGGTGCCTGGAGCACGCGGCCACGCATCAGTGGATCGCCGGCATCCAGGGAAACGTCAAGGCCATTCCCGTGGTCAACGCCATCCGCCGGTTTGGGCTCGACTGGGTGATCCCCCTGCTGGCGCCAAAGAAGTTACTGGCGATGCGGGCGAGAAACGCTCAGTTCACAGAAGACAAGGTGGACCAGCGTCGACGACACGGGGCGGAGCCCAGGGGCGATTTGTGGGACGGTATGATCCAAGTTGGAGGTGGGAAAGACGGCGACGGCGCCGGTGGCAACATGTCCCGCGACGAAATGGTCAGCAACGCCTCCGCCATTGTGGTCGCCGGCAGCGAGACGTCAGCCACCCTGCTGAGCGGCTGCACGTGGCTGCTGCTGCAGCCCGAGAATAGGGGGCGGCTGCGGCGGCTGGCCGAGCACGTGCGGGGGTCGTTTGCTAGTGAAGATGAGATCGACTTGATCAGCGTGGGCCGGCTAGACTACATGCTGGCTGTGATTGACGAGGCCTTGAGGCTGTATCCGCCTGTACCGATGCAGAGCAACCGGGTGGTCAGGGGAAGTGGCGAGGTGATCGCTGGCGGGTGGGTCCCAGGCGGGGTGAGTTTCACTCCTCTTTGTCTTGTCTCTCTTCGTTGTTTTCCGCGGACTTGTTTTTCCGGTCTCCAGCTGTCTCCTTTCCCTGTGTTTTGTCGCTCTTTTTCTCTCGAGTTGCACAACCCCTCTTCGGCGAGACACAACTGACACACATCCCTCCTTGACCGGTCACAGACCTCGGTCGCTCTCCAGCTGTACGCGGCCTGCCGATCTGCGAGCAACTTCCACCGGGCAGACGAGTTCCTGCCTGAACGATGGCTTGCCGGCGCCGATCCGGTCTTTGCCTCCGACCGGCACGACGCGTCGCAGCCCTTCAGCATCGGCCCGCGCAACTGCATCGGACGCCAGCTCGCGTACGCCGAGATGCGGCTCATTCTCGCCAAGCTCCTGTGGCACTTTGATCTCGAGCTGGACCATGCCAAGATGCAAGGCCGGGACTGGTTGCGCGAGCAGGGCGTGTGGGTTCTGTGGGACAAGGGGCCGCTGTGGGTGCGCCCGAAGCCGCGAGCCCAGGTGTGAGACGGGTTTTCGGTGTTTTGGTGCTAGATGCGTTTATGTGTGAGACGGGTGTTTGGTGTTGGGGGTCTAACTCTGTTCAGCTTGAGTCTGGAGGGTTGTCTCGGCCCGGTTCACCATGCGCCGTCCTGTTTTCGGCTTGATTTGTCCATCAAAAGTCGCAAGAATGTTGTTAGTCACACACTTCACTTCCTAATTTGGCACACGATACCAAGGACCTAAAACTCCGTTCACGGTGACTTGAAATGGGGTCTATTTGCGAAGGGGGCGAGAAGATAGACGCGCTGTCATATGCATGCCGACCTTGACATCGCCGGCAAGCGGTTGTACGAGTGACCAAGCAGTTGGCCGTTGCTTTGGACAACATTACCTATTCTTGGAAAGGACAAATTGATGACATTGAGGTTTGGTCGAGGCCGCCGCCGCGGGAGCCGCACCGGATAATGGCGGACATACAGAGATACAGCATGTGTTACAGAAATGCGCCACCCGCTGTACTACCGTAAGTGTGTAATCAGTGCTAAAGTGCTACGACCGATGACAGGTTGGGAGCCATGCTGTACACGTACCACAGATACAAGAAGCACTAGGAGGTTGAAACGTCCCAGTGCCGTGGCTCTCGACGGTTGTCGGAGATGCGCACAAACGCACCCCGTGTGAGCAGTGGTACAGTGACCAACATGGCGCAACGGAATCTCAGCCGCCACAGCTCGTCATGCAGGATCGGCACATACACAGAGGAAAGCCATCAGTCAGGGATGTAGTTTTTGATTTCTTACCATCACCCTTCCGAAGAAGAACCCTCAAAACCCGAAACATGAACATGTCGTTCGTGCCATTGCGTTTGGGCCCTCTCTGTCTGCCTTCCCCCGCGGGTGTGCATCATCCGCCCCCTCTTTCCGTTCCGCCCCTATCCACCCGGCTGTCCCGTGTTCCAAAAAAGGCTTGCTCACCGGTTTTCCTCAACGTTTCACTTCCCCATAGGGCTGGTACTGCACCTCCCACGCCACAAACGCACTGGTGGGCGAGCCGATCTCGTCCGTCAGCACAAACCCGCCCGCGCCATCACGAATTCCGTGGAGCAGGTCCACCACCTCAGACTTTTCTGGGTGTTTCCCATTTGCCAGCTGCAGCAGCGACAGATCCCGCACCCGCGCCGCCGCTTCCATCTCGGCATCTGCCGTCGTCCCGGTCTGTCCCGGCCCCTGCGGATGCGAGGGAGGCAGCACCAGCGCGGTGACGACCAGGCGCGAGCCGGGATGGGAACGCAGCACGTCCAAGTGGGCCGTCAGTTCCGAGACAGCGTGAGACGAGACCGCCGGCCAGGGAAGAGAGGGGGATGGGGACGGGAGGTGAAGCATGTAGACGGCCGCGGACCGCACAAACTGCGTGGTGCCTGCGATCCGCTTTTGCAGCGTGATCTTGCCGCTAAGGTGCACGGGGACGTTGAGCGGGGAGGGTGGCCGCGAAGTGAGACTCGGCGTACCCACCAACGCGGAGAAGGATGGTTCGTACGTCTGCACGACGAATTGGAGGGCCGGGAAGAGACCGGCCAGGCCAATCGCCGTCGATGACGAGGGAGCTCCGACCTGTGTCATTTGTGACCGTCAGCGGCTGCTACCAGATCGCAAGGTGGCCGAAGGGGTGCGTGAGATCGGAACGAGGGTGTATGTGGGGTGTGTGTGTGGACGTGTTGAGGAGGTACTCACGTCAACCACCGTGGCATTGCCCAAGCTGGCCCAGTCAACGCGCATTACGACGTCCCGCACGCCAGTCACATCATCGCTGGTGACAAATGAAAGGAAGGTCTCGAACTGGCGCTGGAGCCGGGGCTGCAGCTCAAACACGCTGGCGAGCGGGACGGTCGTGTCAAAGGCTGCCGCGTAGGCTGTCTGATCGGCACGGTCCGAAGTGGCAAACCGCTTGGTCGCCAGCGGCATCTTGAGCGCGGCAGGGGCGGCAGTACCCGCGAGAAACATGGCCGCATCTAGCAGCGCCGGCTCAGTGACAAACTGGGCCGAGAGCGGGCTGTGGCCGACGTGGCCCGCACGGGGCTCCCGGAGGAAGCCGGCCGTGGCCATCAGCCGGGTTACTCGGCACAGCTGGTTCTCGGGAACGCCGCAGATATCCGCGACATCTCGGAACGCGACCGTGTCGTCGAGCGGGATGCAGGCCAATACCTGAAACTCGCACAGCCATTGGAGGCCAGCGAGGACTTGTGTCTGCGATCGGCTGTCAGGAAGATTCAGGAGAGGGCCGCTAAGTAAGATAGATGACTGCTCACTTCTCACAATCGGAAAAGCATCACAAAAGACGTGGGGGACGGAGAGAGGCACCAAATTGAGGACTGCTCGACGAACAGGTGCTCCGTGGGAGACGGCTTGGACGGAGGACAAGAGGAAAAAGAAAGATACGCACGTGGAGGGCCAGGCCCCGCAGAAAGTCGTTCGGCTGGCGTAGGATTGCCTGGATCCGGTGCAAGACGCCGAGAAGAGCTGTCCGCCGGGCGTCGTATATATGATCAGGACCTTCTACGCCGTCGACGCCGTTAGGGACATCTCCGCAGACGGCATCACCGCGCAGCTCAGCCGCTAGGGCCTCGGCCATGGCAGCCAACTCGCTGGCACAATCCGCGAGGTCAGATACGGACGCCATCAAGGAGCCACCGTGGGATGAAATGGCTTGGCTAGATGTGTAGTATCGGCAGCGCCGGCAGCGTGGGGCGGATAGACGTGGGGGTAACGAAGGAGCCGAACCAACTCCGCGTCAATGTCGAGATAACTCCCAAATCCCAATGCAGAAAACGAGGGCCATTGTCAATGACGCCAACAGACAGATTGCCAACATGCTATTAGTACGCCCGCTGGGTTTCAGCAGGACAGCCACCACAACACGGCTCGGAGATCAGCGCTCATGCAGGCTTCCGGGACGCTGCAGATGGGAGAGATTCCGCATCGAAGTCAAAACAAGCGTAGTTTCTGCCAAGACCCGATCGGCTCCCAGCCGCCATGTCGGCTGCCGGAGCCAGGAACTTCCCGGAAAAGAAAGGGGTCGGGACCAGGCCAGTCCTTTTCCACAGTGCTAAGCGTGTGCAGAGATCAAGCACAAGCCAAGTCGGGCGTGAGAGTCCCAAAATTGGAGTCTAGAATTTGGATGGGCGAGTGTAGAAGTGTCTTGCTCGGGAGGGGCTGTGTGGCGTCGCTTCACCACACCATGGACGCCCATGATGACGCTCCGTGTAGGACAGCCAGACAACATGAGCGTGCTGACCGGGCACGCGGTTCTGGTTCCAATGACCAAATGACGCAGATTGAGCAAGTAAACGTCGTACAAAAGGCAAACCGAAAGGATTCGGTCAGGATGCCTTGATATCGCAGTCTAGGTGCCGACGGATAGGTATTATCCCGAGAGAGAAAGATCCGAAAGTGCGAGTGGAGACCACAGCAATGGAGGGGGGGACGGGTCAGAGGAGCGTCAGGGGTTCGGCCTCGCTGGGGGCATCACGTTGTGCTGTCCAAACATCACGGGCTGGAAGCATCCGTCGTTCCTGGCGGGCTAATGCACCCGTGACAACTAACTGTTATCTCGCGGAGTTTTCGGAACACATCCAATGGACGCCGGTCTTGCAATGCAGGTTGGACCCGCGTTGCAACACATCCTGATGGACAAATTCGGGAGCCCGGTGAGACCTTAGGATCGTCAGCAAGAAGAACCCGTTTCCAGCCGTCGGACTTTATGGACAGCCACTCTGCCGAGCATTCATCTTGACTCTGGTGGCCCCGATGGCAGTGTTTACACTCTCCTCATTTCGGACACATCCCGAACAAACTGAAATAGAAGTATGAATAAGGTACATGACAGGACACCATCATTGAAGGTGATGGCCTGACACGGGGAGGGGTTGGCGGCTTGTCAGCAAACAGTGCCACCCGTCCACCCTCCTCGACTCCAATGTCTAAGACAGAGAGATATTGAGCATCGATTACACACCACAAGTTCAACGGTGGGCAGGTAGTGGAGATGGGCGCTAAAGACCTAGTCATACCTTGTATATAGATCATGCCCCTGGACGGCTGCCACAGTAGAACACTGGGCCTATCTGCCCGCCCCTCCCCCCCCTCTTTCTTGTCTTTCTCCCCTTTGTTGTCAACCCGCCATTCGATGCACTCTCGTGGTACCAGTAATGCTCGACAGCGCGGTTCGACACTCGGTCGGTCAACCGAACACCCAAAGCCCGCGCAAGCTGCGGGATAGCTGTACCGACTGTGCCAGCTCCAAGGTCAAATGCAGCAAGGAGAAGCCGACCTGCGCGCGATGCACCCGCCGGGGAGTCACCTGCACCTACATGGTGTCCCGGAGGACTGGCCGCACGTCGTCAGCTGCCGCTCTATCCAAGGCGGGCCCGGCCCAGATGTGGATCGGTGCCAGCGGTCTTGCTGGCAGCGCCTCTACCGGGTCGGTCCGCCCCTCGGCTCGCACCATGTCCCTCCCCGGGTCCTCCGGCCCCGCTTTCGGGACGGCCCGCCTGCTAGGAGGCTCCAGCACAAACAACACCAACGCCAGCAGCAGCAATAACGGCAGCAATGGCAGCAGAAACACCAACACACTCCGGCCGTCTCTACGGGTGGACACTCCGCTCATCTCCCATACGGCCATCACCGCAACTCTCGCCGGAGACATCGGCCAGCCAACCCCGGAGGCCAGTGCCGGAACCGGCATCGGCACCGGCACCAGCCCGGACACCGATTTGTGGAGCTCCATCTTCTCCCCGAGCACTCTGATGATCGACTCGGCCGGACTCTCCCCGCCGCTGACCACGATCGGCACGGATGTCGGGGACCTGTTTGGCATGGACCACCTCCACTCACCCATGGTAATCGACTGCCCGGAAGAACTCTCCTCGACTGCTACCGCCATCGCCGACCCCGACCACCCGCTGGCTACTCCCGAGCTCTTCGGCGATATGGACCTGTCGGTCTCCGACCCGGACTTCACCTCGGCAGCCCACACCCACGCCTCCACCTTTGACTGGACCCTACCAAACGGCAGCAGCGGCTCCAGCGGCAACAGCACCCCAGCCTGCTGCTTCGCCATCGCGCTAGACCTCCTGAATCGGCTCTTCCCCAACGCGGCGTTAGGCTGTGCCCTGCCGGGTGACACCGCAGGCAGCCCAGACATCGCCTCCTCCCCCGCCGCGGCACAGACCCAGGCACGCACCATCGACTCGGTCGTCTCGGAGAACAAGCAAATCCTCGAGTCCCTGACCACCCTCCTCGACTGCCCCTGCTCCCAAGACGAGTACCTCATCTCCATCATGACCCTCATCGCCCTCAAGGTAATGGGCTGGTACTCGGCCGCAGCAGCCGACGACCCGCTCCTCACCCTCCTCACCCGCACCCCCCCCTCCGCATCGCGCAGCACCTCCCCCGCCGCCCGGCGGCCCTCCTCCTCCTCCGCCTCGTCGTCCGTCCTCACCGTCTCACCGGGCAGCGCCGCGCCCCTGGCGGAACAGGTCCTCCGCGCGCCGGCCACCGTCGGGAATTACTGTGTCGCGGGGCAGCACCAGACGCGCATGGCCGCGCAGCTGGTGCTGAGCGAGCTGCACCGCGTGCAGAGGCTGGTGAATGCCCTGGCTAGGAGGCTGGAGGGGGTAAGGGTGCGGACTGCCGCGTTGGGTGGGAGGTCGGCGTCGTCGGTGTCGTTGGCGTCCGCTGGGATGGGGATGGGTTCTGTCTCTGGGAATGCGTCTGTGTCTGGAGCGGGGAGTGATAGTGGTGGGGAGATGGTGGGTAAGGGGAGGGCGGCCCCAGTCTCGGAGCAGACGTTTTGTTTGTTGGAGGAGGACCTGAGGAAGCGGTTGAGGGTGTTGTCGAGGGAGACGATTGATGTTTTGAGGCGGGCGTGAAGTGGAGATGGCCACCATGGTTTTGTGAGCTCTCCTTTTGTTCTTCTACAATTATTCCTCACGACCGGCCTCATTATTTAGACCATAGTTTTCATGTACGGGTCGGGAGGTTGATGAGACATGACTGTCAAGGCTCCACAGATGCCCACGGAACTTGATTACTATCATATCTAAAAGTGTGTTGTTTGATAGACATGATAGAACTACCTTATGCACAAGATTCTAAGAGATTCATATCATAAGTTTAAAAATGCTTTGCCAGCACCCGACCCTTTTGTCATTCAACCACTTCTTTAGTCTTGACTCTCGATCCCTGACTCCTAACCTCGACCTCAACCCTTGACCCTGACCCTGACCCTGACCCTACTCCTGACCCTGACCCTGACCCTACTCCTGACCCTGACCCTGACCCTGACCCTGACCTTGCTTCAACCCTAACCTGACTTCAACCTGACTCAAACCCTGACCCTACTTCAAACCCTGACCTTAACCTCAAGCCTGGCCGTCAACAAAACCCTTGACCGACAACAACCCTAACCGTCAACCATCTTCATCTTGGTCTTGCTCTGCTCCAGCTCTCGCCAAATTACTGCGATGCAAGCTGCTTTCTCAACACCGGGGTTTCATTACTGAATCAGCTTTTCTGCCAGGCATTTTCTTTTTTTTTCACGATCTACGTCATCTTCAGCGCCGTTCTGCAGCGCGAGGACTCCTCGCAGATGTTCATTGGTGATTTTCACAACCTAGAACCTCTCCTTTTTACTTTACCGGCAATCCGCCGCTTTTCGCGTTCTGCGTACTCCGTGCAGAAACTTTGTAATAACTTGACTCACGGTCAAAGTGCGGTGCACTTGACCATCGTGAGATCTGCCACGGACTGCCAAACCCGCCTACCATGGCAGCCGTGACCCATCTTCATGGAGCAAGAAATGCCCCGAAGACTCTTCCCTGGTAGCCTCGTCGATCTGCACAAGACATCAGTATCGCTCTCCTTCATCCGCAACCGCGGCAGAAACTCACCCTCGCGCAGATCCCCTCCACACTCTCCTGTATCGTCGTCGGTGCTTCCTTGCGCCCCATCAACCTCGCCCCTGTGTCTCCCATGTCCGTTTGCACATGTCTGCCACCATCATCAGTCACCGTCAGCCCTCTTCTCGCCACCATAACCATCATCACCACCACAAACAATAGAGAGATAAACACTCACCCCGGATCCACCACAAACGCCACCAACCACCCATTCTCAAAATGCACCTTCCTCACCAAGTAATTCGCCGCCAGTTTCGACACGCCATACGCAAACATCGGCGCCCGCGCATACACGTCCATACCCGTAATCGTACTAATCGGCGCGCCGACCAGCACAAACTTCGGCGTCCTCGCGGCCTGCAGCAGCGCCTTAGTCGCCTGAAACAGCAACAATACCGAGTACGTGTTGACCATCATGTGCTCACGCAGATGGGTTAGGGGCATGGTGCTCGCGGGGCCGAAGTTGGTCGCTATCGCGGCGTTGGCGATGACGACGTCGATGTGGGTGATAGTGGGGTGGTGGCTGCGCAGGTGGGCGGCGGCGGTGGCGGCGTCGGTTTCCGAGGCGCAGTCGAGTTGGAGGATGAGGAGGGTTGAGGTGGGTGATTTGGGGAGGGTGGTTAGAATGGGGGAGGCGGCTGCTGGGTTGCGCACGCAGGCTATTACGGTTGTGTTGGCGCGGAGGAGGTAGGCGGCTACGAGGCCTTTGCCGATGCCTGTGGGGGGTTAGACGGCGGGGAGGTTGGTGAGGAAAGGGGGGTGGGGCAGACCTCTGTTGGCGCCGGTTATGAGGTAGGTGGTTTGGTACGGGACGTCGTTGGCGGCGTTGGGAGTGTCGGTTCCGTGCCGCAGGAGGGTGTTTGCCACGATGCCGTTCATTGTCGTTGAGAGCGTTATTGTTAACAGGGAGAAGGGTAGAACGGGTAAATCACAGTGTCTTTACAATGGGATAGGACACGTTCTAGTCAACGCCTTTTTGTGCTCTCGGGTTGCGGGGTGTTTCTCCCCGAGCCTCGCGTCGGCTTCCGACACGCTGAACGCGCGAAGGAAAGGACAAGACACAAATCGACGCGACGCGAGGGAGGAGCTTTGATTCATTCCCAACGTCCAACAATCGCATTGTCTAGGTACTTATTTGGTCAACATCGTCATCTCAAACAATTCCCCGAATCTGACTCGTCAAAACCGTCTTCCTCCAGTAGTGTACATGAACAGCCTTAGTGTCGCCACCCCATCAAGCCTTTTGTGTGCCATCCAACACGCCCAGCAGCACGGCGCCGACAGCCGTGAGTATGGGAGCGTAGCTCCAGTGACCCCAGTGACCCTGTCCGTGGCTGAAGCAAATGGCACCGTCGGCCACCGCGACGGCGCTGGCGGCGATGACGGTGTAGCCGAGCGACTCCTTGGTGCCAAAGAAGGCGGCCGAGTAAATGGCGAGGCCCATGAAAATGTCGCGGGCACCGTAGACGGCCATCAGGCTGTCAACCACGCGGGCGTCGGCCGGGGACGCGGGGCGTGCAAGCTCAAAGAAAGTCAGGGCGTTTGCGGGACGGAGGATCGCGTTGACACCGAAGGCAGTGAAGATGGTGGCGAAGGCGTGGGCCGCCAGCCGGACGGAGGAAGACTCCGAAAGCGCCATGGTGGGAAGTGGGTGGAAGCGTCGTTGCGACCGTGCAGTTTGTCGTGCGGATGCTGCGGAAAGCGGATGGGCTGCAACTTGGTGTTAGTGCTGATCGCACTGCTTGAAGAGGAGACTCCGAGAGACGAATCTGATCGACAGACGCACCGAAACGAAACCCAAACCAAAACGTGAAAGTTTTGAGGATGGTGTGGTGTGAGAGGAGAAGCAGACGTAGGATCGACGTGTGCTGGGTTGTCGGTGGTGGGTTGCGGGAGGAAACCAAAGCCTGCAATGGAAAGTTCAAAGTTCAAAGCCCACACTCTCGTGGAAGCCCCTGGTGCCCGTTGTTTGCGGGAACCGCATCCATCACACAGCGCACCGACCAACTGCTGCCTGCAGCGGCCTGCTGAATGCGGCACCACCAAGAAGCCGCCGTCTTTGTTCCAACCAAACGCGTCTCATTCTAACGTGTTTGCCTGCCTGCCCATTTGATTGCC
>FTEL01009471.1_pt1 | contig 18046 bp, 23 predicted proteins | sample 1658911 | NCBI WGS metagenome assembly FTEL01 (sample SAMEA3914869, study PRJEB12502) | metagenome | biome: forest; material: soil | place: USA | collected 2012-03-12 | depth 0.1 m
CTCCCTCTCCCCCGCCTCCCTCTCCCTCCCTCTGACGAGAAGACTGCTGCAGGTATCTCGACAAGGGCGATCAGGCCTGGCAGCTCACGGCAGGCACCCTCGTCGCCCTCCAATCCATTCCCGGACTTGCCGTGCTGTACGCCGGATTCGTCAAGAAGTAAGTCGTCTGCAAGCGGACGTAGGGGCGTCGCCTTTACGATGCTAATGGCGAGCCCATAGAAAATGGGCCATCAACTCTGCTTTCATGGTAGGCTTTGAAATGCTCATTTGGTCCCCCTGTTCATCGACCTAAGTACCTAACGACTAGGACACCAGGTCTTCTACGCCTTCGCAGCCACCCTGATCTGCTGGGTCATCTGGGCGTACAAGATGGGGTTCGGCGAGCAATGGGGCAATTTCCCCTTGGTCGGCACCCCGGGCCCTGTCCTGACGATGCAGCAGAACCTGGGCCAAGCCTCACTGCCCGCCGCTAACCTTGCTCCCAATTATAACCTGTCCACCATGATTTATTTCCAGTTTGTCTTCGCTGCCATCACTGTGGTCATCTTGGCGGGTGGCCTCCTGGGGAGGATGAACTTTGTCGCATGGATGGTTTTTGTTCCCCTCTGGATCACCTTCAGCTACACTGTAGGCGCCTTCAGTCTCTGGGGCGGGGGATTTTTGTTCCAGATGGGCGTCCTCGACTACTCGGGCGGATATGTCATCCATCTCAGCTCGGGAACAGCAGGTAGGTCTCCATTCTTGTCGGCATACAAGCCGAACTTGTCGTCTCACAACATCATTCTCTACCCGCAGGTTTCGCCGCCGCCTACTGGCTCGGCCCTCGCCTCCAGAAAGACCGCGACTCCTTCTACCCCAACAACGTCCTGCTGATGCTCGTCGGCGCGGGCATCCTCTGGGTCGGCTGGAACGGCTTCAATGGCGGCGACCCCTATGCCGCCAGCCCCGACGCCGGCGTCGCCGTCATCAACACAAACATCTGCACGGCCACGAGCCTCCTCGTCTGGACCTTGCTGGACTTCTTCTTTTTCAAGAAGCCGTCCGTCATCGGCGCCGTGCAGGGCGAGATAACCGGACTGGTGGCCATCACGCCTGCAGCGGGCTTCGTGACGGGCTGGGGCGCCATCGTTATCGGGGTTTGCTCCGGTTTGTTCCCGTGGATGTCCATGAATATCCTGGGGCGACAGAAATGGTTCAAGGTGGTCGATGACGTTAGTAAGTAGCCCCATGTTAACCCCCCATCCCCTCCCCACTGCATTCTGCCCCCTTGCTGCATGCGTCTCGCAGGAAGAAAGACCTAATCGACGGACATCAACAGTGGGCGTAGTGCACACGCACATGGTTGCCGGCTTCCTCGGCGGCTTCCTGACCGGCATCTTCGCGACCATCGAGGGCTGCGCGGCCTTCGGGCTCACCAACCCTGGCGGCGCCATCGACGGCAACGGCAAGCAGGTCTGGCTGCAGATTGTCGGCGGGCTGTTCATCATCGGCCTGAACCTCTTCATGACCTCGCTTATCATGCTCTTCATCCAGTACGTACTGCGCATCCCCCTGCGCATGTCCGACGAGCATCTCATGGTCGGCGACGAGGCGGTGCACGGCGAGGAGGCCTACGCGCTTTTCTTCGAGGGCGAGCGGAACCATCTGACCATTGATGCGGTGGAGGCTGGTGGGAGCAGCCTTGTCCCCGAGGGGGCGATTATGAAGAAGAAGGAGCAGGAGGCTGCCCCGACGGAGGGAAATAGTGGTTGAATTTCGGTTTTACTGGAACAGTGAATAAGCTCACGACCACGGCGGCGCAGTGGGCACATAGTTGGGCAGCATGGAACAGGGGGAAAGCGCTGTATTCAGAGTGTCAGGGATAGGATCAATCTCTCAAACCCAACCCCGTATGCCAAAGGAATGCCCAACCACCCCAACCCAGACGCTCTCCTGTCCATCGCCCAAAATCCCCCCTAGGGGCAATACAGCTCTCCGCACTCGTAGGACCCTCCGTCATGATGTTCACAGCACCTGCCGAATCTAGGGGTGTCGAGGACGGACAGGAACTCGCAGATGTAGTCCTGTTCCCCGCAGAAGCGGAACATCAGTCTCGTGCAATAACAAAAGCAGTGGAAAGACAGATACGGGGGCCCGGACATACACCGTCGCTTAGCTCGCCCGTCGTGCAACACCGGACGGTGATGGTGTCGTCTCTGGCGCCCTGGTTGTTGAGGCAGTTGCAGTCATTACCGCAACGCAGGCGGAGACGCAGGGAGCCGGCAGTAGCGGCCACCACCAGGGTGAGGGCAAAGGCAAGGTTGAAACGCATTGTGGAGGTTGTGCTGGTGGCTGTGGAATCTGGGTTGCGTTGATGCTGGGATGTCTGCTACGGCTGGGCATGTTGGTGGACCTAGGTACTTATCCCCGCTTACCGGCCGATGATCATCAGATCCCGTGGTCCATCATATCCTGTCTCGGGCAAGGGGGGATCGACGAGGAGTGCCAGCCGAGGCCAAACTGCTGTGCGGGCAACGCTGTGCGTGGTGGACGAGTGTGAGTTCCGCTCGTGATGAGCCCCACACGCCTTGTCGGTGATAACATGCCAGCCATGAGACACGGGTCGCCCCTCAATGTAATCTGATCGAAGCTGAGCAGCAGCCGATCCGATCGCCGGAACCTCGGGTTGTTGCTAGGGAGGCTTGGACAAGAGGCCACCAACCCAAGGAAAGGGGGCGCCTCCCCGCCATCGGCGCGGTAGTCCGAGACTCTGGTCTTGCGCTCAAACAGGACATTCCAGTCGCCGCACGCTCTGATATCTTGATCGGTGTGATCCTCTCCACTGGTGTCAATGACGATGAGTGAGGTACATCGAGAGTAACTGCTCCTCCTGCTCGCTGATGCCCCCTAGATCAACGTCGTCTACCTTAATTACAAATACTGCGACGAAGTCTTATCCCATACGTTTCATTAACACAATGATCCTTGCTGACTATAAAGTTGACCCTAACCGCGATATATCGCGAATTGTCTCTCTCGGCCCATGTCACAGTATAGCACAGTGCCAAGAGCCAAGTGGGCAGGAGGCATTTGGGCACAAACGAATAGCATGTCGTGCTCTTGCCCTTGTCCAGTGCGCGATCGGCAGTCAGGCAGTTACAGCTATGGATGCACTCGGCTTGACGGCGGCGCAGAGAGCCAGCAGCGGCTGTCACCGCAAGGGCGACTGCGAAAGCGAGGGTGGGCGCATCGGGATGGCGGCACTGGTTTCACGGCGCGTAAATTCCATAAATGCCAGAGGAGCTTTGTTCCTGGCCCTCTTCACTAGGTACTTAGACTCGACGTCGCCGCAATCGGCCGGATGCCGGCCGGTCTCTCACCTCACTCGTGTCGTGGGGCTGCCGGCAAGCAAGAAGATGGGATCTGCACGGCCAGCAGGATGGCTGGGACCACGCCACGCAGAGGAATTTACCTTGGACAAGGCACTGGCTTTGGGGCCTTGGGCTCCTCGCGACTGTGGAGCGATCGCCCTCGGTGACAATAAGAGCGTGACAGATCGCAGATGTCGATTCAAGAGCTTCGACACTTTTCAAGAGAGACTGGCAGCCGGCGACGAGGTTGGTATTGTGTCCCAGAACATACGTCATGCTATCGAGTAACGTGGGTCATCCCCCAATATTGGTACGCGCTGGTCCATCCCTGCCCTCCCAGGGCCTCCCTTTCTCGAATCATCAGCCACAGTACGGGACGCCGAAAGAAACCCCGTCAGCTCCGCCACAGCAATGCTCGAAGGCCAGGTATGAGGTGATCCCCTTGCAGCGGAATTGCTGAGCAACATGGCCAGTCGTTAGTTCTGCTCGGTTGAAGCACGGCGAGAGCTGCTGTATGAAGGTACCGCGGGGAGAAAATGACTTACACCTGTGTCAGCCACATGGGCCTCCACCCCCTCACAACATTTCTTGGTCTGTTGGTCGAATCTGAGGTCACTGGCGTCCATGCAGTTGGCATCTACCGTCACTTCGCACTCGGTTTGGCGAATACCCAGCGTGCCTGCACTGGCGATTGCGGCTAGGGCGAGGGCGAATGTAAAGTGCATAGTGATAGCCGGGAGGATGTTTCTGAGATGGTCAGTCCGATCATCAGTCAAATGTGCGGCCGGCTGCCTTCTTATGCGTCTTGTTTGGCGACGGCATCTTCCGCCGCACAGCGAAGTCTTTGTCTCGCGTTGTCTCGGTGATCGGAGTACCTATTCATCCATCTAGGTCTAACCGCATCCCGATACCTGTAATGGCTTGCCCGGCATGAATCCCACAATAATAACGGGATCTTGCGGGATTCGCTACTTATCAGCATCCCTTACGTGCCTCGGTACCTTGCCCGCCGACCTTGTCTCGCTGGTGGCTCTTGCACCGACGTCAAACGCCGGTCGGAGAGGTTTTAGTCGAACCACACTCGGCATGGCGGATGCCCGGCATGCCTACGCTACCTTGCGGTTGCAGACTGTACGAGCGAGCATAAGGTACATGGGGAGTAATGGATGGAGGGACGTTCAAGTGCGGTGGGCTGTGTACTCATACGTATGATAACTAGCAGGTAGAGGGCCGGATATGCCTTTAGGGCGACGGAGTAGGAAATATAATAATACTATTATTTGCCTGGCCGCCCTAGTAGGGATTCCACCCCAGCATACCAACAACCGTAGGCACTGGTGGGTCGAGGACAGGGCTCCTGACAAGCCAAGCCTGTCAAGCCCAACAAGCCAAGCCTCAAGCCAAACCCAAGCCAAGCCGACCCTCCGGCTTGACAAGCCTGGGCTTGGGTTTGGCAAGCCTGGCAAGCCTGGCTTGCCAAGGCCCACAACGGGTAGTAGTATTGTACAAGCGCCCTCAACCACGCAACCGCATCACCACATTTCCCGCATGCATACCAACCAGCCAGCCAGCCAGCCAGCCAGCCGCTCGCCCTGCCCAGTCTTTTTTTTGCTTATGGGAGCGGGTACAGGGTCAGGTCGGGGTGCGGTTTTGAACCGGTGCAGTTTTGGAATGGGTGTGGGAATAGGTCTGGGCACGGGTACGGGCATTTGCCAAGCCAAAAAAAGGGGGGTGGTTCCCGGGGTTAGGGTTATGTATAGCGGCTTGACAGGCTTGACAGGCTTGCAAGCCATCAAGCCAAGCCAAGCCCAACCCTGTGCCAAGCCAAGCCAAGTCAAGCCGAGGGCCAGGCTTGGCTTGTTTGGCTTGTCAGGAGCCTTGGTTAAGGAAGGACATGTATTCGATGTCTCGCCAGGCCGCAAATTTTCCCACCAGGGGAAAGAAAGCTGGCGGCGCGCCCCGTGCCCCCTTCTCTCTGGCCGGGCACATTTGCTGGGCGAACGGCCCGCCTGGGGACGGGAGACGCGGGCTGCTGGCAGTTCCTGGGGTTTGAGTGAGCCTCATGTGTTCCACCTAACCAATCAGGACCTTCCCACAGGGCAAGCTCGGCAACGGCGGTCCGAAATGGCAAGGCAGGATTCATCCTGGCAACAACAAAAGTGCCACGCAGGACCCCTCCCTCCTCGCAGTTGCAGATCAACCCTAGGCTGACTCGACGAGGCCACTACCCAGGAGCCCGATTATCCCCACTCTCCCTCCCCTGAGCAAGTGTCATTTGTTTTGCCTCTCGCGCCTCAGCGTTCTGATCTCCCAGCAGGTCGTCATCCAAATCCAAAGACAGCCGTGAACATGAATTTTGGTCCGCGCCCACCAGACTCCCCGCAACCCATCGCTATCCTGTCCTTCGGTAAGCCGTCCGCCCAAGATCGGCTTCGGGATGGTTGGATAACTAATCTGGCCCAGATGGCGGGGGACTGCGGGGCCTTTCCAGTCTATTCATCCTCAGGAAGATCATGTCGCAGCTGAACCCCTCCCCAAATAGACACGGCAGTGGTACCCCCGATCCCCTCCTGCCTTGGGAAATATTCGACGTTATAGGCGGCACATCTACCGGCGGGTATGTCCACGGCTCCCATGTCTCGGATTTCTACTTGACGGAAACGGCGCTGATCACGACCCAGCATCTTTGCCGCTATGCTTGGTACGCTGAGGATGAGTGTGGACGAGGCCATCGACGCATACCGATCCAACTTCATGTTTGAACCAACCAAAGAGCCCAAAACACCTCGAATTGGACGGGCATCTCGCTTGTTTGGAAAGCTCAGACCGTCCTCCAAGGTGGATGCGGTCGAGACGGCAACGGGAACGGGACCGGCGCCGCTGTTCGACCAAGAGGCGTTTCGAAACCATTTGGCCCAGATGGCGCTTCGAGCTGAGGAGAACCGCAAGGCGCGTGGAGCCTTCATGACAGGTAAAACCATGATCACCGCAACCCGAACGTAAGTGCAAGCCTATCTAACCTCGGTCCGCAACCAACAACGCCTCCTAACCAGCCCAACCTTAGGCGAGTGCTCGCGAACGGCGACCGGCAGGTGCAGCCACACATATTTAGCGATTTCGGCGAAGGTCTAGGCCCGCCCAACGTTGGAAACCTGGAGACCGCGTGCCAGGCAACCTGTGCTGTCCCGGGCCTCCTAGCCGCTGTGCGTCACAGCTCGGCCGCCGGGTTCACGGACGAGTTCTCGTCGGTGGACAGCGGCAGGATGAACCCCGTCTCCGAGGTCATCAACGAGACCCGCCGCCTTCTCCCCGGCTGCAAGATCGCCGTCGTTCTCTCCCTCGGAGCCGTAATGCCTCCGAGAAGCGCGGCGGAGCGAAGCAACAACCAGTGGATCCCCGTTCTGCAGGCCATGGACGAAGGCTATCTCGCGGCCGAAGCCAAAGCCCAGATGATGGAGGCCGAACATGACTTGCTTTCGTGGAGCAACTGCTACCGCTTCAGCATCGCGGAATCCGCAGCGCAGGTTGGCATGGACGAGCTCGCGGCCTCACGCCAGGTGAAGAGGCTGAGCGACGAGCTTTGCGCCGCCCGGCCCAATGCCGTTAAAATCGACAACCTGATCGGTTCAGCACTCTTGGCCAAATCACGCCATCGGGTTCAACTATTATTTCAAGAGCAGGGCCATGAGGTGATCCCGGCAGTGGTTCATTCCGAACTGCTCACGGTCAGCGTCTGCTTCGAAGATGCGACCAGCTCTACAGCGACACGAGCCTTGTCCGCACCGAGCCTTTCAGGTTTCTGGGGATAGCGCTTCAAGCCGAAGAGATGGCCAAGAAGGCGCTTGGAGCACGCTCCGAGGCGCTGTCAGCGGCAGTCGCCGTCACTGAGTGGCTGAGGACCTATCTCCAGGGGCATCGACACTACCAAAGCTCATGGGACATCCCCGCCGACCCGCTCAGACACTCGGAGAGGCGGGATCCATGGGGCAGACGCAGGCCGAGCCTAAAGGAGCTGACCATGGCGCTCGTGCCGTGCCACAAGTCGAACTTGGAGCACGCCACCTATGTGCTGGACAACTTCTTCGACGTCGTCTTCCCCACTGCGGAGCGCGCCCAATGGATTTGGCGACTGGCGAACCAAGCGGACAGTGACGTTCGGGCCGGGCTGTGGCTCAAGACGGTCCATCTCGAGAGTCTCCGGGTCTCCTCGGACGTGCTCCAGCTGCTGACGACACGCATGGCCCGCCGGTTTCCCGGCGGCCCGTGGTCTCCGGTTCCCGCAGTCGTTGATCCTCTGCGCGGTGACCGAAAGGCAAGGAAAGGGGAGATTCTTAGGGGTTCCGTTGTGGTGCCGCCGCGACATGAAGAAGAGGTTGAAGAAACATACGAGAGGATCAGGCAAGATTACAACCGAGACCCGCGTGTCCTGACCAGAACCAAGGACGTTGCTCCCAGGCTCAAAGGCATCGACCCTCTCCTTCTCGTGGATCGTCGCATAAACCCCCTAAAGAACGAGTACCGCTACTCGCCCCTTCCGGACGGCAACTTCACGCGCGTCATCGTCCTCCACCCCTGCATCGTCGCGGATGACGAGCAACTCCGCTGTGACATTGAGCTTCTGGATCTCAACTGCGAACCTTACACGTACGATGCCGTCTCGTACGTCTGGGGGGAGCTGAGGTTCGACGAGACGCTGCACTGCGGCAATGGCTTGCAGGATATCGCCATCACGCCGACGCTTGCCTCGGCTCTCCGGAGCTTCCGCAGTAGCAGAACACCGCGGCGGCTGTGGGTGGACGCGGTATGCATCAACCAGGGCGACAGCGACGAGAAGTCTGACCAGGTAGCCGCCATGGGGATCATCTACCAGCGTGCGCGAGCCACCTTGATCTACCTCGGAGACAGAGCGCCCGGTCAGGAGAGGTACATGTACTTTTTGCTGAAACTTGCAATCCTGGTCGGGAGACCCGGTCTCGCTCTCGTGGAAACACAGAGGAACAACCAGCTCATCAAGGAAGCGATGGTAGAGGCTTTTGGCGCGGAGAACGAATCGGCAGTCGAAGACCTGTCGAAGCTCGCCTGGTTCAGCCGCCGCTGGGTCATACAAGAAGCCGCACTTTGCCAGGTCGCCGTCGTACTCCTCGGCCGGTCCGTCGCCAACCTCGACCACCTGGCCCTTGCCATGGTAGCGCTGGCCAATAGTAGCTACATTACATCCCGAGTTGCCCACGGCGCTTTCGACAGTCTTGAAGTAGTCAGCTTCATCAGGAACCATCGAGTGCGGCGGCGGCCGGAATCCGGACGGCGCGACTACGGCATCCTCGACCTGTTGATCCAGAGCCACTTCTCCCAGGCGTCAGAGCCGAGGGACTATCTCTACGCGCTGCTCTCCGTGGCGCCCGACGTCAATGGAACCGACAAGGACGATGCCGGCATCACCCTCTGGCCCGACTACACCAGGCCCCTCGCCGAAACGTACACCGACTTCGCGATGCAGTGCCTCCAATCATCCCCAACGCTCGACGTACTTCACTGCGCCGGTGCCTTCAGACACGCCACCCACTGGCCGTCTGACAATCCCTACTTCATCGCGGACGGGCCGCTGGGCTTCCCGTCTTTTGTCCCCGACTGGACCGCGCCGCGGCGGTACACGCCCTTCATCAGCGTAACCCGCTTCACGGCCGGCTTCGTCGAGGGCACTCCGCCGCCTCGGATACAGCTCGACCAAGGCGCGTTGGTCGTCCCCGGACTGGTCCTCGACACCGCAGCGATCATCGGGCTGCCCTTCCCCAGCGACCTCCTGCCGGGGTCGGTGATGGACGTCGTCAAGGAGTGGCACGCAGTCTACTGCACCACCCACCCCACCCCCAGCACCGCCGACATGGCCCGCATGCTGACCGCCGACCACGCCCTGCTGGACATCTCGCTGTGGTTGAAGATGGGCAACGACACGTTCGAAGACCGCTCGGCCGCGCGAGAGGAGAGCTACAGGCGGGCGATGTGGATCGGGCTGCGCCAGCTCCTGGGGGACTGGCGCGCCGCGGGCGGGCGCATGGACACCGAGACGATGAAGGGGTACGGTGCCGAGCAAGACGCCTTGTTGCGGCTGCAGTGCGCCGCGGTCATCTGCAACACGATGGCGGGGCGGTCGTTCTTTATGTCTGAGAAGGGGCTGATGGGGATTGCTCCGTCCGACGTGCGGGAGGGCGACGTCGTTGCCGTTCTGTTCGGGGCCCGGACCCCGTTCGTGCTGAGGCCTAGGAAGCCCCTGGACGGGCGGGGTTTGTATAGGATCGTGGGAGACTGCTATGTTGATGGGTTTATGGAGGGGAACGCGCTGCGGATGCAGAGGCTGGAGAAGAAGGATTTCAGGATCTGCTAAGTGTCGGGGTTGGGGGGCGGGTGGGAGGTACCTTGGTTGCAGAAGCAAACGACGAGCATAAAGTTGGTGGTTGGACGACTGTCATGAAAGTCCCAGGGACGAAACACTGCTGTAATACCAGAATAGAGCAGAGAGGCCGTCTCGACCCGGATATGTAGCCTGCACATGCCAGATAATACGAGCCAAGTTCGGATCAACGGGGAATCAACACGCGACTTGGAGTTTAACATGAGGGACAGACGGAGCGTCATGTTAGGATCAATGATTGATCATGTATCACCTGCGCCCTCGCCCGCTGTCCATCGAATATCCTATCAAGTCCTGCGTTAGCAGACGCTCCAGTTACTTGTCACAGTAAAAGTCGCCGCAGGTATACCGCCCAGGCCCGCCGCAACAATGGGCAAACAGACTATACACGTAGTCGACGGACAATCGTTCGCAGCCAAACTCCTCGGACCCAGCGTTAGTATAGTGAAATCGCGGTGAGAGGGACCATGTGCGTTCCCTACAGCATCACAACCAGAAGCGCAAATAGTACGTACATCATTGACTAGATCCCCATCTGACGCCTCCACCTAGCGGAAAGCTAAAAACTATTAGGTAGGTACCTAATCTATCTTTCCAAGCCGTTCTGTATAGATTGCCCTCAGATCACTGTAATACCGGATATCCTTCTCCTTGGCAACAAGAACATTTTGACATAGAGCTACGCTTTTTGCTTAGCGGTAAGTTAGATATCTATAGTAGGGACGAATAGTAGGGTGTTATAATTAATATAAACATTCTAGGGGCTAGTAGTTAAGTTAATAGATATAGGGGAATCGGGGAAAGAGGTTCTTTTTATAGTCCTTTATTTTAGATTAGGACTTATACTATAGTTAAAGTTAGTTCAACTGTAGTAGTTATATCTTGTCAGTTTCATAAGAACGGTTAATTCTAGGTAGTTACGCTCTAGCTGAGTTTTGTTGAAGTTTTATTTATTATTAAAGGAATAACTAGCAGATATATGGACTCTATATTAACTAGCCCTAACTACTCTCCTTCTCCTATTCAGGATGCTCCAAGTAATTACTTCTATTCGAGACTCAATTAGTTTGTATTATCTGGAAACAACTAGTTATTATTGCCCCTAAACGGCGGTCAAAGTTTACAAAAACACATTTCGTCCCCGTGTAGACACTACCTACCTAATTTCTCATACCTTTCCATGTCTGCTGCCAGACGTACAACCACACAAAACGTCGACCAAGACCACGCCACTAGCAATCTCAAAAAGGCACCGAAACAGTGGAAAGATATGTGCGTGAAATTGCCGGCTGCATCTAAAACGTGTTCGCCGAACTCAAGCGATTTCCGAAGTCTATTTCTCGGTCATTAATTATTAGTATTAGAGCTCGAGCGTAGGCCTTCACCCCTGAGCAGCCCTCCTCAAGGATTCTACAAGCCCTCATACACCATATAACAGCGGGGTCAACCCAGCCTCCACCAAGGGATTCCGCTCGGCCAAGCTTCCGACATACCGGTCGGCATCGCTGAACCCGGCGCCATCGGGCGCGAACAGCGCAAGCAGCCGGTACCTCGTCTCCCGAACCGACCAGTCGTCGAACTCGGCCCCACTCGGGGCGCGCACCCATGCCATGGCCCCGTGCTCGCGGCAGTGTTCGCGCAGCTGGTCCAGCAGAGACGACCACGAGTACGGCGTCGGCGCGTCCGGCCAGGCGACGTGCCTGGAGAAGAGGCGCATCCCGTCCAGCGACAGCTGGGCGAGCGTGCCCGCAGTCGCCGCGAGGAAGCGCCCCAGCCTGGTGACTTCGAGGAGCCCGTCCCGGAGGTGGAGGACCCGGATGAGCGGCCACATCCGCGGCGAGACCGGTATGGCGGTTTCGTAGAGGGCGCCGGCGTTGGCCATTTGGAGATCGACGCGGACCTCGGCCAGCCGGCGCGACGCCCGCAGCATGGCCCCAAACACTTCGTCCCACCGGACTCGCGGGCCCGAGGCGCTGAAGATGCCCGGCCACCAAAGGTGCGCAACACCGCCGCTCGGGTCTGGCTCGCAGTCCGTGGCGAAGTCGAGGAGGCGTAGCGAGGCGCAGGCCGCGGTCAGAGCCGGCGGCAGGGCGTCCCGGCTTCCGGCCAGCGGGAAGGCGTCCCAGTCGCAGTCCGGGAACGGCCACTGCGGGAACTCGGCGGGGATGCGTATGCGGTGAATGCGCAGCGCCGTGAGCGAGACGCCGGCCTGGTGGACGACCGCGGGGAGGCAGAGGAGCATCCTGATTGGGGGCGGGTGGTTACCGCGGGCGAGAGTGTTTGCCCAGTTCATCGGGGCGACTAGCCACGGCGCGCCTGCTCCGCGTGCCGCATCACGGGCTCTGTGCGGCGTGTCCGGGCCGTCATCTAGGACCAGGCGAGTGGCCCTGGGCATCGCCGCCATGGCGGCAGCGATGCGCCCGAGGACCACGGGGCGGAGGCGGTCCTGCGCCTGGAACCGGCGCTGGTACTCTGCATGCTGCCTCTCGAGCTCCTCTATGCTTCGATACCACTCGTCACGCACCCCATCCGTGCCGAGCCCCCACTCGTCCCCGGCCACGTCCGCCCCGAGGCTGAAGGTACGCCAGTGCTCAAAATTCCGCGCCCACTTCGCCTCCCAGAGCAGGTCGGACCCGATCCATACGGCGCGCAGGTACGCTGCGAAGGCGCGGATGTCGTCGGCAAGGGCGGAGTCGTAGACGTCAAAGCGGACGCGCACGGCTCTGACGTAAGGCGCGAGGGCAGCATGGCGGGCGATCTGCTCGAGGCAGTCGACGGAGGAGGGGTCGCTGATAGCAACCGAGGCCACGGGCAGGAGCAGGACTGTCGCTCTCCACGCTAGGCGGCGGCAAGTGAGGCGGACAGCCTGGATGTCGGGCGTGTTCTGGGTCAGGAATTGGTCGAAATTGAGGGCATCGAGACCGAAAGGGGGCTCGAACGCGTCCCATTTCACTATAGCGAGAATCCGGTCGAGGAGCTCGTCGGGGAGGTCAAGCAGAGTGGTACCGGTATTGGCGGGCATGTTTTGTGCGAATGATGGTGTTGATCCAGTCGATGGCAAGTTCAGTTGATGGTTGAGTCACGAAAACACGAGATCGAAAAGTGGGAAACCCTCCGTCTTACCATCACGTGAGAAGCTGAGCCGTAAGACCATTGTGTGTATACGAGGCTCGGAGGTTTTCATACTAAACGCTTCCTAGCAGGTTCTTCGCTCACGGGGCAAGTTCAAAATGGGTTTGCTGAGCTTGATTGTGTCTTGATTCCCACTCCATTTCCCGCCTTCGCCTTCCCCAAAGGCACTTAACAATGTTCCAACTTCCAACTTGTCTGTTGATTATTGAACTATCCAATGGATGCTAGCTATCAAAAGTTATACCGAGGAACCCTTGCTGACCCTCCCCTCACCGAATACCCTCGAGACTTGGAACCGCTTATACAGCCAATAGTTAGTTATACACAATACAAAACACGGTGGATCTGACGAGGGGTCATCAAATAAGTTTGGCACAATGGCCCTGGACAAGCTCCCAATCTTTCTCTTCATCTTCCATATTCAGCTTCAAGTAGTCTGCATCGACCGCGATGGCGGGCCTGTGCGACTTACCCCCCACGGCGCGGATGACACGACACAGCCATAAAATACAATCTTCTTCAAGTCGGTGTTTTCGTAGGGGATCCAATGCAACATGAGGCTTGTCCAAATGGTCTGTTTGATGTGGCCTTTGCTTCGTCCATAAACTTCGAAGATATGAGTCGTCTGAGCGGCCATCTGGACAGCCTCCTTTGCCACAGCGGTACACTGAGCGTGGAAGACGGCCAATCGAATTTTTCGGTAAACCGATCAACTGGGATATAGATTAGCTAAATATATATGGTTCGTTGATAGCTGAGGGTGAGGGCAAAGGGTGACGGGTGGTTCGTCTCGCGGCTTACCGAAATTGTCCCAGCTGATACTAGCTGCGAAGGGAAGTCGGGTTAGCTTGCTTGCGTGTAACTAAGGGTGCAAAATTTTAAGGATAAATATCTTACCCATTTTATTTGCTTGATAGGAGAATGTTCGTGGTGATTGTATTCTGTTGAAGACTCGAGTATTTCGCGAGGAGGGCCGGGAGGGTCATAGTGTCCAGCTTTACAGGGCCAGTAATAGGGCAGAGTTTATGGAAAGAACATTTAGGAGAGGGAGCAGGAATAGAAAAAATCTTCACCTGGGAGCAGGTCGACTTCTTACTCTTATAGATATACGTTAGATCCAGGTCGCTCCCCTCTAGTTGTCCGGGGGATACCCAGGTATACCCTTTTATAATCATTATATTCGCCGTTCAGCTTCTTCGTCATTGGACTATTTCGCTCCTGTTGCTTAACTACTCGCTGCTCTTCTGATGCCCCACAAGGCCCTAGATATCGTTAGTCTCTAAGCAACCTGACGCTGAAGGGGCTTTAAGGGCGGAAATATGGGCTTCCGAACAACGGCTAGGGTAATGATAGGGCTCTGTGCCGAATATCCAACGATGACAAGCTAGGATCAGCAGCAAAGCGTCTGGGTTTATTGAGACATGGCGTGAGCAACTGTCTTCCTCGGATCCCGAGGTCCCTAAATACAGGGAGGATGACTCGGGAACAACTGCCTTCCTTCTCTGCATCGATCCCACGCCCACCACAATGCATTTCCTCACGGTCTTCGCCCTCGCCCTTACCGGTGTGACGTTCACCTCATCTCCTTCCGCCGCCCATGGAGGGGTTACCGTCCGACAAGACGAGGCATGCAGCGTCAATTGCAACTGCCTCGACCCCATGACTGAGCTCAACTCGTATGAGAACACTGTCGAATGTTGTGTGGGGACAGGCGGTGTCATCCAGACGACTGGCGTATGTCTCTTTGCTCGGCCATAACTTCGCTTCCCGCAGTACCGGTAACCCAGAGACTAACTCGGCTTCATCAGGAGTACTACCTGTCAGGGCATCCCGTTTGACAAAGAGGACGGCTTCGTTGCTGTGGAGCGTTTGACTGCTCAGGGAGCGTATGCGCCGATTAAAGTACATCGCGCGTGGTGCTATCCTGGGCGGAAGGATGCCCTAAGCATTTCTCCGCTTGCCTATGGAGATACAGCAAGTTAGATCTTAGAAACATGAGGACCAAGGACGGCTGAGAGCGATTCTGTCTCGCCACGTCCTGATCTGAACACCAAGATCATGCGTTTTCTAACGACTTTTGTCTTCCTCGTCGCTTGTACTGTTGGGACTATGGTCACCGTCCCTACAACATTTGTCCCGAAACTGGCAACTCACTAGGGACGTGTCATTGGATGTGAATTTGTTGGCCCCCGGCGGCCAGCCGAAACTGGAGCTGTCCATCAATTGGCGCGCGCGTTATTCCAGGACTAGGAGTATGTGCGAAACTGAGACTTGATGGACCGGAAGGTATAAAGTCGGACCGTTTGTGGCGGCTCATGCTCAGCTGATCGTTGTTCTAATATGTGGAACAAGTTGGGCTTGGGGATCCTGAACTCCACGTCGGACGCCGCCGTTGAAGCAGCAGGACTCCCGGCGGGCATCCCGCCGACTCGCTGCGCGAATGTGACAACCATGCCCTCGGCCGCTTGGCAGGACCTCCTCGGCCATACTTGGCGGTTTCTCTCATGGGAAAGAAAAAAAAAGCCTCGCCCGTCGACACCGTCGACGCTCGGCATTTCTCTAAGTTCTTCTGGTCCGCCTATCGCATGGGGAAGGGAGGGGGGTTGTTGGGTCGAAAACGAGGAACACAAACAAGGTCTATACCGAAGCGAGATTATGGGTAGCCTTACTCGTCCGACCCAGCTTGACCAAGACTCGGAGACGCGACGCAGCTTGCTTGTCTGGAATCCAAGCAGGCACCCCGACCAAACCCAGCCCCGGTTGCTTGTCTCTCCATCCGAGTGACGTTAAAGCTACCCTCGAAGACTAGTAGCTAGGTACATGGCTCATTACAGCCGCAACAGAACAGGGTCGTATGCCCCGGGCCCGCTTGGTCTCCACCCGGCAAGTAGGATGCCTCCGCGTTTAGTGGCCTGTCACACTCGGCCACGGCGGATCTGCGTGGGTGGTGTTCTGATATTAGCGCCAAACAGGCCGCCCGGTCGAGAATGTTCCGCCAAACCAACATGCGCAACTTCGGTTCACAAGGGCAGAAGCTGCTGCAGGGGCCTTGCGCAGTTCAAGTGAGCCAACGAACAAGTTTGGGCCGAGCCGCAGCCCCGAAGTGCTGGATCGAATCTGCCAGGCGTGGGCGTTCAGCTGGGCGCTCTCTGTTGACTGATGGAATCCGCCTGGCGTGGGCGTTCAGCTGGGCCCTCTCCTGTTGACTGTCCCCTAAAAACGCGCCCGCGCGCGGACAGAAATCCAGCGTTCGCCCCCAACCCATCTCCTGCCCTCTCTCCCTTTGGCCTTTTCCCAGTCCCTCCTATCTTTGCTTTCCACGCGTGGCACATACAAAGCAACAACGGCATGGGCGCACTCCACCACCTCCGCTGGCTGGGGCGGGTCTTGCTGGTCTTGCAGGCGTGCTTGATCGTCACGCAGGCCGCCATCGTCGAGGTCGACTTGGTCTTCCCGCGTAATGATACCTACGCCCCGGGGCCCCTCATGCCCGTGGTTTTCGCAATCCAGAACCCAAACTTGGCAACGCCCTTCTTCACCATCTTTTGGCAGATCGCCGGGGTTGACGCCCGCGGGGAGCCCTTCCAAGGCCGCTATTTGGAGCTGGCGGACACCAACATCACGGGTCCCGATCCCATCTTCAGGGCCGACTACGCCTGGGATCTCAACGGAACGGAGACTACTTGGATGCTTCGCTGGTACCTAATGCGGAGAACTCTCAGCTGCTACAACGGCCCCGAAGTTAATTCCTCAAGGCACGAACTACAATCCGTCTGGTTCTCGACTAAGCCCGGTGCCCCCAGTCCCAATCTTGTCCAGGGCCCTGGGACCTGCGCCAGCTCGGGCATAGCCTACAACGTTACCGACATCATCCTGCACGCCCCCGAGCCGAGCGACGCGAGTATCCTGGACGGCGTGTGTCTTGTCCTTTCGCCACCTGAAAGCGGGTACGTGCCGGCGAAGCCTTGCGGGGTCACCGTGAACGAGACGACTGCGGCAGCTATCTTGGGGGATCGTTGTGGCCCCGAGACTGCGACCACTTGTCTGGCAGTGTCCAGTGCACCACCGCAGAGGACGCGAATTTTGGCGTCGTTGTTGTTTCCCATGTTGGCGAGTCTGGTCCTATATGTTGCTCTCTGAGGTGTACTGCTTTGGCATTAGTAGTCGAGGATTGGGATCTAGAGGGAGCACAGACGGGCGGGGAGAGAGGGGCGAAGGATTCAGTCGGAGGGGGAAGGAGAGGCTTGTGTCAGGGTATATACTCCGTAATTCCTCAGAATAGACGCTGCTTGGCTCTCGCTCGCGCACTTGTCTATGGAGCAATATCGAAGAACTCGCTTAACCGCGCTCATCATAGTACTATCCCAATTCTCTGTTCATAGCCGCCCGCCCTTATTCTTTCCTCCGCGGCCCCGTCACAGTTGCATACTTACTGGGGACACTCGCATATAAGGCACCTTTGCTAAGGCCCTCCTGATCGCCGTTCTGTACCCCCATCTCACCGCCCACCGGGCCCGCTGCCGACCTCGCAGCACCACAAGCCAAATGAGCGCCTTACGGTGACCCGTGCAACACAAAATTAACATCAGTACCTGTGACCAGGTCCTCACATGACCAGCATTTGCCCGATAGAGCGCTTTAGCCTGACGCGATGAGTTCAAGATGCCCCCAAACAATATGTCTGCTAGCTGCCTCCTCGGATTTGCACACCGCACCCCAGAGCCGCGACGACTGTATGGGTGGTCCAGCGGTTTAAGCGGTCTGCCTCCGTCATACCGCGGATAGATTCATCTATTTGGTCATGGCCAACTTCCGGCGACACTGTTCTGCAAACCAGCAACACCGCTCTCCCACCACGCAGCACACCCACCCCACTGCGTACCTCAAGTACTGCAACTCTCCCGCTATGGACCTCACACAGCACAGCAGGTACGGTCCCAGCGCCATGCTTAAACCCCGTGCTGTCCCCAACTTCCGTGCCCCCCCACCGAGCTAGAAACACACCAACCTCCTCCCCAGTGGCAGTCCTTCCCAGCACACAGAGGGCTGCTGTCACAATTCGACGGGAGGGTTGTATTGGACGGAGGCGGGGTTTGAGTGTGCTGGAGAAGGGGAGGGAAAGTGATGATGGGGGAGTTGGAGGGAGGTCATAGGC